>Ga0335082_10001083_pt1 | contig 28883 bp, 28 predicted proteins | sample Lox_Sample_41_FD_206718 | JGI IMG/M metagenome (GOLD analysis project Ga0335082, IMG submission 206718) | Soil microbial communities from Loxahatchee National Wildlife Refuge, Florida, United States - Lox_Sample_4.1 | ecosystem: Environmental > Terrestrial > Soil > Wetlands | place: USA... | reverse complement strand
TCTCCTCCCTGTGGTTGCCCCAGCAGGGGATCTTCCCGGTCAGCGAGGCCGCGCCGGCCGACGCGGTGCCCTCGCAGTTGGTCCTGGCGCCGAGCACGGAGTTTGCGTAGATCACCGCGGAGGACTCCATCCAGGCGATGTGCTCGCCGCGCACCGGGATGTTGCCGACCTGGTAGGGAGTGCACGTGGCGAGGATGTTCACGCCACGGCGGCCGTAGAAGGATTCGGCGTCCTGCTGCAGCTCGATCCGCTGGGCCGGGTAGGGGACGACGCCGCGGGCGTCGGGACCGAAGCCGTGCTGGAGCTGGCAGGTGGGCACCCGCATGGCGGGCACCTCGATGTCGGTGTCGCAGTCCAGGTTGATGACCGCGAACGCCTTGTCCCAGCCGCCCTCGCGGACCAGCCGCTCCTTTACCGGGAAGGGCTGGGTCATGGTGCCCGCGACGTTGCGCACGTCGCACAGCCGGTCGCAGGCCAGCGCGTCGCCGTAGCGGATGAGCAGATCCATCGCGGCGGCGGTGGCGGCGCCCTCGGCGCCGTCCCGCATCTGCTTCTCCTCGTCGGTGAGGATCATGGCCGGCTCTGCTCATTTCCGGCCAGGTTGGCGGCCAGCCGGCCGCGCAGCCGGTCCAGGTCGACGTCGTGCACACTGCCCCGGCCCGCGAGGTCCAGGGCGTGCGCGGCACCCGCGCCCATGGCGGCGCACGGGCCCATCACCCGCACGCTGGACAGTGCGGCGGCGTCGCCGTCCACGCACCGGCCGGCCGCCACCAGGTTGTGCGCGCCCGGCGGGGTCATGGCGCGCAGCGGCACGTAGTGCACGTGGTCCGGGCCGAACATCTCCCATACGTAGCCGTCGGAGCGGTCGTGGAGCTCGATCGGCCAGGCCGTTCGGGCCACCGCGTCCTCGAAGCAGGTCCCGTGGCGCACCTGGTCGGTGGTCAGCTGGTGACGGCCCTTGATCCAGCGGGTCTGCCGCCGGCCCGGATAGCCGTAAGCACGGACCCTGGCCTCGCCGAACGCCTTGGGGAACCCGGACCGCAGCAGGGCGATCACCGCGTCGGCCTGGTCGCGCCCGTCGAACTGGGCCTGCGAGGCGGCCACCGGGTCCAGCGGCGCCTCGATGTGGGTCACGTTCAGCACCGCCGTGCCCCTGCCGGGGAAGAAGAAGGCCAGCCCGCCGCGGCGCAGCAGCCCGTGCTCGTCGCCGCGGGCGGCCAGCAGGGCGTCGATCTCGCCCCAGTCGGGCTGGTGGCTCTCGTCCACGTTCTCGACGATGACCTGCTGGGAGCCGTAGATGGGGCGCTCGGGGACCCAGCACGGCAGCCCCGCCTGCCAGGTCAGGGCGGCGTCGCCGCTGGCGTCGACGAAGCCGTGCGCCGCGATCGTGACGGTGCCGTAGCGGGACGCGAGCTCGATCTCGGTGATCCGCCCGTCGCGGAGGCCGGCCCGTTGCAGCACGGTGCCGAGGATGGTCCTGACGCCGAGGCTCCTGATCGTCCGCTCGAGCCAGCGGCCGAGGGCCACCTCGTTGTAATAGACGGTCTTGGTGTGGCCGGGCTGGAAATGCAGGTCACCGGCCGGCCCCAGGTCACGGAAAATGTCGTCGAAAATTCCGTGCGTGAGCTGCCGGTACTCCGGGCCGTTGCCGAAAACGCCGCAGAACAGGCCGATCAGCGAATGCACCATCTGCCCGCCGATGAGCGGCAGCGAGTCGACCAGCACCACGTCGCGGTGCAGCCGGGCCGACTCGATGGCCGCCGACAGGCCCGCGATCCCGGCGCCGACCACGCACACGTCGGCGCGGATCTCGTGCGCGGGTTCGGAGGCCGGCCTGGTGACCTCCGCCAGGTTGAGCTCGGTCAGGGCGTGCGGCATTAACGCTCCCGGTTTTATGCGAGTGCGTAAACCCCTGGGCAAGGCTTCTTGTCCAGCACGCTAAATTCGCGAGCCCCGGGTGGCAAACAAACAAATTGTCTGCCCGGCATAAACGCGGTTTATACCCGGTCCCGTTCCAGGGGCGTTTCAGCAGGGCTGCAGGGCCGCCGCCGACACTGGAAGCGCCCCGCTACGGACACCACGAAGGGACCCAATGTCATGCAACCCCGCACGATAGTCATCCTGGTCCTCGCGGGCGTGATCGGGGTCGGGGTGTTCATCCTCGTCGGCCTGGCCGGAATCTTCCTGGCCGCCTAGTGTGCCGCGGAAACGCGCTGGCCGGTCCGGACCGCCGCAGCGCACCGTCACGCCATCACGCACCGGCAGGGATGACATCGTCCCGGTTACCCGTTCGCGCGCCAGAACCCACTGGCCTCGCGTTTCACAGCTGTCTCCGCGTGGACGCCGGGGCGACTGGACGGAGCGCCGTCTGATGGGGTGAGGGGCCCCCCGCCCCCATCGGGGGCAAGGGCCCCTTCACCCAGAACGGCCGGGCCCGTTGGAGTCCCGGTGAACTCAGCCGAAACTCCTTTCACAGCCGTGTCGCTGACGCGGGTTACCTGGGCACGACGGAGCGACATCATCGTGTCACGGGTGCTGGGCGGTGGTTCAGAGGCGACGCTGGGCGGTGGTTCAGAGGCGGCGGGCGGTCTCCGCGATGAGGCGGCGCAGCCAGGCGTGCGCGGGGTCGTCCTCGTACTGGCGGTGCCACCACAGCGCCTCGGCGATGGGCTCGGGCCGGCCGGGGCAGTCGAGCACGCGCAGGTCCATCCGGCCGGCGAGCTGCGCGGCCAGCCGTTCCTGCATCAGCGCGATCCGGTCGGTGCCGGCCACGAAGTGCAGCACGGCCAGGTAACTCTCCACCCGCACCGCGATCCGCGGGCGGATGTCAAGCAGCTCGAGCTGGTGCATGATGGGCGCCGCCGACGGGTTGGGCGGGCTGCGGTAGTACGGTGCCACCCAGGGCAGCCGGGCCAGGTCCTCCAGCCGCAGCCGGCCGGCGTCGAGCGCCGGGTTGCGCGCGTCCACCAGGCACACCCACCGGTCCCTGAACAGCTCGGCCGAGCGGGTGTCCGGCAGGGCGAAGCCGTGCGTGGAAGGGGCGACCATCCCGTCGATGAACCGGATGCCCTCCGCGTACTCGGCCGACAGCGTCTCCCTGACCAGCCGGATGTGCAGCCGCGCTCGCGGCGCGGCGCGCGCGATGGCCCGGGACAGGGCCTCCCCCATGACCACGATCGTGTAGTCGGCCATGACCAGGGTGAACTCGCGTTCAGAGGTGGCCGGGTCGAAGTCGGCGCTCGCCGCGAACAGCCGCTGTGCCGCGGTGCAGACCGCGTCAGCCTGTTCGGCCAGCTGGGCGCCGAGCGGCGTCAGCGTGTACTCACCCCGGTCCCTGACCAGCAGCTCGTCGCCGAAATGCCGGCGCAGCCTGGACAACGCGGCGCTGGCCGCGGGCTGCGTCACGCCCAGCCGTTCGGCCGCACGCGTCACGCTCCGCTCGCGCAGCAGCTCGCGCAGTGCCACGAGCAGGTTCAGGTCGAGATTGGCCAGGTGAGCGATTGGCCGCGGCATGGTGCCACCATCTAACGACACGGCCGTCCCCGTGACAAGATTCCGAGCATGTACCGTGGCATTCTGTCATCGGGGCTGGGCTCGCACTGGCGCCGGGAGGTGCTCCGCACCAGCCTGTGGGTCGTGCCCGCCCTGGAGGTCGTGGCCGCGGTCGTGCTGTTCGCCGGCACGCTGGCCGCGGACCGGGGCGCCTACCACGGTGCCTTCACCCTGCCCGGCTGGGTGATCAGCGGCAGCGCGGACGCGGCCCGGCAGATCCTCACCACCATCGCCGCCGCCCTCATCACCGTGATCGGCGTGGTCTTCTCCGTCATCCTGCTCACCCTGACGCTGGCCTCGAACCAGTTCGGGCCGCGGATGCTGCGCAACTTCATCCGCGACCGGGGCACCCAGCTGACGCTGGGCACGTTCGTCGCCACGTTCGTCTACGCCGTGCTGGTGCTTGGCTCGATCGGGGTGGGATCGCACGGCGAGTTCGTGCCGCACGTCGGGGTGACGGTCACGCTCGGGCTGATGGTCGCCGACCTGGCCGTGCTCATCTACTTCATCCACCACACCGCCGTCTCGATCCAGCTGCCCCAGGTCATCGCGAGCATCGCCGCCGACCTGACCGACGCGATCAGGGAGCAGGGCAGCGGCAACCCCGAGCCGCACCCGAAGGCGGGCCCGACCGCCGTCGAGCTGGTGCCCACGGTCGAGGCGGACGGCGTCGTGCTGCTGGCGCCGACCAGCGGGTACCTGCAGTTCATCCAGCACGAGAAGCTGGTCCGGCTGGCCACCGAGGCGGACGCGGTGATCAGCCTGGAGCACCGGCCCGGGCATTTCCTCGTGCGCGGGCACCGGTTCGCGACGATCTGGCCGCCGGAGGCGGCCCCGGTGATACGGAAGGCCCTGGGAGGCGCGCACATCGTCGGCCCGCACCGGACCCTCAGCCAGGACGTGTCGTTCGGCATCGACCAGCTGGTGGAGATCGCGCTCCGCGCCCTCTCCGCCGCCATCAACGACACCTTCACCGCCCTGACCTGCATCGACTGGCTCGGCGAGAACCTGTGCAAGATCGTGGCCGAGTGGCATCCGGCCCGGGTGCACCGGGACGGCCGCGGGTTCATCCGGGTGATCGCGGCCGAGCCGTCCTATGTACGGCTGGTGCAGCGCTCCTTCGAGAAGATCAGGCAGTCGAGCCTCGGCCAGCCGGCCGTGATGATCCGGATGCTCGAGGCGCTGGCCAGGATCATGGGCGAGACCACCAGCGAGGGCCAGCGCCGGGTGCTGCTCGAGCAGGCGGAGATGATCAACCGGGCGTGCGAGCGCTCGGTGCCCGAGGCCGGCGACCGCGCCGATATCCAGCGGCGCTACGAGGCCGTCCTCACCGTGGAGTCGAGGCTGACCGCCACCGGGCGGAAGGCCTGAATCTTTTTCCCGGCGTTGTCGGAATCGGCGGCGCCCCGTTCGTAGAACTGATGCCGGGACCCCATCGGGGGCGTCCCGGCGGAAATGACCGGAGAAACTGGAGGCAACCGTGAAGTACGTGATCCTGCTGCTGGACACCGAGGCGGCCAGGAACATGACCGAGGCCGAGGGCCAGGCCTGGTACGCCGAGATCGGGGCCTGGTACGAGAAGGGCGGCGGCGGCTCGGGCAAGCTCGTCGAGGGCGGGCACCAGCTGGCCCCGCCGGCCACGGCCAAGACGGTGCGCGCCAGCGGCGTCACCGACGGCCCGTTCATGGAGACCAAGGAGGCGCTCGGCGGGTACTCGGTCCTGGAGACCGACACCATCGAGGAGGCCGTCGAGATCGCCAAGACCTGGCCCGGAGTGGACCGGGGCTGGATGACGGTCGAGGTCCGCCCCGTCGTGGAGATGTGACCGGGCTACTTCGATAGGGGCGGTCAGAAGGACAGGCGGCGGGCGAGCAGCTCGCGCTCGGCCGGGTTTCCGGCCAGCGCGAGCGCTCGCTCGCTGGCCTCGCGGGCCTCGTCGTCGCGGCCGAGACCAGTCAGCAGGCCGGCCCGCAGCGCGTGGAACAGCCGGTACCCGTCGAGTTCGGCGGCCAGCGGCGTGATCTCGGCCAGCGCGGCCTCGGGGCCGACGACGTAGCGGGTGGCCACGGCCCGGTTGAGCAGCACCACCGGCGACGGGGTCAGCTCGTGCAGCCGGTCGTACAGGATGCGGATCTGCCGCCAGTCGGTGTGCTCGTAGTCGGGCGCCTCCGCATGCAGCGCGGCGATGGCCGCCTGGACCTGGTAGGGACCTGACGCGCGCTGGGTCAGCGCGCGGCCGAGCAGCCCGGTGGCCTCGGCGATCAGCGCCCGGTTCCACCGGGTGCGGTCCTGGTCGGCGAGCCTGACCAGGCGGCCCCACCCGTCGAACCGGGTCGCGGCCCGGGATTCGTGCAGCAAGAGCAGCGCGAGCAGGCCGAGGACCTCGGGCTCGCGCGGCATGAGCCGGTGCAGCAGCCTGGTCAGCGTCACCGCCTGGGCGGCCAGGTCACGGCGGGCGGGCTGCCGGCCCGCGCTGGCCAGGTAGCCCTCGTTGAAGACCAGGTACACCACGGCCAGCACCTCGGCCAGCCGGTCAGCGAGCTGGTCGGGGTCGGGGATGCGCAGGTCAGCGCCTGCGGCCCGCAGCGCCTTGCGCGCCCGAAGCAGCCGCTGGGTCATGGCGGGCTCGCCGGCCAGGAAGGCGGCCGCGATCTCGGCCGTGGTCAGGCCGCAGACGGCGCGCAGGGTGAGCGCGATCTGCGACTCGCGCGGCAGCGCGGGATGGCAGCAGGCGAAGACCATGCCGAGCAGTTCGTCGTCGGCCGCTTCGATCTCGGGGCAGGCGTCGGTGGCGGTCGCCGCCAGCAGGGCCAGCTTCTCCTGGCCGGCCCGGGCCCGGCGCAGCCGGTCGATCGCCTTGCGCCGGGCGGTGGTGGCCAGCCAGCCGCCCGGGTTGGGCGGTGGTGCGTCCCGCCAGTGCTCGAGGGCCTCGACGAACGCGTCCTGGACGGCGTCGGCAGCCAGCCCGACGTCGCCGATCCGCGCGGCCAGCGCGGCGGTGATGCGGGGCGCTTCGGCCCGGTAGACCCGCTCGAGCTGAGCCGTGTCCACGATCGCTGAGGCCGGCGGCCTCAGGCCCCGCTGAACCGTGGCGGCCGCTTCGCGGCGAAGGCCGCCAGTCCCTCGGCGAAGTCGCCGGAGGCGGCCATCTCCTTCTGGATGCCTGCCTCGAACTCGAGCTGAGCGTCCATGTGCTCGTACAGCCACTTGTTGAGCTGGCGCTTGGTCCCGGCGTACGACCTGGTGGCGCCGGCCGCCATCCGGTCGAGCAGCGCCAGCGCCTGCGCCTGGTACTCCTCGTCCGGCCAGACCCGGTTGATCAGGCCCCAGTCGAGAGCCGTGCGGGCGCCCAGGCGCTCCCCCAGCATGGCCAGCTCGGCGGCCCGGGCGAAACCCACCCGGGACGGCACGAACAGCGACGAGCCGCCGTCGGGCACCAGGCCGATGTTGACGAAGGCGAGCGAGAAGTACGCGGACTCGGCCGCCACCACCAGGTCGCAGGCCAGCGCGAGGGACAGCCCGATCCCGGCCGCCGGGCCGTTGACCCCGGCGATGACCGGCTTGGGCATCCGCCGGATGCCGGTGATCAGCGGGTGGTAGCGCTCGGTCAGGATCTTGTACACGTCGACGGCGCCGCCGTCGGCTTCCTCGGTGGCTTCCTTCAGGTCGGCGCCGCTGGAGAAGGCCCGCCCGGCGCCGGTGATGAGAACCGCCCGGACCTCGGGGTTCTCGGTGACCTCCGTGATCGCGTCGAGCAGATCGGCGGAGAACTGCCGGTTCCACGCGTTCATCCGCTCGGGCCGGTTCAGCTCGACCCTCGCCCCCGGGCCGCGACGGTACAGGTTGATGGTCTCATACTGGCGGTAAAGCTCATCGTCGCTCACGCCGGCCATACTAGCCGGGAGGTCCCTGGGGCACCGGTGAGAGGGGCCGCGGACAAGGGAGAACGCGGGATGCCAGGCAAGGTCAAGGACGCAGGCAAGAAGGCGACGGGGCGGCTCGACGGCCCGCACAAGCTGCCCAGGGAGCGGTACGAGACCGAGCTGTACCGGCTGCAGGGCGAGCTGGTGAAGATGCAGGAATGGGTGCGCGCCGAGGGCGCCAGGATCGTGATCATCTTCGAGGGCCGCGACGCGGCCGGCAAGGGCGGCACGATCAAGCGGGTGACCCAGTACCTCAACCCGCGCGTGGCCGGGATCGCGGCGCTGCCCGCCCCGACCGAACGGGAGCGCACCCAGTGGTACTTCCAGCGCTACATCGATCACCTGCCCTCAGCGGGCGAGCTGGTCCTGTTCGACCGCAGCTGGTACAACCGCGCGGGCGTGGAGCACGTGATGGGGTTCTGCACCAAGGAGGAGTACTTCCGGTTCCTGCACCAGTGCCCGATCTTCGAGCGGCTGCTGGTCGAGGACGGCATCCTGCTGCGCAAGTACTGGTTCTCGGTCAGCGACGAGGAGCAGCAGCACCGGTTCGAGTCCCGGCTGCATGACCCGTTGCGTACCTGGAAGCTCTCGCCCATGGACCTGGAGTCGATCACCCGGTGGGAGGACTACTCCCGGGCCAAGGACGAGATGTTCGTGCACACCGACATTCCCGAGGCGCCGTGGCACGTGGTGGAGAGCGACGACAAGCGGCGCGCCCGCATCAACATGATCGCCCACCTGCTCAGCACGATCCCCTACCACAAGGTGAAGCAGCGATCGCTGAAACTGCCACCGCGGCCGGCCGCCCAGGGCTACATCCGGACGCCCCGGGAGATGCAGGCGTACGTGCCCGACCACGCCGCCGCCCTGCTGACCGGGAACGGGAAAAGCTGATGATCTAGATGACGGCGGCCTAGATGACCGCGGGGAGCCTCGCGCCGGGCACGCTGATCTTGGCCCGGAGCCGGTCGCCGTCGGGGTGCCCCAGCTCATCCAGCGTGCGCAGCGCCTGGGCCCAGGCCCAGCGGGCCGCGCGCAGGTCGCCCACGCTGTGGTGGACGTCGCCGAGCCGGTCGAGCGTGCCCGCCTCGTTGTACCGGTCGGCGAGCTCGCGGCACAGGTCCAGGGACCGCTCGTAGCAGGTGACGGCGCGATGGTGGTCGCCGAGCTTGTGGTGGATGTAGCCGAGGCTGTCCCAGGCGGCGGACTCCCAGTTGCGCTCCCCGGCGGCCCGGCTGCCGGCCAGCGCCTGCCCGCAGTAGGCGATGGCCTGGCCGTAGTTCCCGAGCCGCGCGTGGCTGTAGCCGACGTCGTTCAGGCTCATGATCTCCATGGTCTCGTCCCCGGCGGCCCGGGACAGCCGGAGCGCCCAGGCGGCGTGACCCAGCATGTCGCCGTACCGCTCCTGCTGCTCGGCGATCCAGATCAGGCTGCTGTGCGCGGTCACCTGGCTGCGGTGATAGCCGTCCACCGTCTCGAACAGGCGCAGCGCTTCGCGGAACGCGGGCGCGGCGTCGCGGCGTCCGGACCGGGCATCGCCGAGCGCGAGCAGGAGCAGCGCGTGGGCTTCCCCGGCCACGTCACCGGCCCGGCGGGCGGCGTCCAGGCTGGCCCGGCACGCCCTGGTGTGGTCGTCCCAGCATCCGCGGCGGAGCAGGAAGGTGCTCAGCGCCCAGGCGAGCCGCCAGGCGTGGCCGGCCAGGCCGGACCGGGCGGCCAGCGGCACGGCCGCCAGCAGCGTGGCCTGTTCGGCGGTGAACCAGCGCAGCGCCTCCTCGGCGGTGGCGGGCGCGCCGACGAGGACCCCTGGCAGCGGCAGGTCATGGGGCTCCGGGGCGAAGAACGGGTCGAGCAGCGCGGCGGCGGCGCACGCGGTGTGCAGCCAGTGGTCGAGGAGCCGGACCAGCGCGGCGCGCCGGGCACCGTCGTCGTCGCGGTCCCGCGCCTGTTCGGTGGCGTAGGCCCGGAGCAGGTCGTGGAAGGTGTAGCGGCCGCGCCGGTGCTCGCTGAGCAGGTGCCCGCGGGTCAGCTCGGCCAGCAGGGCGTCGGCCCGGTCCGGGGCGATCCCGGCCAGGCTGGCCGCGGCGGCGGCCGTCATGTCCGGGCCGGGGTGCAGGCCAAGCAGCCGGAACATCCGGGCCGTGTCCGGGCTCAGCGCGCGGTAGGACCAGGAGAACACCGCCCTGATATCGGTGGCCTCGTCATCGCCGTCGAACTGGTCGAGCGCGTGGCCCGCCTCGCGCAGGTCGGCCGCGAAAACGGCGAGCGGGAACCCCGGGCTGGTAGCGGCGCGGGCCGCGGCGATGGTCAGCGCCAGCGGAAGGCGCGCGCAGCCGTCGATGATCTCGTCGACCGCGTCGGGTTCGCGGCTGGCCCGGCCGGCACCCACCCGCCCGGCCAGCAGCTCGCGCGCGCCCGCCGGAGTCAGCAGGTCCAGGCCCAGCGGGTACGCACCGTTCCCGGCGATCAGGCCGGTGAGGTGGTTGCGGCTGGTCACGATGGCCAGGCACCCGGGCGAGCCGGGCAGCAGCGGGCGCACCTGCATGGCGTCGCGCGCGTTGTCGAGCAGCACGAGCACCCGCCGGCCGGCCAGCAGGCTGCGGTAGAGCGCCACCTGGTCGTCCAGGGCTCGCGGGATCCGCTCCGGCGGCACCGCCAGCGCCTCGAAGAAACCGCGCAGCGCCTGGCCAGGATCGAGCGCCTGCCCGGCCGGATCGAAGCCGCGCAGGTCGACGTACAGCTGCCCGCCGGGGAACCGCGTGGCGACCCGGTGCGCCCAGGTCACCGCCAGGGCCGTCTTGCCCACTCCGGCGGTGCCGGTGATCACCGCGATGGTGACGGCGGAGGTCTCGTCCGGCTGGCTGTCACCGATCGCGTCGAGGCGGGCCAGTTCCGTGTCCCGTCCGGCGAACCCGGCCGCCGGCGGCGGCAGTTGCGCCGGGACCGGAACACCGGACGCGGGCGCCGCGGCCGGCTCGGGCGGCGCGGCCGGGAGGCTGGCGACCGGGGCGGATGCGTCCAGCGACGCGTCCTGCCGCAGGATGGCGGTCTCGAGATCGCGCAGCGCCGGGCCGGGCGCCAGGCCGAGCTCCTCGGCCAGGGTGGCTCGCAGCCGCTGGTAGACGGCTAGCGCGTCGGCCTGCCGTCCGCTGCGGTACAGCGCGGTCATCAGCTGGGCGTGGACCTGCTCGTCGAGCGGATGGTCGGCCGCCGCCTGCTCCAGCTCGGGTACCAGCTGCCGGTGTTCCCCGGCGGCCAGCCTCGCGTCGGACAACGCGTGCCTGATCTGCTCGCGGAGCAGCTCCAGCCGCCCCGCCTGCTGCTCCAGCCAGGCCAGCCCGGCCAGGTCGGCCAGCGGCCGCCCGCGCCACAGGGCCAGCGCCTCCCGCAGGTCCGCGGCCGCGCGGGCCGGGTCCGCGGACTGCGCGCCCTGGCGGAGCAGCCGCTCGGCCAGCAGCACGTCGGTGCCGTCGTCGCCGAGGTCCAGCAGGTAACCGGGCGCCCGGGCCACGATGGCGGCCTTGCCGAGCACGGTACGCAGGTACGAGACGTGGCTTTGCAGCGTATTCAGCGCGGCGGGCGCGGTCTCTCCCCAGACCGCGTCGACCAGGCGGCCGGTACCGACGACCTGGCCGACGTGCAGGGCCAGGGTGGCCAGGACGGCCTTCCGCCGCAGCCCGCTAACCGGCAGCATCGCGCCGCCGTCCATGACATCGACCGGTCCCAGTAGGCGAACTCGCATGACACTCCCCGTTCCCATGCGGGCAGATGCTCCCTGTTGAGGCACGTTCGGCGACGGCTCGCGGTTCAACACGTCTCAGCATTTCTACAGCTACGTCTCAGATGCTGATAAGGTTCCGCGCCGTTCCACGCCGTTCCACAGGGCTCCAGCGTGTTCAGTGAATGTCCGTATCTGTCCTTAAATCGAGGCGGTGGAGGCGGAGGGTCTCGGCGGGGGTGGTGTGGTCGCGCCGGCTGCCAGCCAGGCGGGCTTCAGCGAACCGGCCCGCGACACATCTGACGACGGCTGGCATGCATCGGGTTCCCGGTCGGCGAAGCCGCCGAGCTCTCCGACAGGGCGTCCCGGATCACTTCGGCCTCGGCAACTGCATCCTTAACCTTCCGACGTAGACGCCTTGTGCGCCGTTTCACAAACCCTTCCGCGGAAACGCCGCTCAGCCGGGACGCGCTGGACGGCCTTGACCACGCGGTCCGCGAAGCACCGTGCCGGGCAGGCCGTCATACCGGGTCCCAGCCGCGCAGGTGCTTGACGGACTGGCGGTACTCCCACTCGATGGCGTCTTTGAGCCGGTGGGCCAGCCGTCCGCCGGTGGTGATGCCGGCGATCTCGGCGACCCCGCGGCGGGTTCCGACCGAGACGACGAACCCCTTGTCGTGGAAGGTGTATGCCTCCAGCGGCTTATCATCCAGCTCCGCGTCCAGGTTGCGGGCCACCGTCTCGCCTTCTTCCAGCGCCACCTGCGCCAGCGGGGGCAGCACGTGCCCGGTACGCGGATCGGTCACCGAGGCGAGGTCGCCGGCGACATAGATCTCCGGGTTGTCCAGCACGCGCAGGTACCGGTCGACCTTAACGCGGCCGTTGTGGCCGGTCGGCAACTCCGAATCGGCCACCAGCCGGGGTGCCTTCAACCCGCCCGCCCAGACGAAAACGCCGCCCTCGACCAGCTGCCCGTCCGTGAGGCGGAAGCCCTCCTCGGTCGCGGCGGCGATCGTCGCGTTGGTACGGACCTGGACCCCGAGGTCGGAAAGGATTCCGGCGGCCTTGTCAATCAGCTGGGATGAGGAGCCGGCCAGGATGGTCGGGCCCGCCTCGACAAGCTGCACGGCAGGCCGGCCGGCCACGAGGCCGTGGGCGCTGGCTACCTGGGGCAGGATCTCGGCCAGCTCGCCGGCCAGCTCGACTCCGGTGGCGCCGCCGCCGCCGACCACCACGGTCGCCAGGCGGCGCTGCTGCTCGGGGTCGGCCGCTGCCGCGGCAGTCGTAAGCGCTTTGCCGACCGCCTCCCATACTCGTTCGGCGTCGCTGGCCGAGTACAGCGATAGCGTGCGCTGGGCCAGGCCGGGGATGGCGAAGTCATTAGGCCGACTGCCGAGCGCGAGCACCAGCCGCCTCCAGCCGATCGGCCCCGCGCCGGTCAGGAGCCGTCGGCCGGCCAGGTCGAAGCCATTGATCTCGGTCTGGACGAAGCGGACCCGCGTGGCCAGCATCTCCTGGAGCGGGATCCGTACCGCATCGGCGGCGCGGGTGCCGCTGGCGACCCGGGGCAGCTCGGTGATGGCCTGGTGGTAATCGTGCCGGTCGACCAGGGTCAGCTCCACCTCTGGGTGGTCGCGCAGCTTGGCCGTCAGGCGCAAGGTGACGTGCAGCCCGGCGTAGCCCGCGCCGGCGACCACGATCTGCCCGCCGCTCCCGGCGGTGGATGCATTCACGGCGTTCTCCATGGATACTGCCCGCCTTTCTGCCCGGCCGGACGGAGAGACCACCGCTTCGGTGTTGATGCAGGTCAGTCGGCCGCATCCGCTCGGGTGCCCGAGAGCGCGGCGCATCGCCGGCACCGGCCACACGTCACGCACCGGATCTTTACGTCAATATGGCAGATCGCGGCCTTGTGGCCGCCCCCGTTGCGGCACGTCTCCACGTTCGTGACACCTTCTGTCTAACATCCGCCGAGCCCGCACCAGGTACCGGCCCCTGAGCTTGTTACCCGCCATGCTCTTTGAGCAGGGTGATGACATTTGGTGATGAGCATCGACATCGAACTGATCGGCCGCCCCGGATTTTGACACGGAAAGCTCACGAGAACCCCACCGCGTCCGTCGCTGGTTTCCGCGGAAAGGTTTTGTGCAAAAAATTTCACAAGACGTCTCCGCGGAAACGAGCTCCCTTCCCTGGTGCGAATGTCGCGTACTGCGCAGCCAGGAGGCACGCCGACTGGGTGAAGCCCGCGTGGCTCAGCTGCTCGCGATGCGAGTCAGGAGGCGGCCGCGGAGCCGGTGCAGCTGCGGCATCAGTCCGTAGATGACAATCGGCACGGCGACAGTGGCGAGCACGAACGTGCGTAGGACCGGTGACAGCGTGCGGAGCCAGTCGCCGAGGGCAAGGTTGAGAACGGTCAGGGTCGGGAAGACGGCCAGCCAGATCATCAGGGCCAGCTGGTGCTTGGTCGGCGGTCCGGGAACGACGGGCAGGGAACCCGGGGCCGGGTTCGGGTCGGGCGGCGGGGTGGTCATGGTGACTCCTCCAGGTGGGCGTTCGTGGTGGCTCGGCGCATAAAGCCGTGGTCGGGACCGCGGACGGCATTGCGCACGTCCTCCTCGACCAAGTCGGCGTTGAGAGCGATGGCGGCCGCGGAGCCGGCGCCTGCGGCGGTGATGACCTGGGCGCGCGGGTCGACGACGTTCCCGGCGGCCCAGACTCCTGGGACGCTGGTGCGTCCGGTGTTGTCCACGGCGACCCAGCCATCGGCGTCGGCGTCGCAGCCGAGGCCGACGAGGAGGGTGTTGTTCGGGACGAAGCGAGGCGGCACGAACAGCGCATCGCGAGGAATGGCAGAGCCGTCGTGCATCTGCACGCCGCGCAGATGGTCTCCGTCGTCGATGAGCAGCTGCTCGATGGTGCCTTCGACGACACCGATGGCGCGGGCGAGCAGCTGGGCCCGCTCGGCGGCGGTAAGGATGCCGGGTGGGGTGAAGTAGACGAGGTCGCGGGTCCACTGGCGAACGATCTGGGCGTACCGGGCGGCGCCCGGGGCGCCGCCGAGCACGCCGAGCTGGCGGTCGCGGACCTCGTGGCCGTGGCAGTAGGGGCAGTGGAGGACATCGCGGGCCCACCGGCCGCGGAGCCCCGGAATGTCTGGCAGCTCGTCGCGCAAGCCGGTCGTGACCAGCAGCCGCCGAGCCGAGATCCGCTGCCCGCCGTCCAGGTGGGCCCGGAACCCGCTCCGCCCGTCGCGTACAAGGCGGGTGACGGTGCCGGTGACGATGTCGCCGCCGTAGCTTGTCACCTCGTGACGGCCGGCGGCCAGCAGCTCGGCGGGCGCGATGCCGTCGCGTGAGAGGTAGCCGTGCATGTGGGCGGCCGGGGCGTTGCGCGGCGCCCCGGCGTCCACGACGAGGACTCTGCGGACGGCCCGCGAAAGCACTAGGGCCGCGGACAGGCCCGCGGCGCCTCCGCCGGCGACCACTACGTCGTATTGACTCATGCCCCCAAGACTGGAGCCGCGGGGGCCGTTAACCAATGAACGTTGCTGTTTCCGGGAAATGGAAGTCAAATGGGTCTCGTGGAGGACACCTCGGCGGCAGACATCGCCGCCGTGCTCGACCAGGTCGGAGCCCGGCTCAAGCGACTCCGCACGCGACGCCGGATGACCCTTACCGATGTCGCGAAGGCGACCCGCATCTCGAAGAGCACGATGTCGCGGCTCGAGACCGGCCAGCGGCGGCCCACCCTGGAACTGCTCCTTGCCCTATCGCATGCCTATCGGGTGCCGCTGGACGACCTCGTCGGGGCGCCTGAGGAAGGCGATCCGCGCATCCGGCTCAAGCCCGGCCGCGTCAAGGGCAGGACGGTCATCCCGCTGACCCGGCAGCCCGACGGGGTGCAGGCCTGGAAGATCATCATCCCGGCCCGCACGATCACCCCAGAGCCGCGGACACACGACGGCCATGAATGGATCTACGTCCTGTCCGGGCACATGCGCTTCGTTCTCGGTGACCAGGACTTGGTACTCGGGCCGGGCGACGTCGCCTCATTCGACACCAAGGTGCCGCACTGGTTCGGCAGCACCGGCGATGAACCCGCGGAGATCCTCAGCATCTTCGGACGACCCGGCGAACGAATGACCGTCCGGACGACACCTCCGCAGGCCTAGCGCACGGACCACCCCCCGCGCCGCAACCGCGCGGCATCAAAGCCTCGACCGGCAACCGGGCCTGTCCGGCGCCCGCACCGTGTCACGGGCATCTTCATGCGATCTCCACAGTGGATGCGCTCGCCGTCCACGTGAGGCTTCTTAGATTGGGCGCGGGTGGACCGGGATTTCCGGGCCGGGTGATCCGCCCGTGCCCGCGTATCGCCTGCCCGTGTCATGGATATGGCATCCGCAGGCGCCGGCAAGGAGGAAACCATGGATCAGAGCTACCCAGTGCAGGTGCGAGCTCACCTGGATGAGCCGTTGAGCCGCTGGCTGTGGCTGATCAAGTGGCTGCTGGCGATCCCGCACTACATCGTGCTGTTCTTCTTGTGGATCGCGTTCGCCGTCGTCACCGTCATCGCGTTCTTCGCGATCTTGTTCACCGCGCACTACCCCCGCTCGCTGTTCAGCTTCAACCTGGGGGTGCTGCGCTGGTCCTGGCGGGTCGGCTACTACACCTACAGTGCCCTGGGGACCGACCGCTACCCGCCGTTCAGCCTGGGCGAGGAGCCGGACTACCCTGCGACGCTGGACATCGCCTACCCCGAACGGCTCTCCCGCGGCCTGGTCCTGGTCAAGTGGTGGCTGCTGGCCATCCCGCAGTACGCCATCATCGCCGTGCTCGCCGGCGGCGCCGCCTACACCGCGACCGGGACCTCCGGGGACACCTGGCAGGCCGACGCCCTCTCCGGCGGCCTGATCGGGCTGCTGGTGTGCTTCGCGGCGATCGCGCTGCTGTTCGCCGGCCGCTACCCGCGAGGGTTGTACGACTTCATCATCGGCATGAACCGCTGGGTGCTGCGCGTCATCGCCTACGCCGCGCTGATGACCGACGCCTACCCGCCGTTCCGCCTGGACCAGGGCGGAACCGGCCTGCCCGCCCCCGCACCCGATGACCTCGCGCCCGCATCGGCCGCTTCGGCTCCGACTTCAGCCGCACAGATCAGCTGACGGACCGTCCCGCAGCCGGGGTCAGGGACGCGGACGGCCGGTTCTTCCCGCTGGCCCAGGTCACCGCGGACACCATCCGCGGGTTCGGGCCCTGTTATCCCGGGCCGGGGACGGCCACGGACGCGGGCATGAAACGATTCCGTGGGGAACGTCCGTGGGAAGCGGCGGCACGACGCGGAGGAGACGGCAGATGCCAGGGACACCACTGCCCGAGCGGAAGTCATGGCAGGCGCTCAAGCGGCACTACGACGAGATCTCCGGGCGGCACCTGCGCGAGTTGTTCGCCGCGGACCCCGGCCGGGGCGAGCGGATGTGCGCGGAGGCGGCCGGGCTCTACCTGGACTACTCCAAGAACCGGATCACCGGCGAGACGATGCGGCTGCTCGTCGCGCTGGCCGGGGAGTCCGGCGTGGCCGGGCGGCGGGATGCCATGTTCCGCGGCGAGCACATCAACGTGTCCGAGGACCGGGCCGTGCTGCACGTGGCGCTGCGCATGCCGCGGACCGCGTCGCTCGTCGTCGACGGCACCGACGTGGTCCGGCAGGTGCACGAGGTGCTGGACCGGATGGCCGACTTCGCCGGCCGGGTCAGGTCCGGGGAGTGGAAGGGCCACACCGGCAAGCCGATCAGGAACGTGGTCAACGTCGGCATCGGCGGGTCCGACCTGGGCCCGGTGATGGCGTACGAGGCGCTGCGGCACTACACCACGCGGGACATCACGTTCCGGTTCGTGTCCAACGTGGACTCCACCGACTTCGCCGAGGCGACCCGCGACCTGGATCCGGAACAGACGCTGTTCATCATCTCCTCCAAGACGTTCGGCACGCTGGAGACGCTGACCAACGCCACCTCGGCGCGGGACTGGATCGTCTCGGCGCTCGGCGCCGAGGAGGCGGTGGCCAAGCACTTCGTGGCGGTCTCCACCAACGCCGAACGGGTGGCGAAGTTCGGCATCGACACGGCGAACATGTTCGGCTTCTGGGACTGGGTCGGCGGCCGGTACTCGATGGACTCGGCCATCGGGCTGTCCAACATGATCGCGCTGGGGCCCGAGGGCTTCTACGAGATGCTGGCCGGCTTCCACGAGATGGACGAGCACTTCCGCACGGCTCCGCTGGAGCAGAACCTGCCGGTGCTGATGGGCCTGCTCGCGGTGTGGTACCGGGACTTCTTCGGCCTGCAGAGCTACGGCGTGATGCCGTACGAGCAGTACCTGAAGCGGTTCCCCGCCTACCTGCAGCAGCTGACCATGGAGTCCAACGGCAAGCACGTCACGCTGACCGGGGAGCATGTCTCCTACGACACCGGCGCGGTCTTCTGGGGCGAGCCGGGCACCAACGGCCAGCACAGCTTCTACCAGCTCATCCACCAGGGCACCACGATCATCCCGGTCGACCTGATCGGCTTCGGCAAGACGCTGAACCCGATCCGCGACCACCACGACATCCTGTCCTCCAACGTGTTCGCCCAGGCGCAGGCGCTGGCCTTCGGCAAGACCGAGGAGGAAGTCAGGGCCGAGGGGACGCCCGAGCACGTGGTGCCCCACCGGGTAATGGAGGGCAACCGGCCGTCCAACGTGCTGCTCGCCGAGATCCTCACCCCGCGGATCCTCGGCGCGCTGGTCGCCCTGTACGAGCACAGCGTGTTCACGCAGGGGACGATCTGGGACGTCGACTCGTTCGACCAGTGGGGAGTGGAGCTCGGGAAGGTCCTCGCGGTCAAGATCATTCCCGAGCTGACGAGCGCGCAGGAGCCCGCGCTCGATCACGACTCGTCGACGAACGCGCTGATCCGCCGCTACCGCGCGCTCAAGGCTCGCTGACCCGCGCTGACTCCGTGCTGACCACAGGGTGCTGACAACGATGGAGGACCGATCGGCCATGCCAACTGACACGCCAATGCAACTGGGGATGATCGGGCTCGGCCGGATGGGCGCGAACCTGGTCCGCAGGCTCATGCGGGACGGCCACCGCTGCGTGGTCTACGACCGGAACCCGGACGTGGTCAAGTCCCTGGCCGCCGAGGGCGCGACCGGGGCGGAGAGCCTGGCCGACTTCGTGGTCAAGCTGGACAAGCCGCGGGCCATGTGGATCATGGTCCCGGCCGGGGTGGTGGAGTCCACCCTCGGGCAACTGCGGCCGCTCCTGGAAGCCGACGACATCGTGATCGACGGCGGTAACTCCTACTACCGGGACGACCTCACCCGCGCCGCCGACCTCAAGCGGGACGGCATCCACTACATCGACGTCGGCACCAGCGGCGGGGTCTGGGGCCTGGACCGCGGTTACTGCCTGATGATCGGCGGCGAGGACGAGCCGGTACGGCGGCTGAACCCGATCTTCCTGACCATCGCGCCTGGCCGGGGCATGGCCGAGCCGACCCCGGGCCTGACCAAGGGCGGCACCGCCGAGCAGGGCTACCTGCACTGCGGGCCGAACGGCGCCGGGCACTTCGTCAAGATGGTGCACAACGGGGTCGAGTACGGCATGATGGCCGCGATCGCCGAGGGCCTGTCGATCATCAAGCACGCCGACGTCGGCCTGCACCAGGAGGAGTTCGACGCGGAGACCACGCCGCTGCGCAACCCCGAGGCCTACCAGTACACGATCGACGCGGGCGACGTCGCCGAGGTCTGGCGGCGCGGCTCGGTGGTGAGCTCCTGGCTGGTCGACCTGACCGCGGCCGCGTTCGCCAAGTCGCCCGACCTGTCCGACTTCAGCGGCCGGGTGTCCGACTCCGGCGAGGGCCGGTGGACGGTGCTGGCCGCGGTGGACGAGGGCGTGCCCGCCTCGGTCATCGCCGCCTCGCTGTACGAGCGGTTCGAGTCCCGGGACCTGGGCGCGTTCACCGGGAAGATCCTCTCGGCCATGCGGTCGGAGTTCGGCGGGCACGCGGAGAAGAAGGCCTAGGCTCGCCCCACGTCTAGGCCCGCGTGTCCTGGCGGACGGTGAGGCGGCCGTTCCGCATCAGGCCGATCCGCTGGGCCCGGCGGGCCACGGCACTGTCGTGGGTGACGAGGATCAGCGTGAGGCCCCGCTCGCGCCACAAGGTGTCGAGCAGGGCGATGATCTCGTCCCTGGTGTCCTCGTCCAGGTTCCCGGTCGGCTCGTCGGCGAGCAGCACGCTCGGTTCTTTGACCAGGGCGCGGGCGATCGCGACGCGCTGCTGCTGGCCGCCGGAGAGTTCGGCGGGGAGGTGCTGGGCGCGGTCGGCGAGGCCGACGCTGTCCAGCGCTCGTGCGACTCGTTCGCGCCGGTGTGCGTGGCTGATGCCGAGCGGGATGAGCGCGGCCTCGGCGTTCTCGGCCGCGGTCAGGGTCGGGATCAGGTTGAACGTCTGGAAGATGAAGCCGAACGAGCTGGCTCTCACGCTTCTGATGTCCGATTCCGCGGCTGTGGCGAGGTCGGTGCCGCCGAACTCGACGCGCCCCGTCGTCGGCCGGTCCAGGCCGCCGAGGAGCTGCAGCAGCGTGGTCTTGCCGTGCCCGGTCTTGCCCTGCACGGCGAGCCACTCCCCTGGTTTGATGTCGAGGTCGAGGTCGACGACGGCGGGGATCTCGCGGCCAGCCTTACGGTGGATCTTGCTCACGTGTGATAGCCGGTAGGCGGTGCTCTCGGCCGGGGGGACGGTCCCGTGGGTGATGTCCATTCTGTTTCCTCCGTGGCTATGCGACGCGGGTCAGGGCCGCGGCCGGGCGCAGCCGGGCCGCTCGCCAGCCGCCGAACGATCCGGCCAGCAGTCCCCCGGCGATGGCGAGCAGCACCGCCAGGACAATCGCGGCCACGGTGACCGAGGCGGACATGGGCACCGCGATGGTGGTGTGGCCGGCCGCGCCGGCCGCGCTGGCCGCCGGGCCGCCGCCGGTCACCGGGCCGCCTGCGCTTGGGCCCGCGACCTGGGTCTGCAGGCCGCCGCTGGTGGCGGACGGGACGGTGGCGGACAGCTTCGGCGCGATCGTGCCGATGATGGCCACGCCGGCGAAGCCGAGGCCGACGCCTAGGACGCCGCCGATGATGCCGATGCCGACGGACTCGCCGAGCACCTGGCTGACGATCCGGCCGCTGCGCCAGCCGAGCGCCTTGAGCGTGCCGAACTCGGGTACCCGGCGCGCCACCGCCGCCATGGTCAGCAGGCTGGCCACGGCGAACGCGGCGATCAGCACCAGCACCGCCAGCCACTTGCCCAGGGCACCGGCCAGCTTGGCCGCGCTGGCCGCCGACCCGGTGATCTCGCTGGCCAGGTCACTCGAGCTGGTGACGGTGGCCTGAGGCAGCAGGTGCTGAATCTCCTTCTGCACCGCGCCGATGTCAGCGGCGCTGGCCGCGGTCACGTAGACCGTGTTGATCTGACTGGTCATGGCCTTGCCGGTGGCCGGGTCGGTGGCCAGGGCCTGGGCTCGCTGGAGCGGGATGTAGACCTGCGGCGGGCTGCTGGCCTGCGGCTGGGTCACGATGCCTACGACGGTGAACTTCTTGCCGGCGACCGTGACGGTTCCGCCGGGGGTGAGCTTGTGCGCGGTCGCGTAGCTGGCGTCCACCACGGCTCTGTTCTTGTTTCTGTCTTGGTTCGTGAACGTGCGGCCCTCGGTCAGGCTGGCGTTGCTGAGCGGGCCCAGCCTGGGGTGGCTGATATCGGTGCCGTCCACGCTGACGCTGGTCGGCGGCTGAAGCTGGTCACTAGACGTGCTGGGCAGCACGATCCGGTTGTCGGTGAGGAGCAGGCCGCCTGCCGCCGCCGGCACGTGGTGAAGTTTCGCGATCGTGGTGGCGGTCGCCGCGCTGAGCGCGCCGCGGTCCCCGCTGACCAGCGTGTCGATCGTGCCGCTGGTGTAGCACTTGCCGTTCAGGCAGACGGTGGCGTGACCGGGCCCTCCGCCGGGACCTGCTGGGTTGCTGGCGTGGCCGGTCGCCGGCCTGCTGGACGGGGGCTTCGGCTTGGTGCTGACGGTGATGTCCGTGCCGATGCCGTAGAGCGCCCGGAGCACCTTGGCCTGGGCGGCCTTGACCCCGGCTGACGCGCCCATCACGGTGATGACCAGGCCGATCCCGATGGCCAGGCCGAGGGCGATGAAGATCGCCTGTCGCATTCTGCGGCGCAGTTCGCGCCTGAGGTAGGTGAGAAAGAACATGGCGGCAGGTCTACGCGGCCGGTAGTTGCACCGGGGTTACACGTTTCCCGTGTTACTGGCGTGCAACCGGGCGGAGGGCACCGTGGAGTTCTCGGGTTCTCGGGTTCTCGGGTTCTCGGGTTTTCGGGCCTTTCGGGAAGGAGCACGCCGATGGAATCCGGTGATAGCGGGTGGATACGCGCCGGGGGAACTCAGGCAGATGAGGATGCGGAATACCAGGCCCGTTCGGCTGAAGGCTGGCCTGCCGTGGTGGCGGGGCCTCCGGCCGGGCCCTCGATCGGGACCTCCGCCGGGAACCGCTGGGGCCACGGGGGCATCCCAGGATTCTCGGCCTGGGTGGCCGCGGTGGTCGCCGTAGCGGCCGCGGCCGCGGGGGTCGTGGTCGGGTTCTTCCTGGTCAAAGGCTGGTGACGGGGTCTCGGCTCAGCTGGCAGGTACGGTGCGGATATCCAGCGCCGGGCGGCCGGCCGCGGAGGTGAGGGCCTTCTTGACCGCCGCGAGCACGCGCTCGGGCTCGGGCCTGATCTGGCCGGGCGTGAAGTGGAGCACGATGATGCCGTGCGCGCTCATCTCGGCATGGCGGCGCAGGGTACGTTCCCAGTCCGCGGGTGACAGGTGCCATTCACGCGAGTCGACCTCGATCGCGACGCCGACTGCGGGCCACCAGGCGTCGGGCATGGCCAGGAAGACTTCGCCCGCATACAGCTTCGCGTTGAAGTACGGAACCGGAACCCGGCCGCGCCGCAGCAGGTTACGCAGGTCGCCTTCTGCCACCGAACGGACACCCGACGCCACCTCCGCCAGCGCGTGCCGGAACCGGGCCGACCCGCGGACCGGGCCGCGGCTGAGCTCGGCAGTGAGCTCGGGGATCGTGCACCGGTTCCGCTGCACGGCATCGGCGACGATCGCCCGGACCTAGCTGGGGCGACATGAACGCGGCAGCCATGCAGTATGAACGCGAGCGTGGGCATGGCCGATTTAGGGAGGCGTGTTACCGGGGTGCAACCGGGGGCGGGGCAGCATGGGAGGGATGACGTCTGAGCGGGGGCACGCCGGGGCGGGCGGCACGCCGGGGTAGGCGGCACGCCGGGGCGGGCACGCGGGGTGGGCGGGCACGCTGGGGAGCACGCGGGGTGAGCGGGCACGCTGGGGGTGGGCGGGCACGCCGGGGAGCGGCCGCGCGTATAGCGAGTGAGACGGAGGTGCGGCGTGCGGGTGCTGGTGATCGAGGACGACGCCGAGCTGGCCGAGGCGATCGGGGCGGGGCTGCGGCAGGAGCGGATGGCCGTGGACGTGGCCTTTGACGGAGCGGACGGGCTTGACCGCGCCCTGGTAACCGACTACGACGTGATCGTGCTCGACCGGGACCTGCCCGGGCGGCACGGCGACGAGGTATGCGCCGAACTGGTCCGGGAGGGCTGCCGCAGCAGGGTGCTGATGCTGACCGCCGCCGCGACCATCGAGGACCGGGTGGGCGGGCTCAGCCTCGGCGCCGACGACTACCTGCCCAAGCCGTTCGCGTTCGCCGAGCTGGTGGCCCGGCTGCGGGCATTGCTGCGCCGCGCCCAGCCGCCGCACGCGCCGGTTCTCGAACACGGTGACCTGCGGCTCGACCCGGCCCGGCGCAGTGTCAGCCGGGCCGGGCTGCCGCTGGATCTGGGACCGAAGGAGTTCGGCGTGCTGGAGCTGCTGCTCGCCGCGCAGGGGCGGGTGGTATCCGCCGAGGAATTGCTGGAGAGGGTGTGGGACGAGATGGCGGACCCGTTCACCAGCGCGGTCAAGGTGACGGTCAGCCGGCTGCGCCGCAAGCTCGGCGACCCGCCGGTCATCGAGACGATGGCCCAGGCTGGCTACCGGATCGCGGGAGGCGGAACGTGACCGCGCCGCCGCGGCCGCTGCTGCCCCCGCCCCCGCCACCATCGGCACCGGCGTCGTCGCGGTTCCGGTTGCGGGCACCTAGGACCGTTCGGCTCCGGCTCACCCTGCTCTACGTCGGGCTGTTCCTGGCCTCGGCCGCGTGCCTGCTGGTCATCACGTACTTCCTGGTTGCCCAGCAGCTGCCGGGGACGGTCACGCTGCGGACCAGCGGCGGCGGCATCGCGGGGACCGGCGGCCAGGTGGTCACTGGAGGGACCGGCGCCGGCGCCGCGGCCTGCGCGCCGCCGGCCAACGGCACGCTGCCGACCGTCGCCCAGATGAACAACTGCGTCCAGCAGGCCGCGGCGGGGCTGCGCCACGACACCCTGGAGCAACTGCTCATCGAGTCCGGGGTCGCGCTCGGCATCATGGCGGTGGCCTCGGTGGGCCTGGGCTGGCTGATGGCCGGCCGGGTGCTCAGCCCGCTGCGCACCATCACCGCCACTGCCCGCCGCATCTCCGTGCGCAGCCTGCACCAGCGCATCGCGATGAGCGGGCCTGACGACGAGCTCAAGGAACTCGGTGACACCTTCGACCAGCTGCTCGGCCGGCTGGACGCCTCGTTCCGGGCGCAGCGCCAGTTCGTCGCCAACGCGTCACACGAGCTGCGCACCCCGCTCGCCCGGCAGCGCACGCTGCTCGAGGTGGCGCTGCGCGATGAGCAGGCCACGAACGCCTCGCTCCGCATCGCCTGCGAACGGGTGCTGGCAGCGGGCGAGCAGCAGGAACGGCTGATCGCCTCGCTGCTCACGCTGGCCCGCGGGGAGCGCGGCCTGGACGCGTTCGAGCCCTTCGACCTGAGCATCGTCGCGACCGGGGCGGTGGCCGCCGTGCGCGACGAGGCGGAGGCCCGCGGGGTGACCGTCACCGCCGACCTCGGCCCGGCCGCGGCGCTCGGCGATTCCCGGCTGGCCGAACAACTGGCGGCGAACCTGGCCGACAACGCGGTCAGGTACAACGTGGCCGGGGGGCGGGTCGAGATCAGCACGGGCGACCGGGACGGCCGGGCGTTCCTGGCGGTGCTCAACACCGGCCCGGTCATCCCGCCCGACCAGCTCGGCCGGCTCTTCCAGCCGTTCCAGCGGCTGGACCCGGGACGGGGCGGGCGGGGTGGAGCCGGCTGGGGTGCCGGACGAGACGGAGGCGGTCCCGAACGCGGCGGGCTCGGGCTGGGGCTGGCCATCGTCAGCGCGATAGCGGCCGCGCACGGCGCTGAACTGCGCACGGTGACCAGGGCCGCGGGCGGGCTGGCGATCGAGGTGGTGTTCCCGCCGACGCCGGCCCGGGCCGGCGACCAGGTGGAGGACCAGGCCGGGGCGGAGGAGCGGGCCGCGGCGCTGGCCTGACGCGCCGGGCACGACAGGGGCGGGCACGACAATGGGGGCATGGCCCTGGTCGCGTTCGTCGTCAACCGGACGCTGCTCCGCGATCCGCGGCGGTTCCTGGAGCGCTGCCGGGCCGCGGCGACCGATCGCGGCTGGGACCCATGGTTCGGGCCGGCGGGCCCAGCGCAGGAAGGCGGGGCGCAGGACAGCCTGGCCTTGACGCGCCGCGCCGTGGGCGCCGGGGCGAGCCTGGTGTTCGCGGCGGGCGGCGACGGCACGGTCCGGGCCTGCGCCGAGGCGCTGGCCGGCACCCGCGTGCCGCTGGCCATCGTGCCGCTGGGCACCGCGAACCTGACCGCGCGGGCGCTGGGTGTGCCGTCCCGGGGCGACCGCGCGGTGGCGGCCGGCTTCGGCGGGCGGGACCACGCGATCGACATGGGCCACGCGACCCTGGTAGAAGGCGGGACCTGGTTCACCGCCATGGCCGGCATCGGCCTGGACGCCGCCGTGGTGGCGGCGGCGGGCGAGCGGCTCAAGCGGCGGCTCGGCTGGGCCGCCTACGCGGCGGCCGGGGTGCGGCGGCTGGCGCTGCCGCCACGCGAGTTCACCATCCGCCTGGACGGCGCCGAACCGCTGCGCCGGCGGGCGCGGTCCGTGGTGGTGGCCAACGCCGGGCTGCTGCCCGGCGGGTTCACCCTGCTGCCCGCGGCCAGGCTCGACGACGGCCTGCTCGACGTCGGCATCCTCGCGCCATCGGGCGGCTGGGACTGGATCCGGCTGGCCGGGCGGGTGCTGGCCCGGGGCCGGCGCCAGGATAGGGTGCTGGAATGCCTGCAGGCGCGCCGCGTCCAGGTCAGCGCCGATGCCGTCCTGCCGAGGCAGGTTGACGGCGAGATCGTCGCGCCCGGCCGGGCGCTCACCGTCTCGGTGTGCCCGGGAACCCTGGTCGTTCGGCTGCCGGGATAAGAGACCGGTGCGCGTGCCGCTGAGCCTGGCCTGCGGGGCCTACGACCGGCCCGCCGCGCTGGCCCGCGGCGACATCCGGCCGGAGGGATCGACCTGACCCTCCTGGCGCTGCCGGTGGAGGAGACCTTCTTCCGGATGACGAGGCACCGGGAGTTCGACGCGGCCGGGATGTCGCTGTCGTCCTACCTGATCAGCCTGGACCAGGACGCGCCCTTCGCGGCGATCCCGGCCTTCGTCTCCCGCGCGTTCCGGCACAACGGGATCTACGTCGGCGCGGCCAGCGAGGCCGTCGACCCGGCCGGGCTGGCGGGCGGGGTGGCGGGCGTGGCCGGGTACCAGCTCACCGCCAACGTCTGGATCCGGGGCATACTGGCCGAACGGCACGGGTTGCCCGTCACCTCCGTCCGGCGTACGTCATCTGACGCCTAGCCGGTGACGCCGGCCTCGCGCAGCCGGGCGGCGTTGCGCTCGTCGAGGGCGGCGTAGGCGCGCACCTCGTCGTCGCAGGGCTCGACGGCGTCCCTGGCGAGCGCGGCCGGGTCGACCTCGGCCCGGTAGACGAACGTGGCGTTACCCTCCAGGACCGGGTGCCACCGGCCCTGGCGGACGGTGAGCGACACCGTGGCCATGCCGCCCGCGTTGCGCACGGTCACCCGGCGCTCGGGGTCGGCCGGGGTAATGCGGGAGTAGACCGCGCGGGAGGCGGCCATGCCGGAGCCGCACGAGGCGGTGAGGCCGGCCCCGCGCTCGAACGTCCTGACGAAGACCTCGGCGGGCTCCAGCTGGAGCAGCACGGACAGGTTGGCCCCGGCCGGGAACACGTCCGGCCGGGCCGCCACCCGCTCCCCCATCGCGATCAGGTCGGACTCGACGTACTTGTCGACCAGGGCGACCAGGTGGGGGTTGCCGATGGTGACCGCGGTGAACTCCAGCGCCGGGTCGAGCTCGGGCAGCCTGGCCGCGGTCAGCGGGTTCCGGCCGGCTACCACGGGGGCCTGCGGGATGAAGTCGACCGCCGGGTGCTCCAGGCCGATCTGGCGGACGCCCTCACCGGTGGTGGCCGCACGGCGGACGGTGTACTCGGCCTGGCCGCTGCGGATCACCGCGGCGTCGGCGCCGCGCTGGTCCAGCACCACCCGGCCCAGGCAGCGCATGCCGTTCCCGCAGAACTCGGCGGACGAGCCGTCCGGGTTGAAGAACCAGGCCTCGGGGATCCGCGGCGTGGCGTCGTAGAAGTAGATGCCGTCCCCGCCGAACGGCCCGGACCGGTCGCACAGCCGCCGGACGAAGGCCCGCTGGTCCTCGTCGGAGGCAAAGTCGCGCGGCGTCATCGCGATCACGAAGATGTCGTTCTTCGAGCCGTGCGCGTTCAGGATCTCGGCCACTTCATCAGCCTATCCGGCCAGCCGGTGCGCGCCGTCAGGCGCTGAAGGCGTCCTGCCATCCCGAGGCGCGCAGCAGCGCGGGGCCGGCCGGGCCGAACGCCGGATAGGTGGAAAAGCGCATGCCATCGGCGTAATTCCGCAGCGCCACCCGGGACCGGTCGAGCATGTTGGTGGGCAGGTTCCCGACACCGAACCAGCTGGCGCCGGGTGAGGTGTAATCGCCCTGCCAGCCGGACACGGTCAGGAAGAAGGCGATCCGCCCGCTGCCGGACACGTCGTGCATGACGTGCGCGAGCGATACGTTCTCGGCCTGGATGGCGATGCCGGCCTCGGCCGCGGCGACCCGGATCGCCGTCTCGACGATCGTCTCCCGGTCGGCCAGCTGGCCGGTCGGGGGCTCGTACGCACCGTCCCCGAAACCCGTGTTGGCCCGCTCCCGCAACAGGATGCGTCCGTTCCTCATCAGCAGGAGGATGACATCCACGACCACCCTGCGGCGATGCTGAACCTCCGCAGCGATCGCGGTGTCGCCGGCTCTGCTCATAGTGACCGCCTTGCCGCGCGCCCCAAACCCCAACCCCTACCTGGACCCCTGCCCGGCGTTTTTCGGTTCTGTACGCACTGCCCAGGAACAAGCACGGTACCTCCGCGGGTCTGTGGATCACCATGTGCACAAGGCCGGCCAACCTGTGGACGAGGCGGGGAAAACGATCTACGAGCTGTGGATGCGATCACAGACTCGCCTTAGCAGGGCGATAGCGGGGGCTGTGGAGAACCGGGTGACCATGTGGACGAGGGCGGCCGAGAATAGCTGAAAAACCGCCGACGGTAACGTTCTGCCGCGTTAGGGGCGGGAGCGGGCTTCCCAGCGGGCGACGGCCTCGACGGCCTGGCCGCGGTGTCGCGCCATCAACTCGATGATTCCGTCCACGTCACGCGCCCCGAACAGGTCCATCATCCGCTCGTGGTCATGGTGCGCCTCGTCGATATCTACAAGACCGGTAAAAGTATAAGGAGCGGCAACATCCCACAGATAGGCGAGGAAGCGCATCAGCCGGTCGCTTCCGGCCCGGCGGAAGGCGATGAAATGGAACTGGCGATTAAGGTTCAGGTATTCACGGCGCTGGCCGGGTGCGGTCAGCTTCCGCATCTGGCCGCACAGCCTGCTCATTTCCTCGATATCGTCACCGGTGAGCCTGGGGATGGCCATGATGAATGCCTCCCGCTCGAGTATCTCCCGCCAGTGGTAAATGTCCGCCAGGTCATCCGATGACAGGACCCGGACGAAGAAGCCGACCCGGGGCCTGTGCTCAAGATATCCGGACGCCGCCAGCGAGGTGAGCGCCTCGCGCACCGGTATGTGCGATACACCCAGATCAGCCGCGACCGCGCTCGGTGATAGCTTCGCCCCGGGTTTTAGCTCTCCAGAAACAACCGCCTGTTTGATTCGCTTCTCGATGTAGGACAGCAGGGCCTCAGGCTGATCCTGACGGCGCTCGTGAGAGACCGGCACGGGTACCCTACACCTCCCCCAGGACCACGAATATATTATAGCCAGCAGATCCCGCCAGGTTCGAATGCGGCCGACTGCTGGGAGTGTATGCGCCGTACTGCCGGGCGGCAGCATGACCGCGTAAAATGCAGCAAGAATTTAGGAGAATTGACCCGTTCAATGTGACACGGGTAATGGCGGGCGACGCCGCATACAGCTCGCATACAGCCGGGATTGGCTATTGGGAGACCCGGCGGCGCAGCGACCAGAGCTGAGCGCCCCGCTCCGACGGCAGGGCCTCCCAGGCCAG
>Ga0335082_10001082_pt1 | contig 28929 bp, 18 predicted proteins | sample Lox_Sample_41_FD_206718 | JGI IMG/M metagenome (GOLD analysis project Ga0335082, IMG submission 206718) | Soil microbial communities from Loxahatchee National Wildlife Refuge, Florida, United States - Lox_Sample_4.1 | ecosystem: Environmental > Terrestrial > Soil > Wetlands | place: USA... | reverse complement strand
TCGGCCGTGATTCCGGGAATTTATTGAAGTCTTCACCAGATGGCGGGAACTGCGCGCGACTTGCGAATGTTGGCCGTGATCGGCAGGACAACGAATTGCCGTTCCACCTCCGACAGAGTGGTTTCCACGTCCGGCTTGAAGGTAACGCGTCCACGACTCACCGGCAGGGCAATTTCAAATAGTGTGATGTCCCGCTACTACCTCGCGCGCGGCAGAGTCTCGCTTTGTGGGATTTGCCATTGAGAACTAAGCGTTTCCATACCGCTCGCGGATAAACTCCGCAATCCCCGCATACGCCTTGGTCAGCGTCGCCTCGTCCGGCAGGAATACGATCCGGAAGTGCTGCGTACCCGGCTTCTGCCCGAAGCCCGAGCCGTGGACGACCATCACATGCTTCTGCCGGATTAGTTCCTTCACGAAAACTTCATCGCTCTCAGGAATCTCGATGCGCGGGTACGCGTAAAACGCCCCGCGCGGCGCAACGCAGCTTACGCGCGGCGTTGACTCGCACCACTTCTGTGTCAAATCGCGGCGGGAGCGCAGCTTCCGCTTCACCTCGATCAGATGACCCTGCGGGCCTTCCAGCGCGGGCTTGATCGAATACTGCTCGGGATGATTCGCGCACAGGCGCGCGCGCAGCAGTCGATGCACGCCTTCGGTGTATGTCTTCACCGCCGCTGCGTCGCCGGAGACGATGCCCCATCCGATGCGCCATCCCGGCACGAGATAGTTCTTCGACATACCGCCAAACGTCACGCACGGCACATCAGGCGCGACCGAAGCAAAAGCGACGTGGGGTGTATCTTCCAGAATCAGCTTGTCGTAGATTTCATCCGAGAACACGATCAGGTTGTGGCGGCATGCCAGTTCGGCGATCTTCTCCAGCATCTGCCGCGTGCACAGTGAACCCGTCGGATTGTTCGGGTTGATGATGACGATGGCGCGTGTCCGCGGCGTAATCTTGCGCTCAATATCAGCCAGTTCCGGCTGCCAGCCGTCGTCTTCGTTCAGGTCGTAGGCGTTCAGCCGGATGCCCAGCTTGCACAACACCGCCGAGTAGAGCGGATAGTCGGGGCTAGGAGTAAGGACGTCCTCGCCGTCATTGACCAGCGCCGAAATGCAAAGGTCCACCGTCTCGCTGACGCCAGAAGTCACGAAGACATCGCGCACCGTCGTGATGTCCTTGCGTGCTGCTTCTGCGCGAATGGCTTCGAGCGCTTCCGGAATCCCCGGCGAAGGGGCATAGCCGTTCTTGCCGTCGTGCATGGCCTTGTAGACCGCTTCGATGATATGCGGGGGCGTCTGGAAATCGAAGTTCAGCGGATCGCCAACATTGAGAGGGAGAACCTTGTGTCCCTGCGCGATGACTTCATCGGCCACGCAGGCCAGATCGCGGATGGCGTAGCGGACGTTCGAGAGCCGGGTGGCAGCGGTAATTTCGTGGGACTGAGTGAGCGGCATGGAGAAATGATAAACCGCCCACGCGGTGCGCACGCAGGGAAATCCGCTGCGTTCCTAAGATGGTCGCCCGAGCATTCTTCTCGGAAAAAAGCGAATTCTAGTTGGACGAGTTGAAGTTGATGGCTACTTCTTCCACGGTCTTGTCGGGCTCTGGGGCGTACTTCCACTTCATCAGCGCCTTGGAGGCGAGCTCAGCGAACATGGGGTTTCCGGACTTGATATCGACGTGTGACACGTTTCCGTTGGGAAGCACCGTCACTTCCGCAACCACTTTGCCCTGGAAGTGGCCGTTCTTGAAGATCTCAGGGTAATCGGGCTGAACTCTTACCATCACTTTACGGGGAGTCTTCGGCGCAGCTTGAGCGATCGCCGGCGAGGGCTGGAGCGGAGCCAGCAGGCAGACTAATGCGAATAGTGAGACAAGCTTCCCCATTTGGGCAGAGCAGATACACCGCAACGTCATTGGGAGACACCCCAGTTCAATTGAAAGGCGGGGGAACGCCCTCGTTGGTCAAGTTAAGGTGCCAAAAGAGATTGGGCAAGATTACCAATGTACCTGCCGCGCGCGGTCGGGCGAGCCGCGGTCGGCGCAGTCCGCCGAAGCTGTTTCGCGTCACCCACTTTGGTAACGCGAGAGAGAAGTTCCGGAAACCTATAATCCACGCATCATGCGCCTTTCCTACACCGTCAAGTTCGAGGACTTCCGTGCCCTGCAGCCGCCATTCACCATCGTGGCGGGTAAGAATGCTGGGTTCAAGGGTGCTCTGACGGCGTGTGCGCTCATCGTCGGGCTGGGCGCCCTCTGCTTTGTGCAGGGATTGGGACTTCCGGTAGCAGCATTTCTCGTTGGACTTGGCCTGCTGGCAGGAACGTGCGCCTACTTCTACGAACTGCGCACCGTAAAACGTAAGATGGAACAGTACGACAAGCGGCTTAGGGACAACTTTCAGAGGATTCACTGCCGCGATCAACGAAACTTTGCTGCCGACGAGAACGGATATTCCCTGAATTGCAAGTGCGGAACCGTGACGCGTCCGTGGGCGGAACTGTCCTCATTTTCGGAGAATCCGACGCACTTTGCGTTGATCACCAAGATGGACACCCAGGTGATTCCGAAGTCGGCCTTCACATCAGCCGCGGATATCACTGAGTTTCGCGCGCTGGTCTCCGGGAAGGTGCATCAGGACAAGCCGGCGACCTCGCCATATATCGACTTTGCCTTAGGGCCAGAGGACTACCGGGCCGCTAGCCGGTTACACACAATGCAAGGCGGCGGCTGGCGTCGGCTAGCAAAAGCTTTTGCGACAGCCGCAATTTCAGTGCTCGGTTGCCTGGCGATCTGGAAGTACGTGAGTCCCTCGCGCGATCCGCTCTTACTGGTGGGCCTTATCCTTGTACTGGTGGGTGCGCCCCTTTACGGTGCCCTGCGGCGCAAGAAGAACAACAAGTACTTCGGCCCGCTGCGCGTATATTTCAGCGAGGAAGGAATCTACGCGCAGTATCCGTCAACCCAGTCGCGCAGGCCGTGGTCGCACTTCATCGGATACCTGGAGAACAGCGACGTGATCCTGCTGTACCTGAGCCCGGCGTTCTATACGGTGATTCCCAAGCATGCGCTCGGTGCGCAGGCAGGACGCTTCGAGCCGCTGCTCAAAGCGAAAGTCAGAGCCTACGACTACCGGAACCCGAATCAGCTGGCTGCCCAGCTGATCGCGTCCGTTTCGCAAACTTCCTGAGTCTCGTCGTTCAGCTTGCAAGACACCCTTCCGGGCGCCAGTGTCGGCTGGACGAAAGTCAGGCCTCGGGGCCGTTTTGACTGTCCCAGTCCTTGAACTTGACGTATAGAACGATGAATGCGGTGGCGGCGGCGGTTAGCGATAAGAAAGCAAGAATCTTGGTGGCCACAGGCTCCGGAATCAGGGCCAAAACGACTCCGACGATCACCGCGGCGATGGCGCCAATTGCGAGCGCTTTCTCATTCTCCCGCATGAAGCGTTTGAACCGCTCCCAGGCGCTCTCGGGGACTTCTTTTGGCACCCGTACTGGATCAGGTACCTTTTTCTCACACTGCGCGCGGTAAAGCGCCATGCAATTCGCTTGCGCGCGCCTCGCATCTTGTTCGGCGATGCGGTGTCCCAAATCTCCGCCATCGTAGCATTTGTCATTGATGTCGCGGCGATACTGGGCACACAGTTGATTCCGACGGATCTTCTGCCGCAGCCGGTTACAGGATTCGCCGGGCGTGCAAGTGCGACCGGAAGGATGGTCGCACCAAGCCTTCACCAATCGCTGCATTTCGTCGTGAATGCCCTGGATACAGTTTCCGGGAGGCTTAAGGTCGCGAGAGATCTCGAGTGTCTTCCTCTGCAGCTTCTCCTGGTTTTCACAGCTGGTGCAGCACGCGCGCGCGACTTGCGGAGTTTTTGAAACAGGCGCCGCCCGGGACTTCGCCGGTGCCGCGGGCCCCAGAATGCTTTCACGCAGATCTTTGAAGAATTGCAAAACGCCCGCCATATCCGGGGGAACCGGCGCGGCCTCACGGAGTTTGGCGACGATCCGCGCCCAGAGTTCATCCAGACTCAGCAGCAGATCCACAATCGTCGCGATGGCACCGAGGACCGCATCAAAAACGGCCTGCAGTTTCGCCAACAACTTGTCCAACTGCTCGCCGAGCCAGTCCAGTGCCTCATCGGCAGCTTTCTTAAGTGCTTCAGCAGCCTGGTTCACGCCTTGCACTGCGCTGTTTACTTTCTCGTCAATCCACTCACCAGCCCTATCAGCAGCCTCCGGGAACGCCGCCAGCGCGATTGTGACAAGCCCCTTTAGTGCTTCGCCAAAGACGCGGATCAAGCCGACAATTGCCGAGCGCGCCGCTTCAATGAGGCCCCGGACCAACTTCTTGGCAGCTTGTATGATTTGCTTGACCTTGGCGCGGACAGCTTCAAAGATGCCATTGACGGCATCCCTGATGGCGCTGAATGCGCTCGAAACCGCGCCCTTGAATCGCTGCCACCAACTCTTAGGTTGTTCCTCAGCTTTGCGCTTTTCTTCCGCAGCTTTCTTCTCGGCCTCGACTTTTTCTTGTTGAGACTCGGTTTCCGCTCTCGTTAACTCGACATCGGTCTGGCGCTCAGTATCGGCGACCTTGGTATCAATCTGCGTCTCGGCCTCTTTCCGCTTTGCCTGAGCACCATCGTTAAAGTCGCGCGCTACGCGCGCATTCGCATCGCGCCACTCCTGCCGGGCCGCATTAACCTGCTCGCGTGCCTCCTGGCGCATGGTGATCTGATCCATGCGGGTGCGCGAGTCCTCTTCTTGAATGCGCCGGGTGCTCTCTTCGCGCAACGCGGCTGAGTCTGTCTGATGTTGGCTCTTCGCTTCGCCGTACTTCTGGTTCTCAGCCCGAATCTGATCCCGCACGGACGGGCCGACGATCCGGTCGAACGCCGAGGAGACTGATGCCTTCTTGCTCGGTACCGCGGTTCCTTTCAGCGGTGCCGGGCGATACTTCGAACGCAACGTTCCAGGCTGCACGTCGGGCGCAATATTGTTCTCGCCAAAATCAGCGGTCGTCGCCTGATCTGCCTCTCGTTGCTTCGACCTTACGGCGGTTGTCGACACTTGTTCGTGTTCGCCTAAATGTGACGGATCAGCGGCGCCGGACAGGTCCACCTTCGGATGTTCCCCTGCAGAAGTGGAAAGCCCCGGATCGCTGGTGGGAATTCGGTTCAGAAATCCTCGAATGCGATTCGTCAGCCAACTCCACCAGCTGCCTTCGTCTTCACTCGCTTGTTCTGCCACCGCCGCCGGAGCTCCACTGGCTGGTAGTGGTCCCTGGCTGACTTCCTTGGTAGTTTCGTAGCTCTTCGCCGGCCCTTCTGCTCCGTTCTCGAAGCGTGGGGCTTCACCCTTGGAGGACTTGCGTTGCGGCTTCGCTGGACGCCGTCCCGTCGGCAGGCCGGTCGGCTTCTGGATTGTCGGGAAGGAAGCTGCGAGTGCCGTCTTTTCACCCTTCTGTATTCCACCTTGAGCCGTCTGCGCCGCTGCCAGTGCCGGGCCCAGCACGCTCGGAGGACTAGCCGCGAGCGACTGTAGAGTCGAGTCAGAACCTGTGAAGCTCATCTTGCCCGCGGATTGTTGCCCACCGCCACCCTTCGCATCCGACGTCTGAACTGGGACTGGACCCGCAGTCGGCGGTGGAGCCGGAGCATTCGGTGCAGCAGGCTGCCGGGCTGAGGGAGGCGCCGACAGCGCAGGACGCACAGGTGGGACAGGCGGAGTTGCCGGCCCCGCCGGCGTTGCGGAAGGCGCATCGACGTGCGCTTGCCGGCTGGTTGCTTCGGCCCCGCGGTCCGATTCTCGCTGCATCCGTGGCTCGACGATCAACTTCGTCGTGTTCCGGTTGCCAATCGAGCGCTGCATCTGGATTACGTATGCCGCTGAAAGCGGATGCTTCGTGGGCGCTCGAGCCGGTGAGGGTAGAGGAGTTACCTTGGTCGAAACGGCAGGAACAGGGTTGGCCGGATCTTTTGCATGTGTGGGCAGACGGTCCGGATGGTCTCGTCTACTCTCAACCGTTTCTGATACCACAGGCATGGGACGTCACGCTTCAGGGCCGAGAGTATATCACCGTTCTCGGTGTCCCTGGCGGCACAGCGTGCAGCCGCCAAGGCCAAGAGAACCCGCGTGCACTATCTGAACGAACTGAAATTGCCCGGAATGTGGACACGTTGCAGGCAAGCCAGATTCCCGCAATCAAGATTGCTCTTCCGTTGAACGTGGAACTCTTGCCCAATAGCGATCCAAAGCCTGTTTCGGACCGAAGACGGGGAAATCTTCGCCGTGCGCAGCGTCGATATATTCAAGGTAATCACGAACCGCCGCTTTCTGGTCCAGACTCAGCGAGGCGAATCGTTCCGTGAAGAGCTCGACAAGTTTATCGTCCGTACCGAGGGAGACCGGTTGAGGCTCTTCAACGAGAAGGTCTTGATCGAGTTCAGCTGTTTCGTCGACCAATGTCTGAAACCGGACAGAGTCAGCTTCATCAGGAGGCGTAAGGCAGGTGATGATTGTCGATGTGAGCCCACTCTCGGAATACCCGATGACTGACACGAGCAAGTATGCCGGGAGAAACCAAGCGAATGCATCCGGCGTCATGAAAGCCAACGCCAGCGGATTCTCGCATAAGACTTCATGCCCCAGATCGATCCAACTCCCCTGGCGTGCCAGACGTTCCAATGTCTGCGTATCGACTTCGTACGATGTCGACAGGAAGATCGGGTCGCCTCCAGGCAGATCCCTTGGCCTGAAGGCGTCCACAATGCGTTGGGCGATTCGTTCTGCAGTCCATGCCATCGCGGCGATTCCAGCGGTTTTTGTTACAAGGCGTTAGTCTTCGCGGTCGATTTGCGCCTTTTGCAGCTTGTCGGAGTAATCCACGTACACCGATTTCCACTCGGTGTAGAAGTCGATGGCGCCGATGCCGCCCTCGCGGTGTCCGTTGCCGGTGGCCTTGGTGCCGCCGAAGGGCAGGTGCACTTCGGCGCCGATCGTCGGTGCATTGATGTAGGTGATGCCGGCGTACAGATCGCGAATCGCCGAGAACGCCTTGTTAACGTCTTTGGTATAGAGCGCCGACGACAGTCCGTACTCGATGCCGTTGGCTATTTCGATGGCATCTTCGAGGTCGTCGCAGGGAATCACGCTCACGACGGGGCCGAAGATCTCTTCCTGCGCGATGCGCATCTTCCGATCGACATCAGTGAACACCGTCGGCTCCATAAACCAGCCGTATTGATATTCGCCCTTGTCGAGGCGATTGCCGCCGCACGCCAGCTTTGCGCCTTCGTTCTTGCCGATCTCAACGTAGCTGAGGTCGGTTTCGAGCTGCTTCTGGTTGATCGCAGGACCCATCTGTACGGTTTCATCCAGCCCGTTGCCGACTTTGAGTTTCTTGGCGCGATCGACGAGCCGGTCGACGAATTCGCGGTAGACGCCTTTCTGTACGATCATGCGGCTGGTCGCCGTGCAGCGCTGGCCGGTTGTGCCGAATGCTCCCCAGAGGCCGCCTTCAATGGCGAGGTCGAGATTCGCATCATCGAGCACAATCATCGGATTCTTGCCGCCCAGTTCGAGCGAGCAGTGCTTGAAGCTCTGCGCAGCGATGCCGCCAATGATCTTGCCCACGGCGGACGATCCAGTGAGCGAAACGGCGCGCACGTCGGGATGCTCGGCAATTGGTGTGCCCACTTCCGCGCCGAATCCACTCACGATGTTGATGACGCCCTTCGGCAGGCCGGCGTCATACAGCGCGCGCACGAGGTTGAAAGTCGACAACGGCGTGTCCTGCGCAGGCTTGATCACGCAGGTGTTGCCGCAGACGATCGCCGGCAGCAGCTTCCACGACGAAATCGCCATGGGGAAGTTCCAGGGTGTGATCATGCCGCATATGCCGATCGGCTGGCGCACGGCCATAGCGAACTTGTTCGGCATCTCGGACGGCACGGTTGGGCCGAAAAGTCGGCGTCCCTCGCCGGCGTTGTAGTAGGCGGCATCGATGGCTTCCTGCACGTCGCCGCGCGTCTCGGCCAGCACTTTGCCCATCTCGCGGGTCATTTCGCGGGAATACTCTTCTTTGCGCTCGATCAGAATCTCGGCGGCGCGGAAAACAATCTCCGCGCGGCGCGGCGCCGGGACCAGACGCCACTTGGCAAACGCGCGCTTGGCAGCGTCGACGGCGGCGTTCACGTCAGCCTTGTTGGATTTCTGAAAGATACCGACCAGGTCGCGGGTGTCAGCAGGATTGCGGTTCTCGAAAGTCTGTCCCGTAGAGGATTCGACCCACTCGCCGTCGATGAAGTTCTTGAAAACGCGTGTCTTCGCGTCGCTGAGCGAGGCAGGGGTGGCTAGGGTATCGGTGGCCATAGATGTCTCCTTATGAATGCCCAAACCTATTGATGCTACAGGAGGGCCGAAGGGAGCGGCAAGGCTGGCCGGGAGTTTGAAAAGACTAAGCCGGGATTCTGCCACACCCTGCGCGGCTGAGATCTCCTCGTGCGCTAGCGCCAGCGCTTCAAATTCGGCCACACCTTGGCCCACGACTCGAACTTTTTCCCTTTGCAGAGAAAGACCGGGATCTGCTGCTCGAGCGCCCAGTCGTTCGGCGCGGATATCCCCACGAACTCCACCTCATTCCAGTAGCGCTCCAGAACTTCTTGCCGATCATCGAGGACGATCATGCAATTGCCCGTGTAATTGTGGGGGCCCCAGAGCCAGTAGGTTCGGTCGCCGCTCATCGCGCCCGGGAGGCCCTCGCGGCGTCCGAAGAAATCGATCGCGCCGGCCTGTCCGTAGTCCTGCGCAAAAATGCCACAATCGGCGCGCTCGGCCGGAGGAATCCGGTTCCACGCGACCGCCGTCTCGTCGGCGATTTCCTTCCAGCCGAACTGGTCCGAATACCACTGCGGCAGCGGGGCGCGCGCGTGCGAATGTTCGTTGATCGGCAGCTTGAACGGAAGCGTCTTCGTGAACGCCAGGAAGCGCTCTGGCGATAACATCGGAACTGTAATCGGCATCAAGTAAATTCCGTTGACCACGATGATGATGGCCAACGTCGGCTTAAGCCACGCCGTGTGGCGCGATCGCTCCAGCCAAGCCTCCAGCGCCACCGCCCCCGCCGCAAACAGCATGGGATAAATCGGCGCGAGGTAATAGTTCTTCCCGTGCTGCACATAAATCGCGATGTAGGTGACCAGGTAGCTCCAGCCCAACACGCGATACGGACGCAGCGGCTTCCACAAGAGCAGCGCGAATAAACCGCTGAGCCAGACAGGACCAGCAATGGGGCTGACCACGAGCAATTGCTGAAAGAACCACTCGGCGGGGCCGAAGACGACGTCGCGTCCGTCGGCGCGAATGGCGCGAATCAACTGCACGAACGGCCAGTCGTAGTGCCGGTTCCACAGGATGTTCGGCAGGAAGATCAGGAAGGCAGCCAGCCCGCCGATCCATATCCATCTGTTCAGGAACACGCGGCGCTGTTCCGTGAGCAGCAACCCGACGACGATTCCCAGGCCGAAGAGCGCAATCGTGTATTTCTCTTCCAGGCCGAGTCCCGCTGAGACGCCGAACCAGACCCAGTAGCGCGGATCGTTTCTCTTGATGGCGAGGATGGCGAAGTAAGCGCAGCCCATCCAGAGAGTCGGCTCCAGGTCGTTGGTGCCGAGCAGGCCTCCGTTGGAAAGATATTGCGGCGCGAGTGCCACGCAGATGGCGGTGAGGATGAGCGCATACGTGCGTGCGCCAAGTTCGCGTGCGATCGCCGCCGCTTGCACCACCAGCAGCGCCGACGAAATCGCCGGGATGAAGCGGATCGCCCGCAGCGAGTCTCCCAGCACCGCGCGGCTCACATGAATGAGGAAGGGAATCAGCGGAGGCTGATCGACGTATCCCCACTGCAGGTGATCGCCGCACGACATGTAATCAAACTCGTCGCGAAAGTATCCGTAACGATTGTTGAAGTACATGTGCAGCAACAACTTCGCGAGCGCGATGGCCCACACGATGGCCATACCGGAGGCAAGAAAAGAGGAACGTTCGCGGTTGTAGGTGTGCACCGCCTCAGTGGAACTGGCCATATGGCCTGCAAGGATAACGGATCGGCGACAGCAATGTCAGTGAGTTGCCGAATCAAGACGGCACATCCACCTTGCCAGGCATGCGGCATTGGGGCAATCTGATCAGTGGGGATTCCAAATCGGCCTGCCAGGACTAACTTTCCAGGCGCGGCCTCGTCCATTCTGAATCCGTAGACTTCTCTGAATTCCAAGGGGACGCATGAATCAGCACAGGCCCGGTAAAGGACAAAACGCATCGACTGGCTCTTCATTTATTTCCGCCGAATATCTCTGGCGCGACATTCTCTTTGCGGTGCGGTCGCTCCGGAAGGCGCCAGGATTCACGGTCGTCGCAATCCTGGTGATTGCTGTCGGGATCGGCGCCAATACCGCTGTCTTTTCCGTCATCAATACCGTGCTGCTCAAGCCCCTCACGTATCCCGACCCGCAATCGCTGGTGCATCTGATGAATACCGGCGATCAAGGTTCGTTCCGTGGCGCAAATGTGCCCAAGTTCAACATCTGGCGGCAGCAGACGGCGATCTTCCAGCAGGTTGCGGCCTTCGATACCGGGGGTGCCGGATTGAATCTGACTGGCAACGATCAGCCCGAGCAGGTGCAGGGTGTGCACGTCAGCGCTGACTATTTTTCTGTCTTAGGCGCGCCAGTAATTGCGGGTCGAACCTTCACCGCGGCGGAAGATACTCCTCATGCCGGCAATTTCGTAGTGCTGAGTTACGGCCTTTGGAAGCGGCGATTCGGCGGAGATCGCGCCATCGTCGGAAACAACATTCAGCTCAACGGACAGCCCTATCAGGTCGTGGGCGTGATCGGCCGCGATTTCGTCACCGAAAATCCGGCGGACCTTTGGCTGCCGTTTCAGTTCGACATGAGCTCGACCGATCAAGCGCATTACTTCGGCGTAATCGCACGCTTGAAGCCGGGCATAACTTTGCCAATGGCTAACGCTCAGTTGAAGCTCGCCGCCGATCAATACCGGGCGACCTACCGCGACGCGTTGGGACCAAACTCGAGCTTCGGCGTGATTCGGTTGCAGGAATTGATGGTCGCGGATGCACGATCATCGCTCTATGTGCTGCTGGGCGCCGTCGGGCTGGTCCTGCTCATCGCCTGCGCCAACGTCGCCAACTTGCTGCTGATTCGCGCCACGGCGCGCAAGCGGGAACTCGCGACGCGCTCTGCCCTTGGAGCTGGACGCTGGCACATCATTCGCCAGCTGCTTGCGGAAAGCCTGGTCGTATCGCTCGCCGGCGGTGTGCTGGGGCTCGTTCTCGGCTTCGCCGGCGTTCGGCTACTGCTGGCCATCAATCCCGGCAGCATCCCGCGCATCGGCGAAGATGGATCGGCGGTACACGTCGATGCGAATGTTCTCTTGTTCACGCTCGCGGTGTCGCTGCTGACCGGAATTCTGTTTGGCCTGGTGCCAGCCATCAGTGCCTCCCGCAAGAATCTTGCGGCTGTCTTGAACGAGAGCAGCAACCGCGCTGGAGTGGGCTTCCGCAGCGGCAAGGTGCGCTCGGTTCTGGTGATTAGCGAAATGGCGCTGGCGCTGGTGCTGGTCATCGGATCGGCGCTCCTGATCCGCACGTTTATGAAGTTGCAGTCGGTCGATCCCGGATTCGACACGCACAACGTCCTCACCATGGCGATGTCAATCAGCGGCGACCGTTTTCTTAAAACCAGCGGTGTCGCGCAGGTCATTCACGACGGCACCGAGCGCATTAATGCGATTCCGGGCGTCAAGACCGCGGCCGCCGCCTGCTGTCTGCCTCTGCAGGGCGGCTTCGGACTGCCTTTCAACATCGTTGGGCGGGCGAACGGCAACAATCCCAACACCGGCGGAGCCGGATACTTCCCGGTCTCGTGGAGCTACTTTGATGCGTTCAAAGTACCCGTCCTCCGCGGGCGCAATTTCACCGAACAGGACAACGGATCAGCTCCGGGTGTGGTCATCATCAACGAGGCCATGGCGCGCCAGTTCTGGCCCAAAGGCGATCCGCTGAACGACCGTGTCGAAATCGGCGTGGGCATGGGGCCGGTCTTCGTCGAGCCGCCACGGCAGGTGATCGGTGTCGTAGGTGATACGAGGGATAGCGGACTGAATCAAGACCCGGATCCGACCATGTATATCCCCGTCTCGCAGATGCCTGACAAAGTGACGGCGCTGAACTCGCGCATCGCGCCCCTGTGGTGGATTGTGCGCACGCGCACGGAGCCACACACTCTTACGGCTGCCATTGCCAACGCGATCCGCGAATCGACGGGCGGGCTGCCGGTGGCGCACATTCGCAGCATGGATGAGATCGTCGTGCTTACGACGTCGCGCGAGCGCTTCAACATGCTGCTGCTGACTGCTTTCGGCGGATCGGCCCTCCTCATGGCGGCGATTGGCATCTACGGATTAATGGCCTACTCGGTTCAGCAGCGCACACAAGAACTGGGCGTAAGAATGGCGCTGGGAGCGCAGGCTGCGAACATTCGCAGCATGGTCATCCGGCAGGGAATGGTGCTGGCCGGCATTGGACTGATCATCGGCATTGGCGGAGCCTTCTGGTTGACGAAATTCCTGACGGGATTCCTGTTCGGAGTAAAGACGTGGGATCCGGCAGCATTCATCCTGATGCCCATCTTCCTGTGCGCCGTGGCCTTCGCGGCAGTCTGGGTGCCAGCCAGAAAAGCGACAAGAGTAGATCCGATTTCAGCGTTGCGCTTCGAGTGATCGGGAGACAGCGCCCCGGCGCACTTGCCAGAGCTTCAGGTCAATCGAACCTTCGCAATCCTGGCGGCGCATAGTTCGCGTCCGCCGCATCGACCACCAGTGTCCAGTCTGTGCCGTAAGGCGGCGTGCGAAATGCTTGCCGGGACTTTCCTGGCATTGTCCCGATGAGCCTGCCGACTCCGGTTCGCGGATCGTACCACCAGGCGCGCACCTCGGACGAGTGCAGGGGCGACAAGTCGATGGTGAAGTCGCGATCGTTAACCGGAACGTACACGAACGCATACGTGCCTTCCTGATCGCGGGTGGCCTGCATGTGTTCTGCTCCACTGCCCGAATCGCCGGCGATCAGAGCTTGGTCCGGAATTCTGCTGAAGAAAGGGCGCGACTCGATGAGCTGACGCAGGAAGGTCATTTGGCGTCCGCCTGGCCGGTAGAGACCATCGATCCAGTCGCGGTCCACGTAATTGATTGGATCATTCCGCGAACCGACAAAACCCCATATGGAATTGTGCCCGTAGGTGACACCACAGGCTCCGGAAAAGACCGAGCGGTAGACCTGCTTGCGCACATCGTGATCGCGGAAGAATCCGGTCGATGCGTCCCATCGGGGCCAAGGATTGTATGGGTGGTCTTCGTAATTCGGCTCCAGATCCAGAGTCGGCTTGGGCGGACGCAAGCCGAAATCGTGCGTGACCCACGACCATACGGGAACGTCGTGGCCGCCACCGTGTCCACTTTGCATTCCATTGATCGAGAGCCACGGCTCGTTGTGCAGGTACTGCGAAGAAGAAACTCCGCCTTGCGGATGGTACACAATCAACGGAGGCGCCCCGCTGCCTTCGCGCAGACCCTCCGCAACACTGCGCCAGATCGGAGTCCAATCCTCGTCAGTTGAGAACCCTGTTTGCTTCGCGATGCTCGTGAGGAAATCGTTGTTTAATCCCGCAAGACGAGGAGGACGGTCTCCGCCAAGAATCCAAATGACATTCCTCCGGTCCTTTAACTTGCGTGCGAGGTACCTGGCGTAGTTGCGTGCGGCCGGTAGGTTGTCGTTTCGAAACAGCCGTGGACCCTTGCCCCAGGGTGCCGTAAGCTTATCGCCCCAGGTTGCGACCAGCCCGACATAGAGTCCGAGCGAAGCCGCCTCATCGACCACTTCCACAACGCGGTCGAAATATGCGTCATTCGGAGAGTCGGGATTGCCTTCGTTGAAGGGCAGCAGGCCCAACGCACTCGGCTTCAAGATGCCGTCGAATTCAGACAGGACGACGGTTTGAATGACGGTGAAACCCTGCGCGGCGCGGGCATGCAGATAGTAGCTGCACTCTTCGCGGCTGGTGGCGTGAATCAATTGCCACGCGGTATCTCCAAGCCAGAAGAACGGATGCCCGTCCTCGGTCTGAAGATAGTGCCCGTTATTGTGGACTCGAATTCCCGGCAGACCTTCACGGGATGTTCGCCCAGTTGGGACCTTTTCGGAAGCGAAACTCCATGGCGAAGCTGCCGCGATGCGGGCTCCGCCCAGCATGGCCGCGGCGCTCGATTGTATGAATCCACGCCTCGAACTTGACATGCCGGAGATGTTACCTCATGGAAAGGGGCGGGTGAGTCGTTTCGTGTCTTACACTTCGGTAACTTCTCCCGCCTATTACTTGGCTTTTCCTCGGTTTGCCTGTGCTACTTTTTTTCTTTAGCCCATTTTTCGAGGTTGCTCGTCACACGTGTCTGACAACCGCAAGCCGGGGATCCACGTTGCGTGGACCACGATCACCTACCGTAGCGTAGCGCTGCTGATCCTCGCGATTGGCGCGATCTTCTTTGTTGCGGTGCGCGTTGCGTTTCCGCAGTTCACACAAGCTTCGCTGCAAAAAGCGGGAGACGTCACCAGCAAGATGCTGGAGAAAGTTGCAGGCATGGCTCCTGCGACCGGAACCGGAGTCGTCACCGCGCAGCAGGCGCACTTCACTGCGCTCGATGGGACCGTCCGCGTGAAGAAGGGAACCGGCAATAGTTGGATGGCCGCCGATTATCACGTGCCGCTCGAGAAGGGCGACGTGGTGCAGACCGGATCCGAGGGCATGGCGAAGGTCGTCTTCAACGACGGCACGAGTTACACGGTGAAACAGGATTCGCTGATCGTGATCGAGGAGAACTCGGCCAACGATCAGCAGCAGACCAACGTCGCAGTCGCGGTGAGCACAGGAACGGTGGATCTTTCGACCGCAACGTTCAGTCAGGGATCGAAGTCGGAAGTGATTGTGGGGAACGCGAAGGCATCGCTGTCGCCGGATTCGGCGGCGCAGGTGCACAACGATCCGAAGGCTGACGAGCACGAAATTTTGGTCACCAAAGGAACGGGCGAAGTCACGAAGGGCAACGAAACGGTAAAACTGGCGAACTGGGAAAAAGTCAGCTTCCGAGGCGAGTCGCACCTGGAGAAGGCAAAGGAAATCGGGCCTCCGGTGCCGATCGCTCCGGCGAATATGGCGCCGCTGTTTTCTGATGGTGAGCCCACAAAAGACGTTGAGTTTTCCTGGACGAAGATGGCGAATGCCGTGGGTTACCGCCTTCGTATCTCCCGCAATCCGTATTTTTCTTCTACACTCGTTGACAAAAATGTGCCGACACCGGCGGTGACGGTCACCAAACTGGGTGAAGGCGTCTACTACTGGATGGTGCAGTCGTATGACGCGGCGGGAAAGGAATCGGTTGAGAGCGAGAAGAATCGCTTCACGATCATCTCGAAGGGAAAAGAGACGGAGGCGATCGACCTGGAGCTGGATCCGTTCATCCAGCACGGGCACGTGATTGAAGTTACGGGAAAGACTCAGACCGGAGCGCGCGTGATGGTGAATGGCAGCGAGGTTCCACTGGTGACGTCGGAAGGACAATTTCACTACTTCACGCCGCCGTTGCCGTCAGGCGAGGCCGTGATCACGGTGACGGCACAGACGGCTGCGGGCGGAGTGAATACGCAGCAAAAGAAAATTGTGATTCAGTAGAGAAGCGCAAGTAAGGTAGCGAGCCAAACGCGCGCGATTTACGCGTCGCGGCATTATTAATAAGAGCTGCGCGACGCTTCGCGCGGCTCGCCTGAGTCCTTCGGCGCCAAAAGATGGCGCCTCAGGATGACAAGTAACAGGATACGGTGTGCAAGCAGGGTTGGCGGTTCTCACGTAGAATAGAGGCGAGCCATCATCCCTTAAAAATTATGGTGCCGCCGGGAAAGTCCCGGATCGGCGCAGCATTGTGAGAAAGACGGACTAAGTCGTCATGTCAAATAACGGATTCCATTCCGGCCCCACGCGCAGCCACAACCTCCGTTCGCTGTTCAGTATTTTCTCCAGCGACCTTGCTATCGATCTCGGAACCGCCAACACCCTGGTGTACGCGCGCGGCAAAGGCATCGTGGTCAACGAGCCTTCGATCGTCGCCATTAACAAGAACACGGGCGAAGTCGAGGCTGTCGGCAAAGAAGCGAAAGAGATGCTGGGCCGCACACCGGGCAACATCGTCGCCATCAAGCCGATGAAGGATGGCGTGATCGCGGACTTCAAAGTTACCGAGAAGATGTTGAACTACTTCATCCAGAAGGCGCACAACCGCAAGATGCTGGTACATCCGCGGATCGTGATCGGCGTGCCTTCGGAAATCACGCAGGTGGAAAAGCGCGCGGTCATGGACTCAGCGTATCGCGCGAAGGCGAGCGAAGTGCATCTGGTCGAACAGGCCATGGTCGCCGCGATCGGCGCTGGGCTGCCGATCACTGAGCCGAGCGGCAACATGGTTGTTGACATCGGCGGGGGCACGACGGACATCGCAGTGATTTCTTTGAGCGGCATTGTGTATTCGCGTTCGGTGCGCATGGCGGGCAACCAGATGGACGAAGCCGTCATGAATTACCTGAAGCGGAAATACAACCTGCTGATCGGCGAGCGTACGGCGGAACAGATCAAGATGGAGATCGGTTCGGCGCACCAGCTCGACAAGCCGATGACGATGGAGATTAAAGGCCGCAACCTGATTGAAGGCGTGCCGAAGACCATCACGGTGGATGACGGCGAAATTCGCGAAGCGCTGAGCGAGTGCGTATCGACGATCATGAACGCGATTCGCGTCGCGCTCGAGCGGACGCCTCCGGAGCTTTCGGCCGACATCAGCGACCGCGGCATTGTCCTGACGGGCGGTGGCGCTCTGCTGAAGAATCTCGACAAGCGGATCCGCGAAGAAACCGGGCTGCCGGTCTCGATTGCCGACGACCCACTCTGCAGCGTGGTGCTCGGCACCGGCAAGATGCTGAGCGACTTCAAGCTGCTCAGAAAGATATCGATCGAGTAGTACCCGTTGCCGGTACCCAGTACCCAGCGTGCTGGCGAATGGGTTCTGCAGACTGGCAGAGTTCTGGATGAGTGGACAACAAAGGCGACCCTCAGCGGCTAAAGCCTCTCTTCTTCCGACCTCTACGGCACGGCTGAAGCCGTGCCCTTCCCAAAACCTGATTGTCGTAGAGACTGGCAACTTGGCAACTGGCAACTGATGTTATGGAATCCTTCCTCGGCCGCTACCGCAACCTCATCTTTCTGGTAGGCGTGCTGTTTCTGCAGGTGTTGGGTCTCGCGGTGCAGGTCAAGACCGGCTCCGACGAGAGAGATTCCCGCCTGATCCGCGTCTGGGCTGTTGGTGCAGTTACTCCCTTTGAGCGCGCTGTGGTGTGGATGAAGAACGGCGCCGGCGATATCTGGCATAACTACTTCTACCTGCGCGGAGTGCGCGCCGAAAACCGCGAACTCAAAGAAGAGATCGAGCAGATGCGGCTGAAGCAGGTGCGCTTGAATGAAGATGCCACGCAAGCGCATCGACTACAGATGCTGTTGGCCTTCAAAGAGCAATTCATCTCCAAGACCGTGCCCGCCCAGGTGATCGGGTCAAGCGGCAGCGATTTGTCACGCATCATTTACATCGACAAGGGAGAGGATGAAGGCATCCGGGCTGACATGGCTGTCATCACGGCCGATGGAATTGTGGGCAAGGTGCTGAGGGTTTTCAAAACTCCGTCGGTGTCGCAGGTGCTGCTGATCAGCGACCAATCGAGCGGAGTGGGCGCGATTCTGGAAAAGAGCCGCCTGCAGGGCGTGCTGCGCGGGACGTCTAACGGCGAAGTTACGCTGGAACGTGTGATGAGCGACGAGCAGGTGCAACCCGGTGAGACGGTGCTGACCAGCGGCGGCGATCAGATCTTCCCGAAGGGCTTGCCCGTGGGCTTGGTGACGAAGGTTTCGACCGGAAGAGATCTGTTTCTGAATATCAAGATCAGGCCCGCGGCCAATCTGAGCAAGCTGGAAGAGGTGTTGGTGCTGGTGGAAAAGCAGGAGCGGCAGGCTCTGGCCGAGGATAAAGGGACGCGCGTGCGCGCGGCGGACATTCTCGCGCAGCGGTTGCCGTCGGTGCCGGACAAGCCAGCGACAGATGCCGGGGCAACGCCTGCTCCCAACGGAGCTGCGAAACCCGCTACATCAAGCTCTACCTCGAAACCGAATGGCGCCCTGACGCCCGCTACGGTGGGAACGGCGAAGACTGCCGGTACAAATGCGGCAACGCACGGCGCGGCAACGAACGAGGCCAATCCGCCAGCGAAGAGCACCCAGGTTCCGGTACCGGTGAAGCCAAAGCAGGCCAGCGGCACGGCGGTGGAAGCCAAGCCGGCGGCGCAGGCGCAGCCGCAGCCGTCCATCCTTGAGGAGAAGCCGGCCGACGCTCCCCCCAATTCGCCGCCACCACCCGATCCAAACAGCCCACAATAACGTGCCCATCACATACACATCCGGAGAGCAGGTCGAGGTATACCGGTTCAGCATCCCGGTCACCATCGGTGTTCCGTTACTGGCGCTTTTCCTGCAGGCCTTCATTCCGCTGCGGTTTCCGCGGTTTGCGGTGTACGTCGATTTGCCTCTGCTGATTACGATCTTCTTCGCCATGGCGCGGCGGAGCCCGATCGCCGGCCTGCTGACCGGGGCTATCATCGGTCTGGCGCAGGACATGCTCGGGCACAACCAGATCGGGCTCTATGGTATCGCCAAGACCGTTGTGGGCTATGGAGCGTCGTCCCTAGGCGTGAAACTCGACGTGGAAAACGCCGGGGCGCGCCTTTTAGTCACGCTGGGGTTCTACTTCCTGCACTCGACGATCTATTTTGCCGTGGCCAGGTACCTGGTGAATTCGACGCAGAGCTTCAGTTGGCTGCACGGAATGCTGGCGGGGCTGGTGAATGGCATGCTGGGCGTGATTGTTTACTTCCTGCTGGACCGGTTTAAGCAGAGAACGTGAAACCAGTGGTCAGTCGCCAGTAGAACCCGTAGCCGTGACTTCCGTCACCCCTCCGATTAACAGGCCGGCCGATCTACGCAGTAGAATATGAGTAATCCGATTTCATTCCAGCGAGGAATAGTGACACGTTGCGGCCTGAAGGCGCTCTTAGCGGCTCTAACTGGCAACCGGCAACTGGCCACTGACCACTGATGTTTGGCCGCGACGAAAAAGTGTCCGCGATCCGCCTGACGGCGGCGCAGTACATCATCCTCGGCCTGTTTTTGCTCCTTGCCTATGGCTTGTGGCGGCTGCAGGTAATGCAGAGCGATTACTATTCGCTGGCTGCAGAAAGAAACCGCATTCGCAATGTGCCGGTGCTCGCGCCCCGCGGCAAGATTCTGGATCGCGAAGGCCGCGTCATCGTCGACAACTATCCTTCGTTCTCCGCGCTACTACTGCGCGATTCCAGTCGCGACCTGAACGCCGACGCCGACCTGATCGCGCAAGGGCTGCATCTCGATCCCAAGGAAGTGCGGGCGCGCATTCGCCGCTTTGCCACGATGCCGCAGTACCAGCCGATCTTCCTGAAAGAGGACATCACTCCGGACGAACTGCAGTTCATCGAAGCCCATCGCAATGAACTTCCCGAACTCGACACGATCATGGCGCATCGTCGCTTGTATCCGCGCAACGGATTCATGTCGCATGTGATCGGTTACGTGGGCGAGGTCAGCGACGAGATGCTGAACCAGCCGCAATTCGAGTTGTACAACCCTGGCGACGTGGTGGGAATTTCCGGAGTGGAGCGGCAGTACAACGCGCTTCTGATGGGACAGAACGGTTCGCGGCAGGCGCTGGTCGACAGTCACGGACGCGAGGTTGGACGCTTGGGAGAAACGGAAGCTATCCCCGGCAAGCAATTAAAACTGACGATCGACGTTGATCTGCAGATTGCGGCGGAAGAAGCGTTGGAAGGAAAGAACGGCGCGATCGTGGCCATGGATCCGCGAACCGGCGAGATTCTAGCGATGGTGAGCCGGCCGACATTTGATCCCAACGATTTTGCCGTGCGCGTCTCACGGGACCAGTGGAACAAGCTGGTCAATGATCCGGACAAGCCGCTGTTGAACAAGGCGATTCAGGCGCAGCTAGCGCCCGGATCGACCTTCAAGATCATCATGGGAACGGCCGGCCTGCAGGAAGGCATCGCGCAGGACATGCATGTGGTATGCAACGGCGGTGCGGAATTCTATGGCCGCTATTTCAAGTGCTGGATTTCGGCGCGTCACCAGACGCATGGCTTGGTGGATATTTACAAAGGTGTCTATCAATCCTGCGACGTGTTCTTCTACACGCTGGGTGAGAGACTCGGCATCGGACGAATCGCCAAATATGCCACCATGCTGGGGTTGGGACAGAAGACTGGCGTCGATCTGCCGCAGGAGGCCAGCGGCGTGATGCCCTCGGAAGAGTGGAAGTTGAGGAACTTCAAGCAGAAGTGGTTCGCCGGAGAGACGATTTCGGTCAGCATCGGTCAGGGCGCGGTGGCCGCGACGCCCATTCAGATGGCGCGGGCTTTCGGCGCGATTGCGACCGGAGGCCACATGGTGCGGCCGCACGTGACCAATCCCACGGACCTGCCGCCGGGCATTGTGCAGACTTCGAATGTCCCCGACGAAGTCACGGTCCCGATTGATCCCAAGAATTGGGAAATCATTACGGATGCGATGGCGCAGGTGGTCAGTCCGGTCGGAACCGCGGCGTTGTCACAGATCAAGGGCATCGACATTGCGGGAAAGACGGGAAGCGCGCAAACCATCAGCAACATGCTGAAAGCCAAGATGAGCGCCGGCGAAAAGGCGCTGCACAAGGACAACGGATGGTTCGTGGGGGTGGAGCCGCGGCGGAATCCGGAAATTGTGGTGTGTGGGCTTTACGAGGAAGGCGAACACGGAGACAAGACGGCACGCGTCGTAACGCAAGTGATCAAGGCGTTTGTGGAGAAGCAACGGCGGAACCCTCCAAAGATCGCGAACCAGCCGAATCCAAAGGTGGAAATCGGGGCGGTGTGGACCACGCCCGACGGTGCGGGCCAGCAGGATAAGCTCCAGAGCGGACGCTATTTTGTGGATATGGAGAAGAGAGTGGCTCCGCTGGCGGCGGCTGCGCCGGGAGTGAATTAGTACCGAGTTGCGAGTACCGAGCGGGCGAACGTTCAACGCATCAATTGTTCTGGGATCGCCCCTCGACAGCATCGATTGCTTTGAGTGTCGTACGGTCCCTCGCGCCGGCTTTGCCGCCGCTCAGGATGCAGGTGGGAATGGGTTTTCCGGGAACTGAGAACTGGCAACTGAGAACTGATGTCACGTTACGTATCATTTCGCGATTTTGACTGGCTGCTGCTGATCTTTGTGCTCCTCATCTGTGGGCTGGGGGTCATGGAGATCCACAGTGCCACGGTGCACACGAAGTTCGCCGGAGCGCATATCAAGCAGATCTACTGGGTTGTGGGTGGCGTCGGGATCATGTTCCTAATGAGCCTGGTGAACTATCAGGCTCTGCTCGACCAGATTCACTGGTTCTACATTGCCGGGGTTGCGTCGCTAATGGCAGTGATGGTGTTTGGCACCAAGGCTCTGGGAGCGAAGCGCTGGATCAGATTCGGCCATGGTTCGCATGCTCTTCTGTTTCAGCCCTCGGAGTGGGTGAAACTTATCCTGATCCTGGCGGTGGCCAAGTATTTCGCCGACATGCGGCAGAGGGAGCTATCCTGGTCCGACTTCATGAAGGCGGGGGCGATCGTTGGTGTCCCTATGCTCATGGTTCTGGCCCAGCCGGACCTGGGGACGGCCTTGACCTACGTTCCCATTGCCGTGATGGGAGTTTTCCTGGGTGGTTTGCAGTGGAAGCAGGGGGTGGCGGTGGGCCTCCTGGCTGTGGTCGGGATCAGCGCGGTTTTTCTGGTTCCCAGGGTTCACGTTTTGAAGTCGTATCAGAAGCAGCGGTTGACCAGTTTTCTCGATCCGGAGCTTGATCCCCAGGGTTCGGGGTACCAAGTTGAACAATCCAAGATTGCCGTGGGTTCCGGGGGCCTGTGGGGCGGAAAAGGCTCGCAAACACACGGAAATTTTCTCCCTGTTCCGCAAACGGACTTCATTTTCGCCGCGTTTTCCGAAGAACACGGATTCGTAGGCGCGCTTGGAGTTCTGCTGTTATACTTCATAGTGCTGATGCGTTTGACCCAGAACGCGCAAACAGCGCCCGACCGCGCTGGCACGTTCGTGGTGATGGGTGTGGTAGCTGTGCTTAGCTTCCATATCCTGGTTAACGTCGGCATGGTGGTTGGCTTTATGCCGGTCACTGGAATACCCCTGCCGTTGATGAGTTATGGCGGGTCTTCCGTGTTATTCATGTTCCTGGCGCTGGGGATGGTTATGAATGTTCGTATGCGCCGCTTTGTGAACTGAGTTATCCGATCGGGTTGACCCGGTCGGCGTAAAGGGTTCAGGAACAGTAGTTTAGAAAACAGGGACGACGGCAGGACGCAAAGTTGCGGTGCTCAGTCCGGTGCAATCCGGAGGCACAGCCCAAAAATATCGATCGCCCTCGCGTAAAGAGGGCATTTCACCGGCCACGAGTAGAAGGCCGGGCAGGATTGAAGCAGCAGCCGGGCAGGGAACGGCCCCCCGACCTGAGGGTCTGAGAGTGCGGTCACAAACCCGGCGAATGCAAGAGCGATACGTGCAAAAGATTCCGAAGCTAAAGCAACGGACCCGGCCTGGGGAGCAGTCCCCCGGCGGTTGCAGGCCCCTGTATGGGGTGGCGTCGCGCAGTTCAATCCTCCCGCATCCCTTCTGACTCTGCTCCGGTGGATCCTAACCGGCTCTCTGATGAGCCGGAGGAAGCGGAGCAAGCATGAACAAAGAACTATTTGTCTCTTCCACCCCACATGAAACGAAGGTGGGCCTGGTGGAAGACGATCTGCTCGCGGAAGTCTATCTTGAGCGCGAGAACGAATACACCTTAGCGGGATCCATCTACAAAGGGCGCGTCACCCGCGTGCTGCCAGGAATGCAGTCGGCATTCGTCGACATCGGCTTGGAGCGCGATGCGTTCCTCTACGTTTCCGATTTCATGGAACTGGAGGAACACGACGATGATCTGACCGACGTGGTCCCGGCCAATCGTGGCGTGCAGGATCTGCGGCCGCAACAGGCGCGGATTGAGGCGGCCCCGGCTGCAGAATCCGGCGAAGCGGTCGAGGCTACCGAGGCCGCCGGCGAAATGGAAGAAACAACGGCTGAGGGCGAGGCCGAGGGAGATCCTGGTGCCGTCGCCGAACCTGCGGAATCAGGGAATGGCGGAGAATCTCAGAACCGCGACCGGGGTGGATGGCGTGGACGCCGCCGGCGTCGTGGAGGACGCCGCGAGCGCGGAGAGCGTGGAGGCGAACGTAGCGTCGAGCAAAGGCCCGCCCGTCCGCTGGAGAGCGCTTCAGTACGGCCGTCGGGGCCCCCTGCGGGATACACACCCATCTTGTTGCCTGGTGAGTCGATTTCCAAGTATCAGCGGTTCTCCCAGCAGGCGCCGATGCGGGAAACGTTGAGTGAAGTCGCAACCGAAGTTGCTACCGAGTCCCCTGCGGAAGCTCCCGCGCCGCTGGCCTCGACGTTCCCTGAGGACGAGCCGATGTTTGCGTCCACGGAGTCCGTGGCCGAACCGCTGGGAGAACAGCATGAGGACGTGCGGGCCGCGCAGGAGGAGCCCGCGGAGTCAGCCTCGACCACCACCGAGTGGAATCAGGAGTTTCGCCAGCCGGAAGCGACGACACTGCCGAGTTTGGGATGGCCGGGAGAAGCAACGGCTGTGGTGGAAGAAGTCAGCGATGTCGAGGAAGAGGTCGAAGTACCGGGGCCAGTAGCGGATGAGCAACCTGCTTCGGCTGCAAGAGAGCATGAAACGCCGGTGTTTGCCGCGCCCGGGACGATGGAGGAAGAGACCATCGACGAGGAGGAAGCCGACGCGGTTCACTATGAGGCTGCTTCCGACGAGGGCTACGACGAGTTCGAAGAGGAAACCCAGGCGGCGCATGACCATCTGAATGGCGATGCGCGGGAAGCCGTGTCGGAGATTCACATGGCGTCGGCTGCCGAGTCGGGCGAGGCGCATCCGGCTGCTTCCGAGGGCGAGGAAGACAGCGAGGAAGCGGAACTGGAAGAAGCGCAAGCCCAGGCAGAAGCCATGCTTGACGCCGAAGCGCGCGGTAACGGCACGGTCGATGCCCGCGTGGAAGTGCGCGCTCCCTCGGGCAACGCCGGTTATACCCAGCGCTCCCCACGCCGCCCTGGTGACCGCCCCGGCTATGAGCGCCGAGGAGGTGATCGTGGCCGCCGTGGAGGTAGTGGCGGTCGAGGCAGGTTCCGCCGCCGCGAGTCGGCTCCTGTTCCTCTGATCAGCGACCTGCTGAAAGAAGGCCAGGAAATCCTGGTCCAGATCGCGAAAGAGCCCATCGGCAAGAAGGGTGCGCGCATCACCAGTCATATCGCGTTGCCCGGGCGATTCCTGGTCTACATGCCGACCGTCAACCACACGGGTGTGTCACGCAAGATTTCGTCTGAGGAAGAGCGGCAGCGGCTGAAGCGGATCATTCTGAGCGAGCGCGAGAACGGGCATGGCGGATTCATCGTACGCACGGCCGCGCAGAGTGCCTCCGAAGAGGAGCTGCGCGCTGACATCCGATTCCTGAAAGGGCTCTGGCAAGACATCAAGAACCGGGCGGAGAACTCGAAGCCTCCGGCGCTGATTTATCACGACCTAAACGTTGTCGAACGCGTGTTGCGCGACCAGGTCACGTCGGACTTCAACGTAATCTGGGTCGATACCGAACCGGAGTACGAACGCATTCTGCGCTTCTTCAACCGCTTCCAGCCGAACATGGTGAAGCGGGTGAAGCTCTACACCAAAGAGACCCCGCTATTCGAGCAATTCGGTCTGCAAGACGAGATGAACAAGGCGCTCAAGTCGAAAGTATGGCTGAAGAGCGGCGGATACATCGTGATCAACCAGACCGAGGCGCTGGTGGCGATCGACATCAATACCGGCAAGTACGTCGGCAAGACGCAGCGGTTGGAAGACACGATCGTCAAAACAAACGTAGATGCTATTAAAGAAATTGTCCGGCAGATTCGGCTCAGAGATCTGGGCGGCATCATCATCATCGACTTCATCGATATGGATGAACGCCGCAATCGGCAGCGCGTGATGCAGGCCCTCGAAGAAGAACTGCGGCACGACCGTGCGCCGTCCAAGACACTGCAGTTCAATGATTTCGGCCTGGTCGCGATCACCCGCAAACGCGTGAAGCAGTCGCTGGAACGGACGATTGGCGCGCCCTGTCCGTATTGCCAGTCGACGGGCTACGTGAAATCCGTGACCACGGTTTGCAATGAGATCTACGTCGAGATGCGCAAGATCGCCAAGCACCTGGAGCATGAAGACGTCATGCTGCGCGTGCATCCGGATGTCGCGAAGGAACTGAAGTCGAATAATGCAAAGCTGCTGAACGAGATGGAAGAGCTGACCAAGCGGACCATCATCGTGAAGAGCGATCCGGCAGTACATCAGGAGCAGTTCGACATCAACTAGCTGCGAGTCGTGAGCTATGATCTGCGAGAGAAGGCGGGCCCTGGGTCCGCCTTTTTTTTCAGACGCGGCCTTGGGCTATGGAGAGAGTTCAATGACTACCCCCGCAACCATCGCCAAACGCATCAGTCCCATGCTCGCCACCAACGACATGAAGAAGACCATCTCGTTCTTTCAGACTGTGCTCGGATTCAAGACCATTTTGGAGTCACCCCAGTACGTCATCGTGGAACGGGACGGGCAGACCATCCACTTCCAGCATGCCGCCGATGAAAGCGTCATGCGGTCCATGCGCGAGCACACCGAGATCTACATTGAAGTCTCTGGCATTGACGCCCTGTGGGAACACGTGAAGACGTTCAAGTCACAATACCGGATTCGGGACTTGTTTGACCGCGAGTATGGGATGACGGAATTTCACATCGCCGATCCCAACGGCGTGCTGGTATTTGTCGGGGAGCCGACTACGAAGAGTCCGGACAGAGTCAGCTGACGTTGGCGAGCGTCTTCACCGCGATATCGGACTGGTTGCGCAGTTTATTGACGGACTCGTGGATCGTTCGGGCGGCTGCGCCCGAGCCGTTCTGCTCGGCAGATTTGGCCACGCTGCCAGCCTCTTCGGTGGATGTGCTGGCCATGTCGAGCAGCACCACCACAGAGTCAGCGTGCAGCTTCCACAGTGAGGACATCTTCTGGCTGCGCTTCAGTTCTTCGAGTTCGGTGCTGATACGTGCCGAGATCGAGACCATCCGGATCAGCGTGTGGGCAACATCGGCGCGCAGACTCTTCTCTTCCAGGAACGCGGCGCCGTAGGCATCCGCTTCAGGGACAGTCAGAGTCAGGTTGAAGAAGCGCATGGGGACAACCTGGCGATATTTCGGATCTGCGACGCGCACAAAGACGCGAATGGATTCCTCGACGCGACGAAGCTTGCCCTCTTCCGCCGAAAGTTGCTGCGCGGTGATGGCGGGCGGCGTGAACACGGGCGGGGCCGGGGGGGCCTTGGCCACCGCGGCTTTTGCCGCCTTTGGAGCCGCTGCTGACGTGTTGCTCGCTGCACGTGTCGATTGCCCCGCGGGTGTTAACAAAGAGCGCCGGATCGGCGGACGGCGGTCGAGTTCCTTCTTTAATTTCGAGACCCGGCGAAATTTTTCGAGCGTGCTGCCGTAGTCGGCCTGCAGCAACTGCTTCTCCTGGATCGCGGCCACATGCTCGACCGTAACTTCAACCCCGTCGACCGTGGTCAGAATCGTTCCGCCCATTTCCTCGAGGGCCTGCCCGAAAGACTTGATTTCTGTCAGCGCCTTGGCGAACAGTTCGTCGAACTTTTTGCCGAAGGCCGCGTTGTAGGCCGAAACCGTCGCCAGCACTCCGGGATGGTAGAACGAAGCATCCAGCCACTGCTTCAGTTCGCGCACCCGGCCGATCATGCCGGAATCAATCAGGGCGTTGAAGTCGCGGAAGCGCGAAACTTCTTCCAGGAACGGATCGAAGCGGCGGAGCAGTTGCACATGCTCTTCGGGAAGCGATGGCACATCGGTGTCGGCCAGAATCTCAATGAGAGCAATTTCGAACGGCGAAAGCGGCAGCGCGCCGTCCAGGCCGTACCCGCTCTGCTCCCACTGGCCCGGGACGCGCGGATGGCGATAAAGGAAGGTCGCGACCACGTCGGTCTTGTCACGGTTGACGTCGGTGGCCTCGCGGCGCCGCACGAAGTAGCGCAGCAGGGCTTCGGCAACTTCAGAGTCGGTATCCGGCGTGAGGGCCTGGCGCAGCATCGCCGGCGTAATCGCCATGTCGAGCAGATGCAGCCAGCGGTACATCCGCGACAGAGTATTCGGCAACTCGCGCTCGGAGTGGCGGAGCGCGTCCTCGTCGAGGCCCTTCGGGATGGGGACCTCTCCTCCCAGCGTGTCCTTCAGGAGCTTCTGGTACAAGCCCTGGACGGTCGCCAGAATAGCTAGTTCAAACCGAAGATCTTCGGCCAAAAAGTGCCCCCGAGAGCAAGAGTTCCGCTTAAAAATCTACTAAGGTTCAAGTAAAGACGAAAGGTTACTAACGGTGCAAGTTACCTCTGGAGCGGCTCTCGAGAGGTGAAATGATGAAGGAATCCGGAAGTGCATGCACTTCTGCGGATCGATCGAGATGTCATCCTGAGTGGCGGCGAAGCCGGTGCGAGGGGACCCGACGTCAGCTGACAGCGGCCATGCAGTTGAGAGGACTGTACAAACTGTTGTCAGCGCCACGGTTCGCGTTTGCTGCATCAGCGGTCCCAACTGTCGTATGGTCCCTCACCCGGCTTGACGCCGGGTTCAGGATGACCAAGCGTTGGGGGCGTCCTAGAACACTACGGTCTTATTCCCGTAAATGAGCACGCGATTCTCTACGTGCGAGCGGACGGCGCGGGAGAGCACGACCTTCTCCAGGTCGCGACCTTTGCGGATGAGGTCTTCGACGGTGTCGCGGTGGGAGACGCGGACGACGTCCTGCTCGATGATGGGGCCGTCGTCGAGGACTTCGGTGACGTAGTGGCTGGTGGCGCCGATCAGCTTCACGCCCCGCTCGAATGCCTGGTGGTATGGACGCGCGCCCACGAAAGCAGGCAGGAATGAGTGGTGAATGTTGATGATGCGCTGCGGGTACCGGTTAACGAAGTCATTGGAGAGGATCTGCATGTAGCGGGCGAGCACCATGAAGTCGGGCTTGTGCTCGGCAATCAGGCTATGGATGCGATCTTCCGCGGCTTGCTTGTTGTCCTTGGTCACTGAGACGACCAGGTAAGGGATCTTGTAGAACTCGGCGACCGCTTGATTGTCCGCGTGGTTGGAAATGATCAGGGGAATCTCGCAGGCGAGTTCTCCGCTCTGATGGCGATAGAGGAGATCGACCAGACAGTGATCGTATTTCGAGACGAAGACGATCATGCGCGGGCGTTCGGAGGACTGTGCCAACCGCCACTTCATGGCGAAGGTCTCGGCTACGGGCGAGAAGTACTTGCCGAATTCGGAGAGCGGGACATTGAAGTCTTTCGCGTCGAATTCGACGCGCATGAGGAAGAGGCCAGATTCCTCGTCGCCGTGCTCGTCGGCGTGCAGGATATTGCCGCCGTGGCGATAGATGAAGTCGGCGATGGTGGCGACTTCGCCCTTGCGGTCGGGGCAGGAG
>Ga0335082_10001081_pt1 | contig 28953 bp, 25 predicted proteins | sample Lox_Sample_41_FD_206718 | JGI IMG/M metagenome (GOLD analysis project Ga0335082, IMG submission 206718) | Soil microbial communities from Loxahatchee National Wildlife Refuge, Florida, United States - Lox_Sample_4.1 | ecosystem: Environmental > Terrestrial > Soil > Wetlands | place: USA... | reverse complement strand
GGCGCTGCGCCACGGCGCCGGGGTCGCGCGCCTGCTTGCGTGCCCGCACGCGCGCGACCTGGGTCTGCTCGACCTCGTTGCCGACACGCAGGATCTCGAGCGGCGTCGCCTCCTCGACCTGGTACTTGTTGACGCCGACGATGACCTTCTCGCCGCTGTCGAGCTGGCGTTGGTAGTGGTACGCCGCGTCGGCGATCTCCTGCTGTGGGAAGCCGCGCTCGATGGCGCGGATCATGCCGCCCATCTGGTCGATCGCGTCGATGTACGCGCGGGCCTCGCGCTCGAGCCGGTCGGTCAGCGCTTCGACCGCGTAGCTGCCGCCGAGCGGATCGGCGGTGTTGATGACCCCGGTCTCCTCGGCGATGATCTGCTGGGTGCGCAACGCGGTGAGCACCGCGGTCTCGGTGGGCAACGCCAGGGTCTCGTCCATCGAGTTGGTGTGCAGGGAGTTGGTGCCGCCGAGCACGCCGGCCAGCGCCTGGATGGCGACGCGGACGACGTTGTTGAGCGGCTGCTGGGCGGTCAGCGAGCAGCCCGCCGTCTGGGCGTGCGTGCGCAGCAGCCAGGAGCGCGGCCGGGTGGCCCCGAAGCGCTCGCGCATGATCGTCGCCCACAGGCGGCGCGCGGCGCGGAACTTGGCGATCTCCTCGAGGAAATCACTGTGGACGTTGAAGAAGAACGACAGGCGGGGCGCGAAGTCGTCGACGTCGAGGCCGCGCGCCACCGCCGCCTGCACGTAGGCGATGCCGTCGGCGAGCGTGAAGGCGAGCTCCTGGGCCGCCGTCGAGCCGGCTTCGCGGATGTGGTAGCCGGAGATCGATACCGGATGCCACTTCGGCGCGTGCGTGGCGCAGAACTCGATCATGTCGACGACGACGCGGACCGACGGCTCCGGCGGGCTGATCCACTCCTTCTGGGCGATGAACTCCTTGAGCATGTCGTTCTGAATCGTGCCGCCGAGCTGCTCGAGACCGATGCCGCGCTGCTGCGCGAGGGCGAAGTACATGGCCAGCAGGATGCTGGCGCTGCAGTTCACCGTCATCGAGGTGGTGATCTGGTCGAGCGGGATGCCGGCGAAGAGCGCGTCCATGTCCGCCAGGCTGGAGACGGCGACGCCCTCGCGGCCGACCTCGCCGCGGGCGCGCGGGTGATCGGCGTCGTAGCCCATCAGCGTCGGCATGTCGAACGCCGTGGAGAGGCCGGCCTGGCCCTGCGCGAGCAGGAAACGGAAGCGGGCGTTGGTCTGCTCGGGCGTGCCGAAGCCGGCGAACTGGCGCATGGTCCAGAGCTTGCCGCGGTACATGCTCGGGTAGGCCCCGCGGGTGAACGGGTACTCGCCCGGCTCGCCGAGCCGCTCGTCGTAGCGGAACGGATCGAGGTGCGCCGGGGTGTAGAGCGGCTCGACCTCCATGTCCGATATGGTGGTGAAGCGCCGCTCGGGCGGGCCGGCCGGCGGCGGCGCGGGCCGCGCGGCGCGGTGTGCCTGGCTCATGCCTCACTCCGTCGCACGATCCGCAGGCGCGAGCGCGGCGGGCGCTCGCGGCCGCGGATCAGCCCCTCGGCGACCTGCAGCCACTCGTCGCGCACCAGCAGGCGCACCTCGCCGAGGGCGCTGAAGGGCTTCACGCCGCCGCGTGCGCCGTCGACCAGACAGGGCACCCCGAACTGCTCCAGGTAGCCCTTCACCAGGTAGGCCTGGACCTCGAGCGGTGTCGAGTAGCACGACCTCCACGCCATCGCCCTACCTCCCCTGCGCGTGCTGCCGGCCGCCGCGCGCCGCGTTCGCCGTTCCCACCATCAGTAGTCCGGTTTCAGATCGAAGCGGTGGACCGAGCGCAGGAAGCGCACGGTATGGGTGCGGGAGCGCATGACCACCGAGTTGGTCGTGGCGCCGCCGCGGAAGAAGCGGACGCCCTCCAGGTAGTCGCCGGCGGTGACGCCGGTACCGGCGAACATGACGCTGCCCGAGGCCATGTCCTCGATGCTGTAGCGCCGATCGAGGTCGCGGATGCCGAACTCGCGCGCGCGGTCGCCCTCGGCCTCGTTGCGCGGCTTGAGCCGCGCCTGCATGTCGCCGGCGGCGCAGCGCAACGCCGCGGCGGTGAGGATGCCCTGCTGGGACCCGCCGGTGCCGAGCAGCATGTCGATGCCCGCCTCGGGCCGCGTCGTGGCCATGGCGGCGGCGACGTCCCCGTCGCGCAGCAGCTTCACCCGCGCGCCGGCGCGCCGCACCTCCTCGATCTGCTTCTCGTGGCGCGGCCGATCGAGGATCGCGACGGTGAGATCGGCGACGTACACGCCGCGCGCCTCCGCCACCGCGCGCAGGTTCTCGGTCGGGCTGCGGTCGAGATCGATCACGCCGCGCGCCTCGGGGCCGACCGCGATCTTCTCCATGTGCATGTCGGGGCAGCGCAGGAAGCCGCCACGCTCGGCGATGGCGATGATGGAGATGGCGTTGTAGCCACCCGTGGCGCAGATCGCGGCGCCTTCCAGCGGGTCGAGCGCCACGTCGAGCTCGGGCCCGACGCCGTTGCCGACCCGGGCGCCGACCGGCAGCAGGCCGTTCTCGGCGCTTTCGCTGTCGCCGATGACGATGATCCCGTTGATGGCGATCGACTGAAACGTCCGCAGCATCGCCTCGGCGCCGGCCCGATCGGTGGCGTCGATGTCGCCGCGGCCCATGAGCCGTGCCGAGGCCAACGCCGCCGCTTCCGTCACCCGCACCGCTTCAAGAGCGAGATTTCGATCCATGATGAGTTTCGAGCTCCATCGCCGGTCATCGGTCGGCCAGCGCTGCACGCAGTATAGTTGGGGAGCCTGGTTTTTCTACAGCACCGGCTGCGTCGGGGTGTCTCGGCAGCCCCGCCCCTGCGCGCGAGCGTCCGGCCCCGGCGGGCTCACGCGACCTCCAGTACCTCGGCGAGCTTCTCCAGTCGCGCGGGAACCTTCACCACCTCGCCCACCTGCGCCAACGCGGTGTCGGGATCCTTCAGGCCATGGCCGGTGAGGGTACAGACCACCACCTCGCCGGGCCGGAACAGTCCCTGCGGTGCCTGCTGGACCACCCCCGCCACGCCGACGGCCGATGCCGGCTCGCAGAAGATGCCTTCGGTCTCGGCGATCAGCCGATAGGCGGCGAGGATGTCGGCATCGGTGACGATACCGATGTCGCCGCCGGATTCGTCGCGCGCCCGCGCCGCCCCCTCCCAGCTCGCCGGATTGCCGATCTTGATGGCGGTGGCGATCGTCTTCGGGTCTTCGATCACGTATCCCCGCGCGATCGGCGCCGCGCCGTCGGCTTCGTACCCCATCATGCGCGGCAGATCGTTGATGGTGCCCTTGGCATGGTACTCGCGGTAGCCGCGCCAGTAGGCGGTGATGTTGCCGGCGTTGCCGACCGGCAGGAAATGGTAGTCGGGCGCGCGGCCGAGCACGTCGCAGATCTCGAACGCCGCGGTCTTCTGTCCCTCGATCCGGTACGGATTCACCGAGTTGACCAGCGTCACCGGGTAGCGGTCGGCGGCCATGCGCACGAGCTGCAGGGCATTGTCGAAGCTCCCGTCGATGCTGATGATGCGGGCGCCGTGCATGACCGCCTGCGAGAGCTTGCCCTTGGCGATGCCGCCGTGCGGCACCACGACGAAGGCGCGGATGCCGGCACGCGCCGCGTAGGCGGCGGCCGCGGCCGAGGTGTTGCCGGTCGAGGCGCAGATGACCGTGTGCGCGCCGGCGTGGACCGCCTGGCTGAGCGCGACCGTCATGCCGCGGTCCTTGAACGACCCGGTGGGATTGAGGCCTTCGAACTTCAGGTACAGCGCGATGTCGACGCCGATGGCGCGGGCCAGACGGTCGCAGCGCACCAGCGGGGTGTTGCCCTCGAGGAGCGTGATCACGGGACAATCGGGCTCGACCGGGAGATACGCCCGGTACTGCTCGATGACCCCGCGCCAGCCGCCGGTCGCGCTCATGCGAGGCTCTCTTCGATGCGGATGGCGGCCGGGCGCCCGCGCACGACGCTCAGCCGCCCAATGGCGCGAACGGCGCGCTGCAGGGCCTTCTCGCGCGCGTCGTGGGTGCGGATGACCACCGACACCACCCGCCCGTGCTCGCGCTCGCGCTGGATCACGGCCGCGATGGACACCGCGTTCTCACCGAGGATGCCGGCAATGCGCGCCAGGACGCCGGGGCGGTCGACCACCATGAAGCGTAGATAGTATTCGCTGTGCAGGTCGTCCAGCGCCACCAAGCGCGCCCGCGCCTGCGCTTGCAGCGGGTAGCCGAGCGGCGGCACGCGCCCGCGGCTGTCGAGCAGGCGGTTGCGCGCCACGTCCATCAGATCGGCGACCACGGCGGTGGCGGTCGGCATCATGCCCGCGCCGGCCCCGAGGTACATGCTCGGCCCGAGCGCCTCGCCCTGCACGACGATGGCGTTGAGCGCGCCATTGACGTCGGCGAGCAGATGGCGGCGCGGCACCATGGTCGGGCGGACGGCCGCTTCGATGCGGTCGCCGGCGCGCTTGGCGACGGCCAGCGACTTGATGGCGTAGCCGAACTCGCGGGCGAAGGCGATGTCGGCTTGGCTGACGTGGCGGATGCCCTCGACCGGAATCTCGTCGAACGGCACGCGCACCCCGAAGGCGAGCTGGATGAGCAGGGTCAGCTTGTGCGCCGCGTCGATCCCGTCGATATCGAACGAGGGATCGGCTTCCGCCAGGCCGTCGGCCTGCGCCGCCTTGAGGACGTCGCCGAACTCGCCACCCTCCTGGCTCATGCGGCTCAGGATGTAGTTCGAGGTCCCGTTGACGATGCCGTACACGGCCAGGTTTCGATCGGCGCACAGGCCTTCCTTCAGCGTGCGGATGATCGGGATGCCGCCGCCGACGCTGGCCTCGAAGCCGAGCTCGACCCCGGCGCGCTCGGCGGCCGCGACGATCTCCGCGCCGTGATGGGCGAGCAGCGCCTTGTTGGCGGTGACGACATCCTTGTTGGCGGCGATCGCTTCCAGCACGAAGCGGCGCGCGATGCCGGTGCCGCCCATGAGCTCGATGACGATGTCGATGCTGGGATCGTCGAGCACCGCGCGCGCGTCCGGCACCAGCACGCCGCGCCCGAGCTTGACGCCGCGGTCGCGGGTGGTGTCGATGTCGGCGATGCGCACCAGGTCGAGCGCGACCCCGGCGCGCTCGCGAATCGCGGCACGGTTGCGCTGCAGGAGCCGGACCACCCCGGTGCCGATCGTACCAAACCCGATCAGGCCGATGCGGATCGCCTTCCCCGCCACGCGCCCTCCCCTGCCCGCGCGTGGATCAGCGCACGGCGGCCAGGGCCTGCCGCGCCCGGCCGGGACCGGCGGCGAGGGCCTTGCGAATGCCGCGGATGGCCTGGCGGGTGCGATGCTCGTTCTCGATCAGGGCGAAGCGCACCCAGCGGTCGCCGTATTCGCCGAACCCGATGCCGGGTGAGACCGCCACCTTGGCTTCGTGGAGCAGAAAGGTCGAGAAATCGAGCGAGCCCATCGCCTGAAACGGCTCGGGAATCGGGGCCCACACGAACATCGTGGCCTTGGGCTTCTCCACCGGCCAGCCGGCGCGGTTCATGCCCTCGACCAGGACGTTGCGCCGGCGCTCGTAGCGGCGGCGGATGTCCTCGACGTAGTGCTGGGGCCCGTTCAGGGCGGCGATGGCGGCGATCTGGATGGGCTGGAAGATCCCGTAGTCAAGGTAGCTCTTGATGCGCGCCAGCGCGCCGACCATCTGCGGGTTGCCGACGCAGAAGCCGACCCGCCAGCCCGGCATGTTGTAGCTCTTCGACAGGGTGAAGAACTCGACCGCCAGGTCCTTCGCGCCGGGGACCTGTAGAATGCTCGGCGCCTGGTAGCCGTCGAAGACGAGGTCGGCATACGCGAGGTCGTGGACGACGAGCAGCTTGTGCTCGCGGGCGAAGTCGACGACGCGCCGGAAGAACTCCAGGTCGACGGTCAGGGTAGTCGGGTTGTGGGGAAAGTTCAGGATGAGCAGCTTGGGCTTCGGCCAGGTCTGCCGCATCGCCTCGACGAGATGCTCGAAGAAGTCCTCGCCCGGAATGAGCGGGATGCTGCGGATGTCGCCGCCGGCGATGATCACCGAGTACTGGTGGATCGGGTATGTGGGGCTCGGACAGAAGACCACGTCCCCCGGTCCGAGGATGGCCAGGGACAGATGCGCCAGACCGTCCTTGGACCCGATGGTGACGATCGCCTCGGACTCCGGCTCGAGGTCGACGTCGTAGCGGCGCTTGTACCAGTCGCAGATCGCCAGCCGCAGCTTGTAGATGCCCTTGGAGATCGAGTAGCGATGGTTGGCCGCCTTCCCGCCCGCCTCGATGAGCTTGGCGACGATGTGCGGCGGCGTCGGCCCGTCTGGGTTCCCCATGCCGAAGTCGATGACGTCCTCACCGACCCGGCGAGCCTTCTGCTTCAAATCGCCGACGATGTTGAAGACGTACGGCGGCAGGCGCTTGATGCGTGGAAAATCCATGGAAATTAATGCTTTCTAAACGATTCCCTCCACTCGCGCAAACCCGTTTCACGATCATCGGATCACGCCGGCGGCGCCGCCGCCGGCGTGATCCGGCTTGCGCGTGGGCGCGTGGGCGCGGTCCTGAGGACGACGCCACTCATGCCCCCCTCGCTTGCGCGCCCACGCGCAGACGCGCTCACTCGTCCACGCGCTCACGCGCCCACGCGCTGACGCGCCGCCTACCCGATCTCGGCCAGGCCGAGGCGGCCTTTCCAGCGGTGCTCGAGCACGGCGCGCAGGCCGGCCGATTCGGGGGCGCGGAGCTCGGGGTCGAGGGTGAGCCAGCGCTCGGCAGCGTCGCGCGCCGCGGCCAGGACCCGGGTGTCGCGGATCAGGTTGCTGACGCGGAAATCGGGCAGACCGTGCTGGCGGGTGCCGAGAAACTCTCCGGGGCCGCGCAGGTCGAGGTCGACCTCGGCGATCTTGAAGCCGTCGCTGGTATCGCGCATGGCCTTCAGCCGCCGGTACACGTCCTCGCCGCGGCGGTACGGCGCCACCAGCAGGCAGAGGGCGTCGTCGCTGCCGCGTCCGACCCGTCCGCGCAGCTGATGGAGCTGCGAGAGGCCGAAGCGGTCGGCGTGCTCGACCACCATCACGCTGGCGTTGGGGACGTCCACGCCGACCTCGATGACGGTGGTGCTGAAGAGGAGCTGCAGGTCGCCGGCGCGGAAGCGGCGCATGACGGCGTCCTTCTCGTCCGCCTTCATCTTCCCGTGCAGCAGCCCAACGCGATAGCGCGCGAACACGCTGCGCCCGAGCTCGCGCGCCATGGTGGTGGCGTCGCGCAGATCCTCTTTCTCCGAGGCCTCGACCAGCGGGTAGACGACGTAACCCTGGCGGCCGCGGTCGAGCTCCTGGGCGACCAACTGGTAGACCCGCGCGCGCTCGGCCTCGTTGAAGATCAACGTGCGCACCGGTTTGCGCCCTGGCGGCAGCTCGTCGAGGACCGAGACGTCGAGATCGCCGTAGATCGTCATCGCCAGCGTGCGCGGGATGGGCGTGGCGGTCATCAGCAGGATGTCGGGCATGCCGCCGTCGTCGCCGCGGAGCCGGCGCAGCACCGCCGCGCGCTGCAGGACGCCGAACCGGTGCTGCTCGTCGATGACGCCGAGACCGAGCGCCGGCATGCGCACGCCTTCCTGGATGAGCGCGTGGGTGCCGACGGCGAGCTGGATCTCGCCGCGCGCCAGCGCGGCGTAGAGGGATTTGCGGCCCGACTTCGCTGCCTCCCCGGTCAGCAGCGCGGCGCGCACGCCGAGTGCCTCGGCGAACCCGGCGATGGTGGCGAAGTGCTGCTCGGCGAGCAGCTCGGTGGGAGCCATGAACGCGGCCTGGCAGCCGTTCTCGATCGCGACCAGCGCGGCGAACAGCGCGACGATGGTCTTGCCGCTGCCGACGTCGCCCTGCACGAGGCGGTGCATGGGATGCGGGCGCGCCATGTCGGCGTGGATCTGCGCGATCACGCGCTGCTGCGCGGCGGTGAGCGCGAACGGCAAGGCTGCCGCGAGCCGCTCAGTGAGGGCGCCGGTGCGGGTCAGGGCCAGGCCGGTCTCGGCCAGCGACTGCCGGCGCCGCAGGCCCATGCCCAACTGCAGGAAGAAGAGCTCGTCGAACACCAGCGCCGCGTGGGCGGGCGACGCGGAGCGGTTCAGCCGGTCGACGTCCGCGTCGGGGTCGGGCAGGTGCAGGCTGCGCAGCGCGGCGGCGGCGTCGATCAGTTGGGCGGCGCGATTGACCTGGGCAGGCAGCACGCTGGGCACGAGGTCGGCGTGGTCGCGCACCGCCTGCTGGACGATCTTCCGAATCGTCGTGACCGACATCGCGGTCGGCTTCTCGTACACCGGTAGCACGCCGGCGCCGACCGACTCGTCCGGCGCGAGGTCGACCTCGGGGTGGACGATGCGCTTGCCGCCGCCGGGCGACCGATCGACCTTGCCGAACACCAGCAGGCGCTGGCCGACCCGAAAGCGGGAGCGGAAATAGGCGACCTGGTTGTACCAGGTGAGGCCGAGCAGCCCGGTGGCGTCGCGCAGCACGCCCTCCAAGAGGCGGCGGCGGCCGCGCCCGACATGGCGCTCGCTCAGCTGCACCAGCTCGCCGATCAGGCTCGCTTCTTCGCCGACCTGTGCGACCGCGATCTCGCGCACGCGCCGGCGATCCTCGTAGCGGAACGGCAGGTGGTAGAGGAGGTCCTCGACCGTCTCAATGCCGAACTTGCCCAGCTGCGCGGCGCGCCGCGGACCCACCTCCTTGGCGTACTGGACCGGCCGACTGAGGCGCGCCAGGGCCGCGGCGAGGTCGCCACTGCTGGCACGATACACCGCGGCGGGCTCGGCCCGCGCGGCCGGCGGCGACGCGATCTGCGCCAGCAGACCGTGGCAGGCGTTGGCCAGGGCACGGCGCTTGGTTGGGTCGGCCGCGGCGAGCTGATCGAGCTGCTCGCAGAGGGCATCGAGGTGATGGCGCTGGGGGCCGTCCGGCAGGCGCGTGCGCACCGCACGGCCCTGCTCGGCCAACTCCCGTGCGGGCAGGCGCGTGCGGGCGGCGGTCGTGGCGGGCGCGGCGGCGAGGAACTCGAGCGGGCGGCGCACGGCGTCGAGGAAGCGGGCCAGCGGGTCGGCGGCCGGCGGCGATCCGGCGGATGCGGCCACGGCGCCGATGCCCTACCAGCCGTGCGACTCGGCGAGGCCGCGCCTCGGCGTCGCGGTGCGCAAAGTCCCGTCGCGCGGTTGGCTCCGTAGGGCCGGCTGTGCCGGCCGAAACCCCAGCTCGCGGGGTCCTGGAAGCGGGCGTGCGTTACCGCCGGCGCAGCCGGCCCTACGATTCAGTGGGTGCATGGCGTGCTTGTAACACCGCGGCTGGCAGCGGGCTCAGCTGCCGCCGGGCTTGGCGTGGTACTCCTGCAGCGAGCGGACGGTCAGGGCTTGCTGCTGCAGGTACTCGATCCCGGCGGCGGCCGCCGCCGCGCCGGCGATGGTGGTGAAATACGGCACCCGGCACTCGAGCGCGGTACGGCGCAGCGGAAACGAGTCCTGGTGCGCGCCGCTGCCCTTCGGGGTGTTGATCACGATCTGGATCTGGCCAGCGCGAATCGCGTCGACGACGTGCGGGCTGCCGTCCTGGACCTTGTTGATGACCCGGATCGGCACCGCCTGCGCGCGCAGGTGGGTGGCGGTGCCCTCGGTGCCGACCAGCGTGAACCCGCATCGCACCAGGCGCTGTGCGATCGGCACCAGGCCCGCCTTGTCGGCGTCCTGCACGCTGACGAACGCGGTCCCCGCCTGCGGCAGGAGGTTGCCGGCGCCGAGCTGTGCCTTGGCGAAGGCGAGGCCGAACACCGTATCGATCCCCATCACCTCGCCGGTCGACTTCATCTCCGGACCGAGCAGCGTGTCGACGCCGGGGAACTTGGCGAATGGGAACACCGCCTCCTTCACGCCCATGTGCGCCGGGACGATCTCGTGGGTGAACCCGAGATCCTGCAGCCGTTCGCCGACCATCACCCGCGCCGCCAGCTTGGCGAGCGGGACGCCGATCACCTTGCTCACGAAGGGCACCGTGCGCGACGCGCGCGGGTTGACCTCGAGGATGTAGACGTCGTGCCCCTTGACCGCGAACTGGACGTTCATCAACCCGATGACGCCGAGCTCTTTGGCCAGCGCGACGGCCTGCCGGCGCACGTCGTCGAGGACGACGCGCTCGACCGAGTTGGCCGGCAGGGAGCAGGCGCTGTCGCCCGAATGCACTCCGGCGCGCTCGATGTGCTCCATGATCCCCGCGACCACGACGGTGTCGCCGTCGCTGATGGCGTCGACGTCGAGCTCGACGGCGTCCTCGAGGAACTGGTCGACCAACACCGGCCGGCCGGGACCGAGCTCCACGGCGCGGTCCATGTACCCGCGCAGCGAGTCCTCGTCGTAGACGATCTCCATGGCGCGGCCGCCGAGGACGTACGACGGCCGCACCAGGACCGGGTAGCCGATCCGGCGCGCCACCTCGACCGCTTCATCGACGGTCAGGGCGATGCCGTTGCGCGGCTGGCGCAGCCCGAGCTGATCGAGCAGCGCCGCAAAGCGCCGCCGGTCCTCGGCGCGGTCGATGGCGTCGGGCGGCGTGCCGATGATCGGGACGCCGGCCTCGGCCAGCGGCACGGCGAGCTTGAGCGGCGTCTGGCCGCCGAACTGCACGATCACGCCGGCGGGCCGCTCGCGCTCCACGATGCTGAGCACGTCCTCGCGCGTCAGCGGCTCGAAGTAGAGCTTGTCCGACGTGTCGTAGTCGGTGCTCACCGTCTCCGGATTGCAGTTCACCATGATCGTCTCGTAGCCGGCGGCCTTCAGCGCGAACGCGGCGTGCACGCAGCAGTAGTCGAACTCGATGCCCTGCCCGATCCGATTCGGCCCGCCGCCCAGGATCATGATCTTGCGGCGCGCGGTGACGTTGCTCTCGTCCTCGTCCTCGTAGGTCGAGTACAGGTAGGGGGTGTGGGCGACGAACTCGGCGCCGCAGGTGTCGACGGTCTTGTAGGCGGCGCGGATGCCGTCGGCCAGGCGCGCCTGGCGCACCTCTTCCTCGCTGCGCCCGAGCAGCTGGCCGAGGCGCACGTCGGAAAAGCCCATCGCCTTGGCTTGGCGCAGCGACGCCGGCGCCAGGCTGAGCTGGGATTCGCACGCGACGATGGTGCGGATGTTCTCCAGGAACCACGGATCGATCTTCGACAGCGCGAAGATCCGTTCCGTGCTCATGCCCTGGCGGTACGCGTCGGCGACGTACCAGATGCGGCGCGCATTCGGGACGCGCAGCTTCTCGTCGAGGGCGGTGCCGGTGACGCGGGGGCCGCGGCCGCGGTCGTCGAACCCGTACGAGTCGACCTCGAGCGAGCGCAGCGCCTTCTGCAGCGATTCCTTGAAGGTGCGGCCGATCGCCATCGCCTCGCCCACCGACTTCATTTGGGTGGTGAGGACGTCGGGGGTCTGGGTGAACTTCTCGAACGTGAAGCGCGGCACCTTGGTGACCACGTAGTCGATCGTCGGCTCGAAGGACGCCGGCGTCTCGCGGGTGATGTCGTTGGGGATCTCGTCGAGCGTGTAGCCGACGGCGAGCTTGGCGGCGATCTTCGCAATCGGGAAGCCGGTGGCTTTGCTGGCCAGCGCCGAGCTGCGCGAGACGCGCGGGTTCATCTCGATCACTGCCAGGCGGCCGTTGTCGGGGTGGACGGCGAACTGGATGTTCGAGCCGCCGGTATCGACGCCGATCTCGCGGATGATCGCCATCGCGGCGTCGCGCATGAGCTGATATTCCTTGTCGGTCAGCGTCTGCGCGGGCGCGACGGTGATGCTGTCGCCGGTGTGAACGCCCATCGGGTCGAGGTTCTCGATCGAGCAGATGATGACGACGTTGTCCTTGCGGTCGCGCATCACCTCGAGCTCGAACTCCTTCCAGCCGGCGATCGATTCCTCGACCAGGATCTCGCTGATCGGCGAGGCCGCCAGCCCCCAGGCGCTGTAGCGCTCGTACTCCTCCTCGGAGACCGCGATGTTGCCACCCGTGCCCCCGAGCGTGCGCGACGGCCGGATGATCAGCGGCAGGCCGATCTGCTGCCGCAGGGTCTCCGCCTGCTCCATCGTGTGGGCGATGCCGCTGCGCGGCACCGCGAGGCCGATGCGTTGCATGGCGGCCTTGAAGAGATCGCGATCCTCGGCCTTCTTGATGGCGTCGATCTTGGCGCCGATCAGCTCGACGCCGAAGCGGTCGAGCACGCCCTGCTCGGCCAGCTCGATGGCCAGGTTGAGGCCGGTCTGGCCGCCGATCGTCGGCAACAGGGCGTCGGGCCGTTCCCGCTCGATGATCTTGGCCACGACCTCGGCGGTGAGCGGCTCGACGTAGGTGGCATCGGCGAACTCGGGGTCGGTCATGATCGTGGCCGGGTTCGAGTTCACCAGCACGACGCGGTAGCCCTCTTCCTTGAGCGCCTTGCACGCCTGGGTGCCCGAGTAGTCGAACTCGCACGCCTGGCCGATCACGATCGGGCCTGAGCCGATCAGCAGGATGGTGTGGATGTCGGTGCGCTTCGGCATGCGACTAGCGCGACGTCTCCATCAGCTCGACGAAGCGCTTGAACAGGTAGTTGGCGTCGTGCGGGCCGGGCGACGATTCGGGATGGTATTGGACCGAGAAGAGCGGCAGCTGCTTGTGCGCGAGGCCCTCGACGGTCTGGTCGTTGAGGTTGACGTGGGTGAGCTCGGCGCGGCCGCCGAGCGAGGCGACGTCGACGGCGAAGCCGTGGTTCTGGCTGGTGATCTCGACCTTCCCGGTGGTGAGGTCCATGACCGGCTGGTTGCCGCCGTGGTGGCCGAACTTGAGCTTGTAGGTCGTCCCGCCGAGCGCCAGGCCGAGGATCTGGTGGCCGAGACAGATGCCGAAGATCGGCTTCTTGCCGATCAGGGCGCGTACGGCTTCGGCCGCGTACGGCACGGCGGCGGGGTCGCCCGGTCCGTTGGAGAGGAAGATGCCGTCGGGGTTGAGTGCGAGCACGTCGGCTGCCGGCGTCGCCGCGGGGACCACGCGCACGCGGCACTGGTTGGCGACCAGGTTGCGCAGGATGTTGCGCTTGATACCGAAGTCGTAGGCGACGACCAGGCGCTTCCCAGGCGGCGGCTTGGCGTAGCCGCCTTCGAGCGTCCAGTGGCCTTCGTTCCAGTCGTAGGCGGCGGCGCAGGTCACGCGCCCGACCAGATCCTGGCCCTCCATGCTCGGCGCGGCATTGGCGCGCCGCACCAGCCGGTCGGGGTCGAGGTCGGTGGTCGACAGCACGGCGTTCATGTTGCCCTTGTCGCGCAGCAGGCGGACCAGCGCGCGGGTGTCGATCCCCTCGATGCCGGGGATGCCGTGCGCGGTCAGATAGTCGCCGAGCGACTGTCGCGCCCGCCAGTTGCTCGGTGCCGACCAGTACTCCTTGACGATGAACCCTTCGACGAACGGGCGCGACGACTCGACATCCTCGAGGTTGACGCCGACGTTCCCGATCTCCGGATACGTCATCACCACGAGCTGCCCGCAGTAGGACGGATCGGTGAGGATCTCCTGATAGCCGGTCATCGAGGTGTTGAAGACCACCTCGCCGACCGCTTCGGTCGGGGCGCCGAACGAGGTGCCCTCGAACACGCTCCCGTCGGCCAGCGCCAGCAGCGCCTTCATCGTCCGACACTACGCTTTCGCGCCGGGGGCTGGGCAACGGCGCGCCAGCACACGCGCCCACCGACGATGGTCGCGCGCGCGGCGCCGGTCATCGACCAGCCGGCGAAGGGTGTGTTGCGCGACTTGGACTGGAACGCGTCCGGCGCCACGGTCCACCGGCACTCGGGGTCGATCACCGTGACGTCGGCGACGCTGCCCTCGGTGAGACCGCCGCCCGGCACGCCGAGGATGCGCGCCGGGTTGGTGCTCAGCGCGCGCACCAGCGTGTCGACGGTGAGCCCGTGCTCGTGCACCAATCGCAGGCAGAGCGGCAGCGCGGTCTCGAGGCCGACGATGCCGTGCGCGGCGCAGTCGAACTCGACGTCCTTCTCGTCGCGGTGGTGCGGCGCGTGGTCGGTGGCGATCGCGTCGACCGTGCCGTCGCGCAGGCCGCCGATCACCGCCTCGACGTCGGCCCCGGTGCGCAGCGGCGGGTTCATCTTGGCGTTGGTGTCGAAAGCCCCGACCGCCTCCTCGGTGAGGGTGAAGTGGTGCGGGGTGACCTCCGCGGTCACCGCCAGGCCGCGCGCCTTGGCGCGGCGCACCAGATCGACGGTCCCGGCGGTGCTGACGTGGGCCACGTGCAGCCGTCCGCCGGTGCGCTCGAGCAGGGCGATGTCGCGCGCCACCATCGCCTCCTCGGCGGCGGCCGGCATGCCCTTGAGGCCGAGGCGAAACGCGGTCGGGCCCTCGTTCATCACGCCCTCGCCGGCCAGCCCGCGGTCCTCCTCGTGGGCGATGACCGGGAGGTTGAACATGGCGCTGTATTCGAGGGCGCGGCGCATCAGGCCGCTGTCCATGACCGGCCGCCCGTCGTCGGAGACGGCGACGATCCCGGCCTCGTGCATCTCGCCGATCTCGGCCAGCCGCTCGCCGGCGAGGCCGAGCGAGACCGCGCCGATCGGGTAGACGCGGGCGAGCTGCGCGGCGGCGGCCTTCTCGAGGATGTACTTGGTCACCGCCCCGCTGTCGTTGACCGGGTTGGTGTTGGCCATGCACGCGACGGCAGTGAAGCCGCCGGCGACCGCGGCCTGCGTGCCGGTGAGCACGGTCTCCTTGTACTCGTAGCCCGGCTCGCGCAGGTGCGCGTGCATGTCGATCAGCCCCGGCACGACCCAGCAGCCGCGCGCGTCGAGCTCGTCGTCCGCGTCGCCCACCGCCCCGGGCGCGGTGACGCGCGCGATACGGCCGTCGGCGATGAGCAGATCGCCCGGGGCGTGACGCTGGTTGAGCGGGTCGACGACCGTCCCGCCGCGGATGAGCAACGACGGCATCTCAACCCGCCCGCCGCCTTAGTCGCACCGGCGGCGCCTCTTCGGCCGCCGCGGTCGGCGCCTCGGCCACCGGCTGGCGGGCGCGGTTGGCGAGCAGGAAGAGCACGGCCATGCGCACGGCGACGCCGTTGGTGACCTGGTCCATGATCAGCGAGGCGGCGCCGTCGGCGACGTCGCTGGCGATCTCGACGCCGCGGTTGATCGGCCCGGGGTGGAGGACCACCGCACCGGGCTTGGCGAGTGCCAGCGCGGCGCGGTTGAGGCAGAAGTAGCGCGAATACTCGTCCAGGCTGGGCAGGAAGTTGCGGCCCTGCCGCTCGCGCTGCAGGCGCAGCATCATGATGACGTCGGCCGATCGGATGCCGGCGCGCAGGTCGTGGTGCACCTCGCCCCAGGCGGCGGCCTCGGCGGGCAGGAGGGTCGGCGGGCCGACCAGGCGGACGCGGGCACCGAGGGCGCGCAGGGCGTGCACGTTCGAGCGGGTCACCCGGCTGTGCAGGATGTCCCCGACGATCGAGACGCTGAGGTCGTCCAGGCGGCCGACATGGTCGCGGATGGTCAGGAGGTCGAGCAGCGCCTGGGTGGGGTGCTCGTGCGCACCGTCCCCGGCGTTGACCACTGGGCAGTCGATGCGCTGAGCGAGGAAGTGCGGGGCGCCGGCCGCGTGGTGGCGGACGACCAGCGCGTCGGGGCGCATGGCGGCGAGGTTGCGCGCCGTGTCGAGCAGCGTCTCGCCCTTGGTGCTGCTGCTGGTCGCGGACGCCACGTTGACGTAGTCGGCGCTCAATCGTTTGGCGGCGATCTCGAACGACGTGCGGGTCCGCGTGCTGGCCTCGTAGAAGAGCCCGACCACGGTCTTGCCGCGTAGGGTCGGCACCTTCTTGATGTCGCGTTCCGAGATCTCTTTGAAGGAGGCGGCGGTGTCGATCAGGTAGAGGATCTCTTCGCGCGACAGTCCCTCGAGGCCCAACAGGTGCTGGTGGGTGAATGCCATCTCAGCCCTCCTCTGCGGGGACGAGCACGACCTCGTCGCGGCCGTCCCGTTCCGTGAGCCGTACCTGAACGGATTCGCTGGCGGCGGTGGGCAGGTTCTTGCCCACGTAATCGGCGCGGATCGGCAGCTCGCGGTGGCCGCGGTCGATCAGCACCGCGAGCTGGACACTGCGCGGGCGCCCGAAGTCCATGAGTGCATCGAGCGCGGCCCGCACCGTCCGGCCGGTGTAGAGCACGTCGTCCACCAGGACGACATTGCGGTCGTCGAGCGGGAACTGAATGTCGGTTCCCTTCACCTGCGGCTGCTGCGTCGCGCGGGTGAGGTCGTCGCGGTAGAGCGTGATGTCGATGATGCCGCTCGGCACGCGCACGCCCTCGATGGCGGCGGCCTTGGCCGCCAGCCGCTCGGCGATCTCGACCCCGCGCGAGCGGATGCCGACGAACGCCAGCCCATTCGTACCCTTGTTGCGCTCGAGGATCTCGTGGGTGATGCGAGCCAGTGCCCGCTCCACCCCCTGTGCGTCGAGCACCACGCGCCCCGCTGGTGGCATGGCAAAAAAAAGCCCCCTCGCCGCCGAGGGGGCCTAGACTGCCGTTCCGAAGATGTCGTGAAGAGCCATTGAAGATCCTTTCTGGCCTCGCCGGACCAAGTTAAAGGTACTTCTTGTGTAGCTGGCGATCCGCTGGGAGTCAATATTGCGGCCGGGCGCGAGCGCATGCGGGGTGCGTCAACAATCGGCCGCAGGGACGCGCTTTTGACGTGGCGCCGCGAAGTGTCCGCGCCTCCGCGTCTCGCACGGGCGCTCCGCGTACCGATTTCCTCCGCCCCGGACGGGTCCGGCGCCCGCGACGGCGTGGCACAGTCCTCGCAAACTCGGTCTTCCGATGGCGCTGGTGGGGAACTCGTCGCGGCCAACCGAGAAAGCCCGAGCGTCCGTGACCGCGCTGCCGCAGCGCGGCGGGGCCCAGGCGCGGGGCATCGGCGTCGTTGACCACACGGCCAGGGAGCTGCCGGCGGAGCAGCCGCCGGCCCGATCGCGCCGCTCGCTCGGGCGCCTGCCGCTGCTCCTCATCGCCGGCGCGGTGGTGGCGCTGGCCTCGCAGGTCTCCATCTCGCTCAACTTCTCGCCCGGGCAGCCGATGCTCATCGCAGCCGTTGCCCTGGCCCTGGCGGCGGCGTTCATCGTCGCCCCGGCGCTCAAGCCGGCTGTCGTGCGACTCGCCGTTCCCGAAGGCGCGGTGGTGCCGCTCGGCTTGCTGGCGTACTGGGCAACCCGCGCCGGTCTGCCGCAGGAGTCGTTGGCAGTGCTGTTCAACGCCGGTGTGATCGGCGCCGCGCTGTTGCTGCCGGCCAGTGCCTGGTTTCCGCCGTTGAGCGCGACCGCGATGGCCCTCGGCTACGCGGGGGCCGTGGCCGGCCCGAATCTGGATGCGTGGTCGGGCAACGCCATGTCCGTCCTCGCCAGCGTCGGCGTGACCGGGCTCTTGATGAGCATCCCGTCGCGCCGGCTGCGCCGGGTGGAAACCCGCTTCGCCAGCGACACGGTGCGGCTCAGCGAGGAGTCCGAGCGCCTCGAGGCGGAGAACAGCGCGATCAAGGAAGCCACCGAGGTGGCCACCGCGGTGCTCGAGGTCGCCAACGGGATCACCGCCGCGCTCGAGCCGAGCGCGATCGCCGATCAGATCGCCCGCGGCACCGGCTGTCAGCTGCGCGCCGTCGGCACCGTCCTGCTGCTGTGGGACGAGGCGATCGAGACCTTCCGGGTCGGCGCGATCCATGGCCCGCACGCCTTCGGCGCGACCGAGCTGCGCCAGGTCGAGGTGCGGGCCGACACGCTGCCCACCCTCGGCCTGCCGACTACCGGCGAGGTCGTGCAGCTCGGTCCGACCAGCGTGCGCGAGCCGATGTTGCGCGGCCTGCTGCAGCGCTGGAAGGCGACCGGCCTGCTCGGGGTGCGGCTGCAGCGCGGCGACCAGCTGCGCGGCCTGCTGTTCTCCGCCCGCGCCGATCGCCAGGCGCCCTTCAACCCGCGCGACGCGCGCATCCTGGGCGGCATCGCCGTGCACGCCGCCGCCGCGCTCGATCACGCCAACCTGATCGCCGATCTGCAGTCCGCCAACCAGCTCAAGGAAGAGTTCATGGCGACGATGTCGCACGAGCTGCGCACGCCGCTGAACGTGATCATCGGCTATACCGATCTGCAGCTGGAAGGCGCCTTCGGCGACCTGCAGGACGACCACCGCGAAACGCTGGGGACGGTGCGGCACCAGGCGCTGCAGCTCCTCGAGCTCATCCAGGCGACGCTCGACATGAGCCGCCTCGAGCGCGGCCTCATGACCGTCGACCTGCGCGACATCACCACCACGCAGCTCTTCGAGCAGCTGCAAGTGCAGATTCCACCCGCCTGGCGCAAGCCATCGGTGGAGCTCAACTGGCGCAACGCGCCGGGCTTGCCGCCGATCCGTACCGATCCCAGCAAGCTGCAGATTCTCCTCCGCAACCTGGTGCACAACGCGCTCAAGTTCACCCACCAGGGCATGGTCACGGTGTCGGTGTCGGCGCGGCCCGACCGCCAGCAGCTCACCTTCGTCGTGCAGGACTCGGGCGTCGGCATCAAATCGGAGCACCTGTCGGAGATCTTCGAGATGTTCCGTCAGGCGCCGGACGGCGAGAGCGCCCCGGGCGGCGTCGGCCTGGGCCTCTACATCGTCAAGCGCCTGGCCGTCGTCCTCGGCGCCGAGATCGAGGTCAGTAGCGCCCCGGGGCGCGGCGCCACCTTCCGCATCCACGTGCCGATCGCCGGCCCGCTGGCCGCCCGCACCTGATCGGGCGGAAACACCGCGCGGCGGCGCCGCTAGTCGGCGTCGTAGTGCACCGCCAGGGCGCGCATGTACGGGACGCACGCGCGGTGCGACTTGACGAGATGACAGGCGGCTTCGAGCGTCTGCCCGTGGTGGACGTGGAGATAGGCGATGGCCACCGTCGGGGCGCGGTTGAGGCCGGCGTTGCAGTGCAGGTACACGCGCTCGCCGCGCGCGAGCAGGTCGGCGATCAACCTGACGGTCTCGTCCAGCCTGGCGCGCAGCCCCGCGATGTCGCCGTCCGCCACCGGGGCGTGGTGGAAGCCGATTCCGTGCGCGGCGTAGGTGCGCGCGAGCTCGCTGGCCGAGAGCCCCTTGCGGTCGAGGTCGACGTCATCCTGCAGGCAGACCACGGCGCTGATCGCCGCCACGTCGCGCAGCCAGGCGGCGTCCTCCGGGGTCGGGTACTCCCCGATCGCCAGGTGCTCGGCCACGAAGGCATAGTCCGGGTGGCCGTTCGGCCGCACCGCGGGCCCGGCGAGCTGGAGGTGCAATGGCGGCAGCCCGCTCGAGTCGGTCACGAGTCGGCGCTCCCCGCCGTCTCCGGCATGACGTCGATCGAGAGCTTGCCCACCACGCCGATCAGCGCGGCATGGGTTTCCGGGCCGCCTTCGACCAGCTTCACGTGCGTGGCGTCCGCCGGGGTCTGATCGAAGGCGGGATCGACCGTCATCCACCCGGTGCCGAGCCAGACCTCGTCCCAAGCGTGGTAGAGGAAGGCGCCGTCGGCGTACACGACCCCGGCCACGACGCGCGCCGGCAGCCCGGCGGCGCGCGCCAGCGCGGCGAACAGGACGGCGTGCTCGTTGCAATCGCCGACGCGGGTGTCGAGCACCTGGAGGGCGTTGGGGATGCTCGCCACCGGGCGCTTCTCGAGCTCGTCGTACACCCACGAGCGCAAGCGCTCGGCGGCACGGCGCGGATCGGTCTCGCCGGCCAGGATCGCGCGCGCCGTGTCGCGAATCCGCGGATGATCGACCTGGAGGAACGGCGTCGCCTCGAGCTCGTGGCGCCACTCGCTGCCGATGTAGGGCAGCGTGTACGTCGCCGGTGCCGTGGGCTCGCGCTCGATGCGCAGCACGCCGTCGCGCAGCGACTGCCGCCCATCGGTGGGTACCGGCAGCTCGCCGAGCCCGCTCACCCGCGCGGTGAGGTGGGTCAGATGGCGCGGGTCGGCGATCGGCCGGCCGGCGTGGACGGCGATCGCCCCCATCAGGTCGAAGGCGGTCTCGCCCCACCCCGTCCCGATCGCGCCGGCGGCGTCTTCGCGCTGCACGACCATGCCCATCGGGCCTTCCTCGCGCAGCGTCCGCCCGTCGTCGTCGAGCCACACCGACGTTTCCATGCCGCGGAACGTCTCGCGGACCTTCCACGCCTGCTGGGTCTTTCCCCCGACGGTCAACGCCTCGCGCCCCTGCACGAGCATGGTCAGGGGCTGATGCTCCATGGCTGACGGATCGAACACCTGCAGTGTCAGGCTGCGTCCCGCCTCGAGGGCGGCGCCGCGCAGGCGGGCACGCGCCGAGCTCGGCAGGTAGATCGGCTCGCCGAGCGCCAGGTGCTGCTCGCTGGTGTCGCCGCCGGCGCCGGTCTGCAGGACCAGCGTCCGGTCGTCGGCCGTGCCGCGTACGGCAAACGCGCCAAGCCCGCTGTCGAGCGTCACCGTGAACGCGCGCACGGCGAAGTCGGACGTGGTCGTGGCGTCGATCACGGCCCGCACGGTCTGTACCTGGTCCATCACCGACAGGCGCAGCAGCGACGTCTCCTCGAGCTGGTAGCCCTCGGCGACGGGCGTCGTGCGGCTGTGGCTGTACCCGACTTTCTGCCCGCTCATGTAGACGCCCATCCAGGTGTCGTCCGCATCGGCCACGGCGGGAGCCGGCGGCGGCGCGGACGTCTTCTCGTGCCCGGCGGCGGCCCACTGCCCGCGTGCCAGCGCCAGCAGCAACACCCCCCACACGACCACGACGGCCAATCGTCCGACCCGCATCACTTGCACGCGCCCGCTACGAGCCTATGCTGACACAGGCCGATGCCGATCGCCACGCCGATGTTCGCGGCCGACGCCGCGCTCGGGCGGCTCGCCCGGTGGTTGCGCCTGCTCGGGTACGACACGACGTACGAGCGCGGGCTCGGCGACGCGCAGCTCATCCGGTCCGCCGCCGCCGAGGGGCGCATCTTGCTCACGCGCAACACCCGCCTGATCCGCCGGCGCGACGTGCCACCGTACGTCCTGATTCACGACGATGCCTTTCGCGCCCAGCTGCGACAGGTCATCGACACCTGCGCGCTGCACCAGCCGCCCGCCCTGCTCGCCCGTTGCTCGCGCTGCAACCGGATGCTCGAACCGGTCGAGCCGGCCGAGGCCGGCGCGCAGGTGCCCGCCTACGTCCGGGCGACGCAGACGGCGTTCGCGCGCTGTCCGGGCTGCGCGCGCCTCTACTGGCCGGCGACGCACGTCGAGCGGATGCGCGACGAGCTGGCGCGGATGGGCCTGCGGGCGGGCTGAGCGCCGTCGCTCAGGACTCGTGCTGACGTCGGCCGCACTGGCCGCCGCCACAGGTCGGGCTGCCGCAACCCTGGGTTTCGAGCAGGCCGTAGCCATGCGCGGGCAGCTCGCCACCCTGAGCCGGGCGCACGCCGCGCCGGACCGGCTCGTCGCAATGGACGCAGCGCCGCTGCTCGGGGTCCGCCGGGTCGAGGTCCACGTAGGTCAGGACGTCGCGGTCGCAGATCGCGCAGAACCCGAGCGTGAACTCGAGCTCGTCGAAGCGCACATCGTCCATTGCGGCAAGTGTACTGCGCGTTGGCCGCGAACGCCAGGGTCAATCGCCGGCCAGCTGACCGCGCTGCCGGAGGGCTTCGTAGGCGATGATGGCGACGGCGTTGGACAGGTTGAGGCTGCGCACGTGGGGGCTGAAGATCGGAATCCGGTAGGTGGACGCGGCATAGGCGTGGCGGATCGCGTCCGGCAGGCCGCGCGTCTCGCCCCCGAACGCGAGGTGGAGCGGGTGGCGGCCGGCGAGCGGCGCGCTGGTGTACGGCACGCTGGCGCGGGCCGAGAAGCAGAGCAGCGCGGCGGGCTGCTCGGCGGCGCGAAACGCGTCCCAGTCGTCGTGTACGCGCAGGTCGACATGCGGCCAGTAGTCGAGCCCGGCGCGCTTCAGCGCGCGGTCGTCGAGCGAGAAGCCGAGCGGCCGGACCAAATGCAGGCGGAGGTCGGTGGCCGCGCAGAGCCGTGCGATGCTGCCGGTGTTGGGGGGAATCTCGGGGTGCACCAGCACGACGTGCAACCCGGCGCGTGGGTCAGCGGCGGGCAATGGGATAGTCGCCGCCAGAGAGGCGTAAGACGAAGGCGCCGGGGGCGGTGGCCGCAATGTACGGCGCCACCTGATAGTACGCCGGACGCAGGAAGCGCGCCGGCTCGCGCCCATCCTTCACCCGGCAGTAGAGGACGTCGTCGCCGCCGACCTGCAACGTGTGCGGGTCGAGCCGCTCGCGGCTGCGGTCATTGAGCTCGACCCACAGCGTTCCCTCGGCGGCCAGCTCGGCGCCGATGACCACGAACGGGGTGTCGTCGACCTCGATTGGCGCCTGCTCGTCGGCGATGCGCAGCATGTAGCCGCCGTCCGGCCGGCGCTGCACGTGCTGCGCGAAGAGATCGGCGATGCGCTGGTTCTCGATGACCTGGCCGTCGGCGTACCAGCGGCCGTCGCGCCCGAAGCGGATCTCGCTGTTGTGAATGGCGTAGAAGCCGCCGCGGGGCATCGGGCGCTCACGCCGCGTCGGAATCGAGCAGGATCGTGACCGGGCCGTCGTTGACCAGGCTGACGGCCATATGGGCGCGGAAGCGCCCCGTCCCGACCGCGACGCCGCGCGCCGCGATCGCCGCGCGCACGCGCTCGTAGAGGGGCTCGGCCTGGGCTGCCGGCGCGGCGGCCGAAAACGATGGACGCCGCCCCTTGCGCGTGTCGGCGTAGAGCGTGAACTGCGACACCAGCAGCACGGCACCGGCGATGTCGACGACCGAGGCGTCGAACTGGCCGGCGGCGTTCTCGAACACGCGCAACCCGAGCAGCTTGTCGGCGAGCCAGTCTGCCTGGGGCGGCCCGTCGTGAACGGAGATGCCGACCAGGACCAGCAGGCCGCGTCCGATGTGGCCGACGCGCTCGCCGTCCACGTCGACCGCCGCTTCGTGCACCCGTTGAATCACCGCACGCATGCCGAGCGCGGGCGCCGGCTACCACTCCTCCTCGTCGTCGTCCTCATCCTCGTCGTCGTCGTCGCCATCCTCCTCGTCCCAATCCTCGTCCCACTCGCCCTCGTCGCTCTCCTCGTCGGTATCCTCGTCGGAATCCTCGGTGTCTTCGTCGTCTTCCCAATCGTCCTCGTCGTCTTTCTTCTTGCTGAGTACCCACTCGTCCATGCACACCTCCTTGCCGGCGCGCTGATCGACCGCACGTTCGAGCCGCGGATGCGGCACCAGCGCGCTGCCCCACCCGGCAGCGCTGCGGCGCTTCTAACCGTGCGGGGTAGCGTTGTCAATTTTGCTTCCGAACGGTCGCAGGCGTGCTTGACAAGCCCATGCGGGCTTCCATAACACCTAGGTCAAATGATTAGAGCGTCCTGTCCAGGAGACGGCCCCTGCCCCGCTCAGCACTGAACAAGGCGCGCGAAGCGCCGCTCTCGACCAAGGCGCGGATTCTCGCCGCCGCCGAGGAGGTCTTCGCCGCCCGGGGCTTCGAGGGCGCCTCGACGCGCGAGATCGCCGCGGCCGCGGGCGTCAACATCTCGAGCCTTCACTACCACTGGGAGTCGAAGGAGACGCTCTACTTCGCGGTGTTCGAGAACATCTACGATCGCATCATGGAGCTCGTGCGCTCGTCGATCCCGGAGGCGGCGTCGGAGCGCCCCGCCAGCCGCGACGTGGTCGACGAATCGCTCGGCCTGATGTTCGATTTCTTCGCCGACAATCCGAACATCCCGAAGCTGCTGGTGCGGCGGCTGCTGGAAACCACCGAGGGAACCAGCGAGATCGAGCGCGACATTCTGCTGCCGGCGTGGCGGCGCTTTGCGACCTGGACCTACGATCTGAGCAAGGTCGACCAGATCGACGCGCCGATCCTGATGCTGACCGTCCATTCGGTACTGTTGCTCTTCATGCTCGACAGTAAGCAGTTCGGCAGCCTGCTCGGCGGCAGCGTGCGCAGCCCGGAGCTGCGCGAGCGCCTGCGGCCGCACATCATCAACCTCGTGCACATGCTGGTTCGTGCCGAACGCGCCGCCCGGAAGCCCGCGTGAAGGCCCTCATCACCGCGTCGTTCACGCCCGCGGGCCTGGCTCGGCTGGCGCGCCACATGGAGGTCGTGCACGAAGACTGGCGCGAGCGGCAGCGCATCTACTTCGACGGGAGCGAGTTCGCGGCCCGCATCAACGACGCCGGCGCCGACGTCGTCGTGGTCGAGGCCGACCTGGTCCACGACGAGGTGCTCGACCATGCTCGCTTGCGCCTGATCGGCTGTTGCCGCGGCGATCCGATCAACATCGGCGTCGCCCGGGCGACGGAGTTGGGGATCCCCGTGCTGTCCGCGCCCGGGCGCAACGCCGACGCCGTCGCCGACCTCACGCTCGGCTTCATGTTGGCTCTCGCGCGCCACATCTACACGGTGAACTGGCTGCTCAAGAGCGGCCAGATGACCTTCAAGACGACCGGCGACTATCTCTCGGTGTACGGCCGCTACGGCGGTTTCGAGCTCGGCGGCATCACCGTGGGGGTGGTCGGCTTCGGCGCCATCGGCCGGCGCGTGGTCCAGCGCCTCAGAGCCTTCGGCAGCCGCGTGCTGGTCTACGATCCGTTCCTCGCGCCCGAGGCCATCCGCGCCGCCGGCGCCGAACCGGCCGAGCTCGACGCCGTGGTGCAGGGCGCCGACCTGCTGACGCTGCACTGCCCCGATACCCCGGAGAATTACGGCCTGATCAGCGCCGCGCGCATCCAGTCGATGAAGCGCGGCGCCTACTTTCTCAACCTGGCGCGGGCGGCGATCGTCGACGACGAGGCCCTGTACGCGGCCTTGCGCGACGGCCACCTGGCGGGCGCGGCGCTCGACGTGTTCACGGACGAGCCCGTGCGTCCGGAGAACCGCTACGTGCAGCTCCCCAACGTGCTGGTCGCGCCCCATCTCGGCGGTGCGACGCGCGACGTCGTGCAGCACCAGACCGACCTGATCGTCGACGGCATCGAGGCCTGGTTGCGCGGCGAGCGCCCGCAGCACATCGTCAACCCGTCCGTGCTCGGCCGGTGAGGAGCGAGCGGTGACCGCGATCGTAGCGCTCGACGCCGGGACCGGCGGCGCGAAGTGCACGGTCTTCGATCCCGCCGGCCGGCTGCTCGCGCGCTGCAGCGAGGGCTGGGAATACCACGTCGTCGCCCACCCCGATGTCCCGGCGGTGAAAGAGTATACGTTCGACCCCGAGGCGTTCTGGCAGATCCTGGCCCGTTGCGCGCGCGCCGCCCTGCGCGAAGCGGCGATCGCGCCGGCGGAGGTGATCGGGGTCGCGACCACCAGCCAGCGCGAGGGCTGCGTGTTCCTCGATGCGGACGGCCGCGAGGTCTACGCGGGTCCCAACCTCGATACGCGCGGGTTCATGGAGGGGCTCGAGGTGCTCGGCGCCCTGGGGGTCGAGCGGCTCTACGAGATCACCGGGCACTCGGCGCCGTTCATCTTCCCGCTCGCGCGCTACCTCTGGTACCGCAAGCACGGCGGCCCGCCGGTGGCCCGCATCCTGATGATCAACGACTGGATGACGTACCGCCTGTGCGGCGTCGCCAGCACCGAGCCGTCCAATGCCACCGAGTCGATGCTGTTCGACCTGCGCCGCCGCGCGTGGTCGGACGAGATCCTGCAGCAGTTCGAGATTCCGGCGGAGATCCTGCCGCCGATCTACGCCGCCGGCCAGCAGGTCGGCGCCGTGCACGCCGCGGCGGCCGCGGCCACCGGTTTGGCGCAGGGAACGCCGGTCTTCGTCGGCGGCGCCGACACGCAATGCGCCCTGCTCGGCGCCGGCGCGGTGGATGCAGGCGACGTGGCGGTGATCCTCGGCACCACCACGCCGATCCAGGCGGTGGTGGCGGAGCCCCTGCTCGACCCGGCCGCCAACCTGTGGGCGGGCTGCCACGTGGTGCCCGAGCGTTGGGTGATCGAGTCGAACGCCGGCAGCACGGGCGATGCCTACCTGTGGCTGCTGGATCTGCTGGTGAAAACGCGCGGCGACCGCTACGCGCGCGCCGAGGCGATGGCGCGCGAGGCGCACGACGGCGGCACGTTCAGCTTCATCGGCCCGCGCGTGTTCAACCTGACCAAGATCCGCCCCGACATGCCGGGCGGCGTGCTCTTCCGCTTCCCCACCCTGCAGCTGCGGCCCAGCGCCGGCGACGTGCTGCGCGCGTTCCTGGAAAGCGTCGCCTACGCCGTGCGGGCCAACATCGCGCAGGTCGAGGCCGTGACCGGCATCGCGACGACGCGGTTGATCGCCGGGGGCGGCATGTCGCGCAACGACCTGCTCATTCAGCTCATCACCGACGCGGTGGGCATCCCGGTGCGCCGCGCCCGCGAGCCCGAGAGCACCGGGCTCGGCTGCGCCATCCTGGTAGCGAGCGGCTGCGCGGTCTATGCCGACGTAGCGGCCGCGGCGCGCGCCATGTGCCAGCACGACGACGTCGCCCCCGACGCCGAGCGCCGCGCCCCGAGCGAGAGCGGCTTCGCCAAGTGGCGCGAGCTCTACACGACGCTCGAGACGCTGTCCGTGTGACGCCCGATGCAGTTGGTGCACGCCGCCCACGAGCCCGCTGGCGAGGGGCCGCACCCGACCGTGCTGGCGCTGCACGGCTGGGGCGCGAGCGCGCTCGACCTGCTCGGCCTGGCGCCGCACCTCGAAGGCGGGCGGCTGTTGGTGCTCTGCCCACAAGGGCCGGTCGAGGTGCCGATCGGACCGGGAGCGCGCGGGTACGGGTGGTTCCCGATCAGCATGGGCGGTCCGCCCGAGCGGGTCCCGTTCGACGCCGGCTGCGCGGCCATCGAGGCGTTTCTCGACCAGGCGACACGACGCTATCCGATCGCGCCCGGGAAACTGGCCATCCTCGGCTTCAGCCAGGGCGGTGCGATGGCGTATGCCCTGGCGCTCCGTCAGCCGCAGCGCTTTGCCGCGCTCGCGGCGCTGAGCACGTGGCTCGTGCCCGGCCTGGTGACCGGCGCCGCTGAAGCGCCGCGCCTCGATCACCTGCCGGTGCTGGTCCAACACGGGGCGAACGACCCTATGATCCCGGTGGCGCGGGGGCGCGAGGCGATCGAGCGGCTGCGCGAGCTACAGGCAGATGTCGTCTACCGAGAGTACGACATGGGTCACGAGATCAGCGGCGCCAGCCTGCGCGACCTGAACGACTTCCTCCACCGCCAGCTGGTGTCGCGGCTGGTCGAGGGATGAGCGACGGGGAGGAAGAAGAGGAGAAAGGAGAAGGGACCGCTTCGATCCTTCCTCTTTCCTCGTTCCTCCTTCCTCTTCTTCCCGTCCGTACCGCTACTGAGTCTGGCCTACCAGCGTCGTGGTGACGACGACGTCACCGCTGCTCGAGTCGACCATCGGCGACGCGCTGACCAGGGCGCCCTTCAGCGGGGCGTTGGGATCGTTGATCAACGCGTCGCAGTCAGAGACCGCGCCGGTGACTTTGCCGATGCAGGGGGTCCCACCGCACATCGCGCCGTCGCCGAGCAGCGCGCCGGCGGTGTCACCGGTGTCATAGATGATCACCGAGGCGGTACCCGAGGTGCTCACCCCGACCGCCGGGGTGCCCTGTTGCAGATCGTCATCCGTACACGGCAGGCAGTCCGGCCCGAAGTCAGGGGCGCTGCAGACACCGTGGACGTCCTTGGTCGCCACGCAGGGAGTGGACGAGGCATTGTTCAGCACGCCGCTGGCCGTCCGGGTGCGCAGGATGGTGGAGCCGCGCGGCGCCTGGCCGCCGGAGAACGTGTAGACGCGCGGGCTGTTGCAGGCCGCCGCCCGCTTGTTCGGCCCGCTCGGGATGGCGACGTGCTCGTTGGTGTCTCCGGAGCACGCCGCGCCGACGCCCTCCAGGCAGGCGTCGGAGATGACCTGTCCGCCGGCGTCGCTGTGCGCGTTGCACTGCGGGTCGTCGGGTAGGCCGTGGTCCGGGCCGCTGTTGAACTTCGGGCTGTCCGGCGTGGTGTCGTGGTCCTGTTCGACCTTGTAGTCGACGTCGGTCAGCCCGTCCGGCCCGCAGCCGACGACGCCGATGCCCGCGTTACCGGGCCCGAACTCGGGCACGTCCGATGCCCGCACGCAGGCGCAGAACAATCCGCTGATCGGCACCGGGTCGAACTGGACGTCGGCCGTCTTGACGGTGAGCGGAATCTGCATGGGCTGGAACAGCACTTTGCCGTCCGCGCCCATGACGGCGGTACTGCGTGCCTTCCCCGCGGTCAGGAACTGCTGGCCGGTCACGTGCAACGGGATCGGCAACGCCGATAGCTGAATGGTGGTCAGGCTCTTGGTCGAATCGAGCGTGGTCTCACGCCGGACCTCGTTGGTGCAGTTGGCGGCGCAGCCGTCGCCGCCGAGGTTGTTGCCGTCGTCGCATTCTTCGCCGTCGACGTTCACCTTTCCGTCACCGCAGTACCCGCCCGTGCCCGGGGTGCACCCGTTGAGGGCGTTGTTGACCGCGCCGACCAGGTCGCTGATGCCGACGCTGCCGTCGCCGTTGGCGTCGCAGGCCGTACAGGTCGACAGCATGGCCGAGCCGAGATCGATGTTGACGCAGATGACCAGCTCGTTGATCGCGACGGTGTGGTCGCCGCTGCAGTCACCCGCGCAGGTCGCCTGCGCGTGCGTCGTCGCGGCGCCGCCCGCCAACGCGAGCGCGGCGAGCAAAACGGTTGAGATCCGTGCCATCGATCCTCCGTGACACTGTGAGGGAAACGTCGAGCCGAGAAGCGGAACGAGGGGGTGATGCGTGG
>Ga0335082_10001079_pt1 | contig 29004 bp, 32 predicted proteins | sample Lox_Sample_41_FD_206718 | JGI IMG/M metagenome (GOLD analysis project Ga0335082, IMG submission 206718) | Soil microbial communities from Loxahatchee National Wildlife Refuge, Florida, United States - Lox_Sample_4.1 | ecosystem: Environmental > Terrestrial > Soil > Wetlands | place: USA... | reverse complement strand
TGCAAGGACGTGAGACCATCGCCGTGGACCGCGACATCAACATATGCGGATCCCGGCGTGAGGTCCTGGCGAAACATCAGTACGGCTTTGCGATGCGCAACAGCGCCCGCTCCTTCGAACTCAATGTCCGCGGCAATCGTTGAGTCTCCCGAAATTCGCTTCCAGACGAAGTAGAATGCATCCTCGTTGGCCCAGATATTTGCGCCACCGCCTGTGACCCGGTATTTACCGGCCGCTCTCTCCAAGCCGCCGGTCTTCGGAGTCACGCCGATGTCGCCGCTCGATTCGAAGACTCCCGCCCCTGGCTCCTGAGCGAGCGCCGCCAGGGCCGCGAATACAAGACTACCGGCAAGCTTCATATCCCGCGCCATCCAGCATACTGCCAACCGATCCCTCCGTGCGAGCGTGTTATAGTTTCACCGATGTTGAAAAATAACACCGTGTCTCGCCGCTCGTTTCTCGCAGCGTCGGCAGCTGCTCCGCTGGCGATCGCCGCAGCAGGCAAGAAACCGCCCGTCGGCCTGGAACTGTACTCCGTCCGCGACGAACTCACCAAAGACCTGACGGGTACGGTCCGCGCTGTCGGCAAGATGGGTTATGAAGTCGTGGAGTTCTATTCGCCCTACTACAACTGGACCACGGACCAGGCGAAGGATATGCGCAAACTACTTGATGACCTCGGTGTCCGCTGCAATTCCACGCACAACGGCAACGTAACCTTCGGCGATGGTTTGCAAAAAGCGATCGAGTTGAATCAGATTCTGGGGGCCAAGTGGATCGTGTGGGCCAGCGCCGGCCGCATCAATACGTTGGACGGATGGAAAGCCGTCGGCGATCAGCTCACCGCTGCCCAGGAGAAGCTGCAGCCTCTTGGAATGCGCGCCGGTTATCACAATCACCAGTTGGAGTTCAAGCCCGTCGATGGCAAACGCCCTATCGAGGTGATTGCCGCCAATACTCCCAAGGACGTGATGTTACAGCTCGACGTCGGCACTTGCATCGAGGCTGGTTCCGACCCCGTCGCCTGGATCAACGCCAATCCCGGCCGCATCAAATGCCTGCACTGCAAGGACTGGGCCCCCGGCGAAGGGAAGGGGTACAAGGTCTTGTTCGGAGAAGGCGACGCGCCGTGGACCAAGATTTTCGCGGCTGCCGAATCCACGGGGGGAGTTGAGTACTACCTGATTGAGCAGGAAGGGAGCCGTTTCCCGTCCATCGAAACGGCCTCCCGCTGCCTCGACAATTGGAAAAAGCTCCGAGCCTGATCAGCGCAGCTTGTTCACTGCTGCCTCGATTTGCGCTGTGTCGGTCGCGCCAATGAACGATGCGGCGCGATGCCCATCCCGCCCATATAAGAACGTCGCGGGCAGCGCTCCACTCCAATTGCTGTCAACCGAGTTGATGAAGGCCTCATCATTCCGAGCACGTTTCAAATAAGCCGGCGAGGGAGCGTGCTTCTCCTTTAGGAACTCAACGGCCGCAGGGGCGTCACCGGGTTCATCGACTGAAACGGTCACCAGCACAAAGCCGCTGTTCCGCAGCTTTTCTTGCAGCTTGATCAATTCCGGCATCTCCTCGCGGCACCCATGACACCAGGAGGCCCAAAAGTCGAACAATACGATCTTGCCCTTGTAGCCCGCGAGCGTCCGCGCAAAGCCCGCTTCATCCAAAACCTGCAGCGCCGGCTTGCGGTCTCCAGCAAACGCGGACCCCGCGAATAAGAACGCCAGGCACACTTGTAGCGTGCGTCTTGACATGTATTTTCTCCTTTACGATTTCAAGCGGCGAAGCGAAGCGACGATGGCTTCGACGTCGTTCTTCTCGAGATCCGTAGCCACAACGAACGAGAGCCCATCCTTCGTCCAATTCAGCAAGCGAACTTGGGCGCATTCGATCCTGGTACACTCGCGTCCACAAATAAGGATCGGCCCGGTAGGCAGACTGTTCGTAGCGACACTCAGCCGCTCCGGCTGTTCGAAAATCCAAAACCTTTTTCCAGTGCCTGCAAACAGCAATCCCACTCCCTCGTATTGCTGCGTCCGATACCGGATCACCCGGCTCAGAACGATGGACGACGGCATCCGCGCCGGATATTGCAACGCCAGCGGCGCTGAAGCCCGCACTGCTTCGAAACTCGTTTCGACCAGTGATGTACAGGGATACGAGCAATATCCGGCACTACGAAACTGCGCGGCGTAGAAGTTGACATCCATGGCGTGAACAGTAGGAACTGGCGACCAGCGAATCGCAAGTACGGCAATGATCACCGCTGCCGCCGCTGCCATCCATCCCCAGTCCACTCGACGTTGCGCAACATGCACCGTTTCCCAATTCGCGAGCAGATCGCGTCCGTTCTTAATACCCACAAGATCCCGTTGACAAAATCCGCAGCTTGCAATATGAGATCGAACCCGCTCCAGTAATGTTCCATGCAGTTGCATATCCGCGTACGCGGATAACCAACGCCGCAACACGAAATGGTCCATCCATCGTTTCATCGCTGCATTACCTTCGCCAAAATCTTTCGACCCCGGTTCAATCTCGAACTCACCGTTCCGACACTACAGTTGAGAGCGCTTGCAAGATCCTCATATGAAATCCCTTCGATATCGCGCAAAATCACCGTCGCTCGTAGTCGCCGTGGCAATCCCTGTAATGCCAGGCGAAGCCCTTCGGAGCTCTCGGATTCCAACACAACCTGCTCCGGTGTCCGCTTTCCGTCTCCCATCATCATCAACGCGCTCGAGCCCTCGCGGCGGCGCTGCCACCAAGTCTTTCGAAAATCCATGCAGGCATTTAGCACCACTCGGTACAGCCAGGCCCGGCTGACTGTCTCCGGTACCACCGCGCGCTGTTCCAGCAACTTGACATAGATCTCCTGCACCACCTCTTCCGCATCCGCCGCATTGCCGAGAAAGAGCCGGGCGAAGCGATAGAGCGCGTCATGATAAGCCTGATTGAGAGCGGCTACCTGTGGGCCGCACATCCGGCTGTTTGCTCCACTCAATGTAGAAACGATTCTCGAGGCGAGTTTCTTCCCTGGAATCGCGCGCAAGCGCGCACCTACAACCACGACCCACCATTGACATCCCAGCTGGGCTAATTACCAACAACGAACAAATGCCCGTCGTTTTGGCTGTAGATCTTGCCATCGGCGCCGAGCGACGCCGGCGTATACGACGCGCCGATCGCCAGTTGCTGGAAAATCTGCTGCTTCAGAACGCCGCCCTGGGCGATCGCGTACAGGTTGCCATCCTCGCTGTTGGCGTACACTACGCCGTTGGCATCGATCGCCGGAGCATTCACGCACCACTCGAACCCGTCCGGATGATCGGCTACACAGGAAAGCGAGCCGTCAGGGTTTCGCGTGCAGCTTTGAGTATTGGTATTGCGGAAGCTCCACTCGACGGTCATGTTCGGACTGAGCTGGCTGATGAGATATTCTTCGGGCGACTCAGGATTGGAACTCGTCCGGTCGCCCGGACACAGACTCGTGTCGTTGCAATACGAGCCGAGATCTCCGTAGTGGTTGTTCTTGATTACGATTGACCACGTTCCATCGTGGCGGTAAATCGCCGGCGTATAGTCCCAGCCGAACCCATAAGCGCCGAGATAGTTTCCGTTGGCGTCAAATCGCATCAGGTGCCCTTGCGCGTAGTTGTACCGGGTGTACGCGCCGTAGAGCACGGAACCGTCAGGCGCGACGGTCGGAGAGGATGACTGGTCGTCGATCACGAGACCGGCGCCCGGACGATTCGTCGCTGGGTCGACCCCCAAAGGCGCGCCGGCGCGGCATCCGCCAGGAGATCCGTTGGGCGGGAGCCATCCGCCGGACGAAACGGGCACGCCGCAGCCGTCCTGAAAGCGATCGCGTAGCGAAGCCACCCACTTCTTGGTCAGGTCCGGCGCGATGGCTACAAGGAATGCATAGCGGCTGTTGATGTGCGCGCGGCTGACACTGTAAATCGTTCCGTCCGGTGCGATCGCTGGAGCAACATTGAGTGCGGCCCGCTGTGTGCCGCAGGTGCCGGTTCCTGGGACCGCCGTCGGACTCGGTGGCCACGGCAATTGCGCAGTGGTGAAACTCAACTCGCACGGTCCATTCGCCGGGGGCGCTTCCGGCGACGTCAGCTTTTTATAACTGACCATCGAAACCGAACCATCGGTGGCCACTTTGACCAGCCACGAATCCGTCGCGTCGTTGACGTAGAAGCCATTCGCGGCCGCGACTTGGATCACGTTATAGATCAGATTCCCCGCTGTGTCGGCAGTTATCGGCCCGCTCACATATGTGTTGGGATCGGCCCCAAATGGCGCGAAGCGCTGGATCAACGCGCCAGTCGCTTTATTGAGCTTGATAACGCTGCCGCTTGCTCCGGGAACATAGACCGCACCGTTCGCGAGCGTCGCATGGAACACGGGCTCCCAAAAATCATGCGGCGTTCCCGGAGCCCGCCAGTCGCTGCTGTACGACCACACCTTGACGAGTTGACCGTTCTGCCATGTATACCGATTCTCGCCCCAGGTCTCGCCGGCGAAGGTCGTGGTGGTGTAAACGCCGGACTTGAATTCCATGAAGACATCATTGCCGTCGACCAGCGGAACCTGATAGTGGGCCAATAGTTCGCCGGAGTTATCCGCTTGCTCTGTATCCGTTAGGGGATCATAGACAATATTTGCAAGGATGTGATTCAACGCTTGGCCTGTCACGGGGACGTCGCTCGAATGCTGCTCGTTCTGTCCCCATTGCGTCCAACTGGTACCCCCTACTGCGATGCTGGTTTTCCCGCTGCTCGTTCTTCCGCCGGACTGAATCACTAACGGAACCGCATCCCCGGTCGGCGCGTCGGATGGCACCACGACATTCAACTGGTCCACTCCGACAAACTCCGGCGAAAGACCCGAAAAAGCGACTTGCGCGGGAATGTCGCCGATGAACACCATAGGAGTTGTGACCGCTGTCCGGAGTGTATCGATCGAGTTGTTGCCGGTCAGCCCTGCAGGGTTCACCGGGCCGAGCCCAGTACCCAAGAGAATGAGCGTTTCTCCAGGTGTCGCCGAATGACTGGATACTTGCGGTACAGCTCCCCCAGGCGCCGCTAGCGTGCCATCGGAGTGAATCGCGATAGCATAGCCCCGCGTCGCGAAGATGCCAGGCGCGATGGACGTCACCATGACCGGCTGCGGCGCCGATTGAGTTCCGTTGCTTGTAACTGTGACATTCACAGCTCCAGTGCTCGGCACCTCCCACGGCAGTTGCGCGTTGATCTGCGTGGGCGACACATAGAGTAGCGGCGCTGTGATCTCGTTGAATTTCACAGATACGCCGCCGAGCGAAATCGGCAAGTGAATCCCGCCGGCTTCCGCAATTTGCGAAGCCAGATTAGAACCAAAAATCGAGACCAGCGATCCCGGTGAGACCACCGCTTCAAAACTCGCAGCGTCAACCACTCCGCCCGGAGTAACAACAGGCGTCTGAGCGAGTCCCAACCCAAAGGAAACAATCGAAATCCCCATCAGCCGAGCCAATAGCATGGTCAATGGGTTTGAACCCCTCAGCCGTTACTTCGTTTCACCGAAGTGCTGTGGTTCCTGGATGCCAAAAGCCTCGCAACTTCGTTCCATACCTTCGTTGCGATCTCGTCCGGCGACCCGGCTCCATCGATCACCCGGAATCTTGCCGGCTCCCGGCGCGCCAGCTCGTGATAAGCGTCGCGGACTTTGTGATGAAATTCTACAGCTTGCTGGTCGATCCGAGCCTCGCTCGTATCACCGGTGCGCAACAGATTCCGCGAATGCGCGCGAGCCAGTCCGGTTTCGGTGTCGATATCAATGCAGAGCGTCAGGTCGGGCACTAGTCCGTGGCACGCGATGCGATCGACTGTCAAAACAGTCTCCCAGCCCAAGCCTCGGCCGGATCCCTGATAAGCAATCGAAGAATCGGTGAAACGGTCCGACACGACGATCTTGCCGCCTTCGAGCGCCGGCAGAATCCACTCTTCGACATTTTGACCCCGGCAGGCGAACATCAGAAGCAGCTCGGTAACCGGACGCATCTCCTGATTCGCGGGATCGAGGAAAATGCGGCGGATCTGCTGTCCGATCGGCGTGCCGCCTGGCTCGACGCTCTCGAGCACCTGATACCCTTCGCGTCGCAGCCGCTCGGCGAGCAGGCGCGCTTGCGTACTCTTTCCACTGCCATCGGGGCCTTCGAAGGTAATGAAGAAGCCCCTGGCGACCCCGCTAGTCGTAGACATAGTGCAGGACTTTCTTCAAGTCTTCCCAGGCTTCCTTCTTCGCGTTCTGATTGTAGGGCCGCAGCAGGTACGAAGGATGATAAGTCACGATCACCGGAATGTCGCGCCACTTTTGCCAGTTCCCGCGCAGCCGCATCACGCCTTCCTTCGTCCCAAGCAACGCCTTCGCTGCGGTAGAACCTAACGCGCAAATCGCTTTCGGACGGATTGCTTGAAGCTGGCGAAACAGGAACTCGCCACAGATTTCCATTTCATCTGGCTGTGGCGTACGATTCTCCGGCGGCCGGCACTTGACCACATTACAGATGTAAACGTCTTCGCGGCGGATGGGGATGCCTTCTTTGCTGGCAGTCCCGTCGATCATCTGCGTGAGGAGTTGTCCGGCCCGGCCGACGAACGGCAACCCCTGCGCGTCCTCGTCGGCCCCAGGGCCTTCGCCTACAAACACCAGTCTCGCTTGCGCGTTGCCGGAACCAAATACGATTCGATTACGGCCTTCGTGCAAACGACACCGCTTGCAGTCACCAATATCTTCGCTGATTTTCGATAAATTGTCATGATCCGGCGCGAGAGAAAGTACTAAGGGTGGCGGGGCCGAGAAAGTAGTCTCTTTGCTGGATATTGGCACAGTCTCCACGTGCGCTATCGCTGGTTCAGCTGCACGCGATCCTAACGACAATTCCCGGCGGTAAATAGTCTTTACTCCGAGGTCCTGATAGAATTCCAGATATTTACGGATTTCGTCCTTGGTCATTACCGAGTCGCGTGAAGGGCCAGCCACAGCCGCTGGACATGATCGAAAATCCGGCTCGCAATCTCGCGTTTCGGAGCCCGGCCGAGCGGAATCGTCTCCCCGCCGCGTAGTACCAAAATAGCTTCGTTCTCGTCCGATTCGAAACCGGTTCCTTCCTGTCCGACCAGATTCGCGACTACCATGTCGCAATTCTTCGATTCGAGTTTCCGCCGCGCGCTCTCGGTGAGGTTTTCGGTCTCGGCGGCAAATCCGATCAACAATCGGTCGCCCTTCTTCTGTCCTAACTCGGCCAGGATGTCCGGCGTCGGATCCAACTCCAGCGACAACCGAGTTGCCGTCTTCTTCATTTTCTGCTGCGGCACCCGTGACAGATGATAATCCGCGACCGCGGCGGATTTGACGATGATTGTGGCTTCGGTCACATGCTCCATCACCGCCGCGCGCATCTCCACCGCCGTATGGACGCGAATCACCTTGACTCCACGCGGATCACCCAGTTGAACCGGACCAGATACCAGAATCACTCGAGCACCGCGCCGCGCAGCCACCTCGGCAAGCGCATAACCCATCTTCCCGCTCGACCGATTCGAAATGAAGCGCACCGGATCGAGTGGTTCCTGCGTAGGCCCAGCAGTTATCAGTACCGTTTCTCCATCGAGATCGTGCGACTGCAGTACCAGCCCGGCCACCTGATCCGCGATTCTGTCCGGTTCGGCGAGTCTGCCGGGTCCAGTCATCCCGCAAGCCAGAACGCCTTCCTCGGGCTCGATGATAACGTGCCCGCGCTTCCGCAGTACAGCGAGATTTTCCTGCGTCGCCGGATGCATCCACATATTGGTATTCATCGCCGGCGCCAGCACCACGGGGCCGGTGAAGGCAAGGTAGGTGGTGCTCAGGAAATCGTTCGCGATTCCATGAGCGAATCGGGCCAGCAAATCGGCCGTCGCCGGCGCGATCACGAGAATGTCGTTCTCCTGCGCCACCGAAATGTGCTCGATCGAGCTGGATAACGTCTCCTCCGCGCTTCCCGATGAAACGAACAGATCGGTAATGACTTTGCGGCCAGTCAGCGCAGCGAACGTCAGGGGCGTGATAAAACGTTCTGCGGCCTTTGTGAGAACAACCTGAACCCGCAGCCCGCGCTCCATGAGCGATCGGGCTAACTCCGCCGATTTGTAGGCGGCGATGCCTCCGCCCACGCCCAGCACGGCATTCATGGCGGTTACTCTTGTGGCGCGGCCAGCTCTGCTTGCACCTTCGTTAGATCCGTGTACTTCACCAGTCCGCGCCGGACTTCTTCCATGGAAGTCACCGTGGGCTTCTTCGACGTAGTGGGCAGGAACGGACGTGCGCCATTCTGCAACTGCCGCGCACGTTTTGCGGCAACGATGATAAAGCGATACGTGCTCTGTTCCGAATCGTCCGGAATAGCGTACATCGCATTGTTTCTCAATCTCTCAGCCATGTGTCTCAATACCTCGACTCTTTGCAAAACTCTCCAGGATAGGCCGGACCTCTTCTTCCATTCTGGCCTTCCGCAGCCGCTCCGCCCTGACGATGGTCGCCAAGCGGGACGCCGACTCCTCGATCTCCCGGTTAATCAAAACGTAATCGTATTGCGTGTAATTGCGAACTTCTTCCGCCGCTCCACGCAACCGCCGCTGGATAACCTCCTCGGTGTCTTGCGATCTCGAACGGAGCCGCTGTTCAAGAACTTCCCGGGACGGTGGAAGCACAAAAATACTGATCGCTTCCGGAATCGCTACCTTTAATTGTCTCGCACCTTGGACGTCGATGTCGAGCACCAGGTCCCGTCTTTCATGAACAGCCTTTTCGAAGCTGCTCCGGTTGGTCCCGTAGTAGTTTCCGAAAACCTCGGCGTACTCCAGAAACTCGCCCTTTTCCAGGCGGGCTTCAAACTCCGCGCGCGAGATGAAGAAGTAGTCCACTCCATTCGTTTCCGTCGGCCGCGGCGGGCGTGTCGTGTAGGAAATCGAGAACGCCAGGTCCTGTACCGAGCGCATGAGCATGTGCACCAGCGTGGATTTCCCCGACCCCGACGGTGCGGAAATAATGAAAACCGTTATCATTCCAGGTTCAACGCCTGTTCCCGGATTTTTTCGATGGCCGCCTTGGCAGCCAGCGCCAGTTCCGTAATCCGCAAGCCGACCTCGCCGAGTCCGCTGGTCTTAGAGAGAATAGTGTTCGTCTCCCGATTCATCTCCTGCGTCAGGAATTCGAGTTTCTTGCCCGTTTCGCCGCCCCCATCGAGGATCTCATCGAGTTGCCGGGAGTGAATCTGCAGCCGGGAAATCTCCTCGCCGATGTCGCTCCGATCTGCCAGCAGCGCCGCCTCCTGCGCGATCCGCTGCGCATCGAACGCCGAGTTGCGAAGCAGTTCCTGGAGTTTCTCGAGCAGGCGAGTCTGAAACGCCGGGATCGCCCGCGCGCGAATCTGCTGCATCTCCGCCGCACCTTGCGCGATCCCGCAGTTGTGCTCGCGCAAGACCGTCGCCAATTCCGCGCCCTCGCGCTCCCGCGATACTTGCAACACCCTTACCGCCTCTTCTAGAACCGCCAGCACCGCACCTTCGATCGCCGGATCCGGCTCCTTTTCGGCTACAGCACCGAACATGCCTGGAATCCGGAACGCTTGATTCAAATCGGGCTGGGCATCGAGATGTTCCTGAGCCGCAGCATTCCGGAACGCCGCCAGGTAACTCTGCAACAACGGAACATTCAGCCCGCCCGCCGCGCACTCGCCCGCCCGGATCACCGCGCAACGGACGTCCACATGACCGCGCAGCAGCACGCGCTTCAACGCCGCCCGCATGGAACCTTCAAACGGATCGAGCTCCGATTCGAGATGAAAGTGCAGGTCCAGTCCGCGATGATTGACACTCTTGAGCGTTACCGTGATTTCGCCGAGTTCCGTGCTTCGATGGACCCGCGCGAAGCCGGTCATGCTGCGGATCTGTGCGCTCATGGATTGACCAGCGGGTCCGCTTCCAGGAATTGCAGCTCGTGCAGCCGCTGGTAAATGCCGCCGTGATTCACCAGTTCATCGTGCGTTCCGATTTCCGTGATGCGCCCGCGATCGACCACGACGATCTTATCCGCCCGCCTGATCGTCGACAGACGGTGCGCGATTACGATGACTGTGCGATTACTCATCAGCGTCTGCAACGCGCGTTGCACCAGAATCTCCGATTCCGTGTCCAGATGCGAAGTCGCCTCATCCAGAATCAGGATCGGCGCATTCTTCAGCAACGCCCGCGCGATCGCTAACCGCTGCCTTTGCCCGCCGCTCAACTTCACGCCGCGTTCGCCGATGATGGTGTTGTAGCCCTCCGGCATCCGCTCGATGAACTCCTCGGCTAACGCGCTGCGTGCCGCTTCGCGAACCTCATCGTCCTTGGCCTTTGGCTTTCCATAGCGGATATTGTTCGCCACGCTGTCATTGAACAGGAAAGTCTCTTGCGCGACCATCGCGACCTTTTCACGCAGCGAGGCGAGCTGCAAATCGCGAATATCTTTTCCGTCGATCCGCACCGCGCCCGTCGTGACGTCGTAAAAACGCGGCACCAGGTTCGCCAGTGTCGTTTTCCCCGCGCCGCTCGGCCCCACCAGCGCCACCACCTCGCCTGCATGAACTTCCAACTGAACTCCGGTGATCTGGAACCCATTGGGCACGCTCGAGTAATGGAAGCCGACATTGTCCAGCAAAATCGAGTGTTGGAACTTGTGCAGCTTCGACGCACCTGGGCGGTCGATGATCGACTGGTCGCCATCCAGATATTCAAATACCTTCTGGGATGCCCCCGCCGCTTGCTGGAAGATATTGTGAATTCCGGTAAGCCGCTTCACCGGTTCATACAGCATCAGCAGCGCAATCACAAAGCTGGTGAACTCGCCCGGGGTCAGGGAATGGCTCTTGATCTGCAATCGGGCGTAGGTCAACAATCCAACGATGGTGAGCGCCGCGAAGAACTCGATTAAGGGACTGGACAGAGCCTGCTGCAGCACATATCGAAGGTTGCTCGACTTCAACCGGCTCGCCGCCAGCCGGAACCGGTTCGATTCCAGATCCTCCGCGCCGAACGATTTCACCACCTGGTGCCCGCTGATGGTCTCCTGCAGAATCTGGTTCAGCTCCGCGGCATCGTCTTGAGCGCGACGCGTAGTCCGCCGGATGCGCCTGCCGATGCGTAGCGTCGGGACCAGCACGAACGGCAATACCGTCAGGCTGACCATGGCCAGCCGCCAGTCCTTCTGAATCACCACCCACAGCAGGAAAATCACCGAGAATGACTGCCGCAGCCAATCGGCCAGCATATGCGAGGTCGCCACCTGGATCTTCTCCAGGTCGTTCATGATCGACGACATTAGCCGCCCCGTGGAATTCGATTCGAAGAAACGCGCGTCCTGGCGGAGCACGCGGTCGAATACCTTCTGCCGCAGGTCGGTCACGGCCGAGAAGCCGACGTAGTTCACCAGGTAGTTACCGAAATAGTCGCAAAGGCCTTTCGTAAGGAACACGCCCACGATTGCGATCGCCACCATTGTCCAGACATTGTGGATTTGAGCCGGCACGAAATCCTGCAAGTAGACCGGATGATTGAAAACAGGAATGGTGAACAGAGGCACCAGCGTGTCCGGCGAGTCCGGAACTAGTACGCGATCGAAGATGGGCCCGATCAATAGCGCCATGAACCCTTGCGCGGCGCCGACCATGGCCATCAATACCACTGACGCTAACAGAGGTCCGAAATATGGCCGCACCAGGCGGAGGAGACGTTTCATTTCGATTCCGACGCCTGTACTGGCAATTTTTGAATCGCTTCGACGACTTCCGGGACTTGGATGGCGTGAATGCCGCGCGGGTCCGTCAGCACAACCGACTCAGTTCGCCAAGGATGCCAGATCTCGGGGTCCGACGACCCGAATAAGACGACGACAGGCAAACCGAACGCCGCGGCCATGTGCGCCGGCCCGCTGTCGTTTCCGGCAAACAACGCCGCGCCCAAGAGCAGCGACTTGACGTCTTCGAGCCCCGCTCCGTGCACGCAGGTATAACGGCTGAAAGGCTCCAGGCTTTCCCCCGGCCCGGCAATGAACACGGGCTCCAGCCCGGTTTGTTCTTCGATGTACTTCGCGGCCTCGAGGAAACGCGACGCCGGCCAGGTCTTGTCGGGGGCCGACGCAAGCGGATGCAAAACCGCGTAAGGCCGTGGCCTCGGCCGCGATCGTGCAAATAGCCGCGCCCGCGGGATCTCGCGCTGCGGAACGCCCAGGTGAAACATCGCTGACGCCAGATGCTCAGCCGTATGCACCTTGCGATCCACGCCGAGTATCTCCTGCGCGCGAGGAATCCGCACGTTGTAAATCGACTTCAGCCGGAAATGCGCAAAGCCGGCCCGCATCGCCGACCGCGCCGCAAGCGTTAGCCGCACGCTTCGCCCGCCCCCATGGAGATTCAGCGTCAGTTGCGGCCGCCACTTGTAAATCTCAGCCGCGCTCGGTGAGAGAATTCGCTCGACGTCCGGATTCCCCGTGAAAATCGCCGTGAATGCATCCTCGACGACAACTGCCAGCTCGATATCCGGGCGCGCCTGCTTCAACAGCGCCAGTGCCGGCGTCGTCAAAACACAATCGCCGAGCGACCGCAGCCGGACGATGGCGACCCGCGCGCCGGGGGAGAGACGCTCGACAACGGTGCTCATCGGGGACAGATGTTTGCTTACTCTTCCACTTTCGCTTCGTCGATCAGCATCACTGGGATGTCGTCGCGAATCGGGTATACCCGCTTGCATTGGACGCACTTCAAACCACTTTGATCCGGCTTCAACTCGACCGTCGCCTTGCACAGGGGACAGACAAGTATCTCCAGCAAATCCTTGCTTATAGGCATTCGGCTCGATTCAGTTTATCAAAGTGGCGCGGCGCGCTCGCTGCGGCCTTCCGCGAAATACCTCCGCGGCGTGGTTCCTAACTCGCTCCGGAACATCGCGATAAATGCGCTCGCGCTGGTATAGCCTGCCTCCAGCGCTGCGGCCGTCACCTTCTCGCCGGACGCCAGCAGTTCGAGCGAGCGCAGCAGGCGTAACTGTTGCCGCCATTTCCCGAAGGTCATCTTAGTCTCGCGCAAGAAGATACGCTCCACCGTTCTCTTGCTTGCACCGCAATCCCTGCACAACCGCTGCAGGGTCCGCTCGTCCGCGGGATTCGCAGACAGCTCCTTCACCACGCGCATGGCCCGCGTGTCGGCAGGGTGCGGCAACTGCAGCGGAATCGACCGCACCGCCTCCAACTGATCGAGAATCATCTCGATCAGCCGCTTCTCCGCCGGAGCCCGGCCTTTCAATCTCTTAAACCCGCAGGCATGTAGGATAAGCTCCCGTAGCAATGGCGATACATTCATCACCAGGCATTTCCCCGGCAGCTTGCGGCCCAGCTTCGGCAGGAAGTAGAGCGTGCGCATCGAAACCCGCCCCGACATCTTGATCCGGTGCGGCGTCTTCGCGGGAATCCAGACCGCGCGCATCGGAGGCACCACCCACACTCCCTGCTTCGTATGCACCGCCATCACTCCCGTCGAAGCGAAAACCAGTTGATGTTCCGGATGGAAGTGCTCCGGGATCGCATCGCCATCATCAAAATCGTACGAGACGCTGCCGATTTGTCCCAACACCCGTCCGCGGACATCCAGCAGCATGGTGTGACACTTTCCCGACATTTCTTGTCACAATAGCGCGAGAAATCAACCGCCGCAAGTGATATCTCTGATACATGCCTAAGTCACCCCTGGAATCCGCAAAGATGATTGGCTTTCTTGTCACCACCGACTACGATAAAACCCGCGCCTTCTTTGAAGGGACACTCGGCTTCGAGTTCGTCAGCCTCGACCAGTTTGCGCTGGCCATGAAAATCGGCGGCCACCAAGTCCGCATTTCGAAGATTCCGAACTTCACTCCGCGGCAAGGCACCGTTCTGGGATGGGAAGTCTCGGACATCGAAGCAACGGTGGCGGCTCTCACCAAGAGCGGGGTGGTCTTCGAAAAATATCCGTTCGTCCAGGACAAGGAGCGCGGCATCTGGACCACACCGGACGGCAGCAAAGTTGCCTGGTTCAAAGATCCCGATGGGAACATCCTGTCCGTCTCGCAGCATTAACGCCGCCGGTCGGGATTGTCGCTATCTTGCATCCTTCGGCCGGCTGCCCATTCGGACTGGTTTCCCGATCAACTCACTTGTTATCATCGAGTCGGGGATGTCCCTGCGCATCGGACAAGTGGTGGCGGATTACGAAGTCCTCGCCGAACTCGGGCAGGGCGGGATGGGTGCGGTATATCGTGTTCGCAACGTGCTGTCCGACCGCGAAGAAGCGATGAAGCTCGTGCTGCCGGATTCGAACGCGGAAGCCGCCGATCGTTTTCTCCGTGAAATCAAGATCCAGGCCAGCCTGCATCACCCCAACATCGCCAACCTTCGCACGGCAATGAGCCTGGAGCAGGGCGTGCTGATGATCATGGAACTGATCGATGGGCAGAGCCTGGAAGCTATGCTCGCCAACGGCCCCCTCCCGCTCACTGCCGCTATCCGCATCACCGACGATATTCTGGACGCGTTGGCTTACGCGCACGAACGGGGCATCGTCCATCGCGACATCAAACCTGCCAATATTCTGGTCGCTTCCACTGGAGTACCGAAGCTGACTGATTTCGGCATCGCGCGCGCCTCCGGAAACGAGGGCATCACCAAAACAGGCACAATCATTGGGTCGCTGTATTACATGTCGCCGGAGCAGGTGATGTCGAAGGACACCGACGAGCGTTCCGACATTTATTCCTTCGGTGCGACCGCGTATGAAATGCTCACTGGTCGGCGCGTGGCGGAAGGAACTAGCCAGTACGCCATCATGAATGCGCATCTTTCTACGATTCCTGCGTCGCCAAGCGAGATCAACCCCTCGGTTCCACAGGAAATCTCTCTGGTGATCTTGAAATCGCTAGCGAAGTCGCCGGATCATCGCTACCAAAACGCCGCCGCGTTCCAAGCCGCGCTGCGTGACGCTGCATCCGGTGGCGAACACACTCGCGAGATTCAACTCGGAGTCGATCCCGCCGATCTGGCTCGCATCGAGGGGCCGCTAAGGGAGATTCTCGGCCCGATCGCCAAAAGCCTTATCGCCAAAGAAGCCCAGCGGCGCACCACCTTCACCGACCTTTGCAAGCGCCTGGCCGACCAGATCCCCAATAATACCGACCGCGTTCGCTTCCTCAAGAGCGTGGGAACCGCTTCCGGCGGGACCGCGTCTGGCTCGCGTACGCCCGCGCCGCCATCCCCCGACCCCGCCGCGATTGAGGCGGCGCGAAAAGCGCTCACGGTCTATCTAGGTCCGATCGCAACGATGTTCGTCAACAAGGCAGCGAAACGTACGAATTCGATCCTGGATTTTCACGCCGCGCTCGCCAATGAGATTCCCGACGAGGCTGACCGGCGCAAATTCCTGGCGTCGCTGTAACCGGATGAACGCCGGTATACGCAGATGCCCGAACTGTTTATCCGTGTGTATCCGTGTTCATCCGTGGCCAAATTCCTAGCGGTCCTCATCCCCAAGCATTTTCATCGCCGCCGCGAGGCTCCTCCGCATCCGGTTAAACGACTCCGCCAGAGTGGCAATTTCGTCCTTGCCTTTGATCGGTAGCTCGGGAACATCCAGCTCGCCCAGACTGATGCGATTCGCCATTTCCGACAACTGCGCCGCCGGGCGGGCGATGGTCATGTATAGCGCGAAATTGAGGACCAGCAGGCTGGCGAGGAATATCAAAGCCAGCGATCCCAGCAACGTGCGAAATTCGGTGTCCGCGAGTTTGAGAGGCACCGACATGGGAACGGAGATGATCTGTGCCGCGATGACATCTCCTTCGGTCCAGCCGAAGCCATTGTTGGCGCCGTATTGCGCAACCATCGCCTTGGGCGCGGCGGCTGGCTGGCTATGACATTCGAGACACGCATGACCCGCCCGCATGGGTTGCGCTAGATAAAGCGATGGCCCGGTAGCCGACTGACGTTCACCGGTGAGTTGCTTGAGATTCGGAGCGTTGCGGAAAGCAGTGATGATGTCCGCCTCCCAGTCCAAGGCGCGATTGCGCGGATTCGTCGGATTGAGCGCCGCCTCCTTATAGTTGTAGTCTGGAAAGCTCACGCGGATGAATTTGAAGTTCTCGCTGGCCGCGAATGCCGGAACAGTTTGCGGCAGGAACGATTGATCGCGTTCTTCAATCGGCCGCAGCAAACCCTTCACTTGAAGATTCGTGTAGTCCCGGACCGAGCGCATGGCTTGCATCATCAACTGCGCCTGGTTCAGCACTTCCGTGCGCGCCCCCTCCTGGAACAGCCGGTAGGAGAGCCAGCAGATAATAACGGCTCCGGTGCCGAATACGGCCGCAAAAATCGCGCTGAACTTCAGCAACAATCGCATGCTGGAATCTTAGCGTATGAACAAAATCGAAATGTTACGAAGCGCTTCCTTGTTGCTTTTGTGTTCTGTGCTTGCGATTGCTCACCGCGGGATGTCCTGGAAGATAGCGAACAGTATTATCTCCGTCTGCTGGGCAGGTCTCATTTTGGTTTTCGCTGCGGCGTCGATACATGCCCGGTGGTCGCGGAGGGAAAAAGGAACCACGGGCAAGAAGGACCACCGGTCGCTCGCGGGTTTGCTCCTGCAGGGTATCGGAATCGCAGTCGCGGTGAGTTTCAGCTCTATGCTGAAACATTTTGGTTGACGCTCGCAACAGCCCTGGTGCGACCCCCCTGGAATCGGCTGGCAATCGGCATGGCAGTATACGTCGTCGGCACGGAGATTCGCGTAAGGGTTGAGGATGCTTTGCTGCTAGCCCGGTTTCCGCAACCGGCTGCGGATTACCAAAAGCGCGTTCACGCCTGCCTTCCATTTCGATAGCCGCGCCATCGTCGTACACCCCTGGACGACGCCCGGCATGAGTCCGCAATGGTTAACAAATCTGTTAACCATCCCATTGACCTGTCGCCCTGGGCCGGCCTATAATTAACAGGATGGTTAACAATCAGCGTCGCCTTACGTCCATCTTCGCGGCACTTGCCGATCCAACCAGGCGACGTATCCTGGTGCGCCTCGCGCACACCGGCGAGGGGCCCGTTACCGCCCTGGCGAAACCGTTTCGCATGTCCCTGCCGGCCGTCTCTCGTCATCTTCGCGTGCTCGAGAAAGCCCGTCTGATCGAGCGGCGCCGCAAAGGCCGACTGCACATGATCCGCGCCCGTCAGGCGGGACTGCAGCCCGCGCAGGATTGGATGACCCGTTGCGCGGCCGGCTGGAATTTCAGCTTCGACCGGCTTGACGAACTGCTTAAGAACGAAAGAGAGGAATCCAAACATGAAGTCCGACGTAAAAATCACTGAGAATCGCCTCCAGATCACGCGTGTATTCGACGCGCCGCGTCACCTGGTGTTTGGCTGGTGGGCGCAGGCCGAGAAGTTGCAGCAATGGTCGGGCTGTAAGGAAACAACCAGTTGTCAGGTGATCATGGATTTTCGCGTTGGCGGTTCATTCACCCAGAAAATGCAGATCGAAGGCGCGGGCGAGTTCACTTTTACCGGGAATTACGATGAAATCGTCGTCCCCGAGAAAATCGTCTACCATGCATCCATCGGCCAGGCAGTAACACGAGTGTCCATCGAATTCTACGAGGAGGGCAATGGAACCAAGGTCATCCTTACCCAGGACGGCTTCCCGAATGAATTCCTCTGCAAAACCGTCTCCCAGGGAACCACGGAATCCTTCGACAAACTCGATGTTCTGGTCGCCCAGCCGTTAGCAACTCATTCGTAAGGCTGATCATGAACTATACACGTCTTCTCTTGTCAGCCCTCGCTGCGTTCGTAGCCTACTTCGCGCTCGGAGGTCTTTTCTTCACCGCAGCGCCCCTCCGCAATGAGTTCGCTAAATACCCGGCCGTCTACCGATCTCAGGAAGGCATCAAAACCGTGATGCCGGCGGGAATGGCCGCCATGTTCCTTGCGATCCTGGCGCTCGCGGTGATCTACGCGATGCTATACCAGGGCGGTTCCGGACTCGCGGAAGGCGCGCGTTTCGGCGCCCTGATCGGAGTCTTCTCGGTTTGTTCCTTTGTAATTCACAACTATGTCAACCTGAACATCGGGCTGGCATTGACCATCCAGCAAGCGATCGCCTATTTCATCGAGTGGACGGTCGTCGGCGTTGTGATCGGGCTCATCTACCGGCCGCTCGCGCTACGTTGAGTCGCCTGCTCGCTAGAAGCTGAGCCGGACCTGCAACTCGATCCGCCGATTGTTGCCGTTCTCCGCGAACGCGCCTACTCCACCAGCCACGGAATTGAACGTTCCGAAGAACGGCGAAGCAATGCTTCCATAGATCGATCCGGGGTTGACGTGATTCAACAGATTGCGAGCCGAAGCGGACAAAGTCAAATTGTAGCGATGACTCGTCGCTCCACCGCCGCCACCGCCCATTCCACGCATACCGCCCATGGCCATTCCGCCCATTCCACCACGTCCGCCGGCGGGTCCACCACCGCCGGGCCCTCGGCCGCCACCACGGTCGCCGCCACCTCCACCACCACCGTTAAAACGCTGATTCGCGCTTCCCTCTCGCGCCGGACCGAACCCCCAGGTCTTGCCGACGCGCAGGTTCACCGTGATCGAGCCCGGACTGCGGCCGGAGTTGCGCGGAAGAATCGTTTCGCCCGGCTTCGGATTCGGATCGAGCAGCCCGTATGCCGTCCTGATGACTCCGGGAATGTTCGGATCGGTGGCAATTCCAGGCCGAGCGTTAAATAATTGGTCGCCGTAGATATCGGTTCCGGTCGTAATATCGAATGGCGTACCCGAGTTCATCATGATGAAAGGCGACAATCGCACGTCCCACTTCGTGGCGATTGAGCCACCGAAGAAGGCGCGGTGATGGACATCGCCCCCAGCGGGACCGTATTCGCCCGCCAGGCTGTATTGATTCGCCGGGAAGCTTCCAATCCCATCCGCGTTGCTATTGGCGTGGCCATACATGTAAAAGCCGTTGAGCGAGATCTTGCTGTTCACCCTCGCCGACACATTCGTGATCAACTGCTGCTGGTTATAAATCCCCGAGGATTCCATCAGATTGATCGGGCCGACTGGTCCAAAGGGGAAGACACCGCTTCCGGCTATACCCGTGAAGGTTCCAGGTAACGGAGCGTTGATGTCGCGCGAACGAAATTCGTGCATTCCATGCGACACCAGATAGTTCATCGACACGGTGATGTTTTTCGGCAGCTGCCGGTCGAACCCGATCGCACCCTGCAAGATGTAGGGTGCGCGCAAATTGGAATCGATCTGTTGGACAGTCTGCCCCTTGGCGAATTGCTGTATGGTAGAGATCGCCGGGATGATCGGGAAGAAGTCCGGATTCGTGATCACGTAGGATTGCTGATTTACCCCGTTATAGCGTTCAGCGGTGAGAACATTTCCTTCACTGAACCGGTCGTAGAACACACCGAAGCCCCCGCGAAAGACGGTTTTGGCTCGCGGACCATTCTTGCCTTGGCCCGGCGCCCAGGCGAATCCGATACGTGGAGCCCAATCCCTCCAGTCATGGATGTTGGTTTGGGTCTCCCACCGCAATCCCAGACTGAGGGTCAGGTTCGGTTTAACCCGCCAGTCGTCGCCCACGAAAGCGCCCAAGTCGACTTGGTCCACGTAGGCTAAAGGATTCCCCGCGTTAATGCCAAACTGCGCCGCCCCGCCTCCCAGTAACCGGATCTGTGCGATTGAAAGGCCCATTTGCTGAAAGACTAGCGTGCGGCGGTATTGTTCAATCGATGAGATTGTCTGGCAGCCTGGGTTCGGGTTCCCTGCTATACACGCCAACCCTGGAACAATAGGTTGATTGTTCGCATCCAGGATAGGTGCATAGCCGCCAGCGAAGGTGAATGTGCCTCCGAAATTGCTAGGTGACGTGTCGTTTTCGCTCACGGCTCGCACTCGTACTCCAAATTTCCAGCTATTGGATCCCTTCACGACCGAGGTGTAATTCTGGAGCTCGTAACGGTTGGAGGTGTTAAACGAGTGACCAACCGGTGAGCCGCCCGAATTGAACGACCCTGAAACGGTAAGAGCCGGTTGAGTTACGTTCGCCTGACGGTTGCCATCCACATGAAAGAGCTGGAATCTGGTCTCATTGATGACCGTGGGACTCAGAACGGCGGTCTCCGTCGCTTGGACCGTATGGTCGGTACTCAGGTTGTGAACACCACGGTCTGGAAGACTCAAGTTGCCGATGCCGGAATTCTCGACGTCGTTCCGCGTGAAGCCGTAACGAACCGTAAGCGTGTTGTTGGAATTGATCTGGTAGTCGATGCGGGGGCTGATTCTCAACCGCTCTTGCGGAGCCAAGAATGTCGTATTGTACGGTGTGATCGCTAAAGTAGTCGGATCGAGAACGACAGCGTTGATGATGTTTCCGTTGTCCACGTTCCGGTTGCTGACGTCGAAGAAGAACGACGTTTTCTTGTTGATTGGCCCGCTCAAGGTGCCCGCGAATTCCTTCAATAGCAACGGCGCTTTCTGCTGCGCAAACGGATTCCGCGAGTTGAAGACGTCGTCCGAGAAGTTGAAGTTGGCATTCCCGCGGAACTTGTCCGTGCCCGGCTTGGTGAGAATCTCTATACGGCCGTAGCCCAATCGATCGTATTCCGGCGAAAACGGATTCTGGTTGATTCGAATCTCGCGGATAGAGTCCTTCGAGGGCAACGTGCCGCCCGTGAAACCGTCGATGTAAATCTGGCCGCCATTGGGGCCGGCCGCAGGCCCAGCCAGCGCCTGCAAGTCGGCTTGCAGATCGTCAGGATCGTCGGAGAGCGCATCGAGGTCGGCGCCCCTTAGGATCAGCGCCCCGGCGTTTTGCGACGGATCCGTGCTCACCATCGGCCCGGAGTTTTCTTGTACCGTGACTTCCTGTTTCTCCAGCGTGACCCGCAATTGCAGATTCAACGCCGGGGTGGATCCACCCGAGATATCCACCATCGCCGGCGCAAATTGAACCAACCCCGGCGACGATGCCTGAACGGTGTACTTGCCGGGTGGAATACCCGCAATGGAATAGGTGCCATCATTCCCCGCTGTGACTGATTTTACCGGTCCGGCTTCGTTCGACACCGTGACTTTCGCGCCCGGCACCAGCGCTCCGGACTCGTCGGTAATTACGCCATGCAGAGTCCCGAGCTGCTGGGCGCTCAGCGCCCCCGCAAGGCTAAGTAGCAGCAAAAATATAGTAATTTGTTTCAAGATTCCTTCCCCGTTATTGTTATGAATCGAGTGCTGCCGGGCTCATTGCTCCGGCGCACCCACGCTAAGATTCCAAGACCCCAGGTCAACCTGTCCGGCCGTGCGAGGGGCTGCCGCAAGAAACGGCTCCACGCCCGCAACCAAAGAAATTGCTAACATCGCGGAGCTATCCGGCCCCTTCGAACTGGAAATAATTAGTGCGTCGCCCTTCTTTAGATCTCCCAGCGCCAACTGGGGCGATCGATCCAGAATTTGTTGCAGATCGCCTCCGCCACGTGCGCCGCCAGGGCCGCCGAACGACCCACGAAATCCACCCGGAGGGGGGCCGCCAGGGCGATCGCCACCCGCGGGACGATCACCAGCCGGAGGGCCTCCGCCTGGAGCGGCGCCCGACGGATCCGCCGGCCGCAACATCCGCCCCAACATCATGGCGGTTCGTTCTTCTAAACGCCTGAGCATTGAGTCCGTGTTGGTCTTTACTGTCACCGGCTTCTTCGTCTTCAAATCCGTTACAACAAGCTCGCCCGAACCGGCATTTACCGAAACCACCGTCGCAGCGATGGTTTGGAATCCGCCGGAAACAACTTCCTCGGCCTTGACGTGAGTGCCGTCTTCGTTCTTGTCGCCACGGGCGCGTAGAGTGTCTCCTGCTCCCAGCTCTGCGATCGAACTGGCTTTGGCGTCGGCAAACTTCACCGAATTAGAAGCATAGCGCCGGAACGTGGCGCTGGATACATCCACGATCACGCTTTTTGCGTCGCGGCCGTGCGTGTTGATCGTTACTTCCTTGCTGGCGGGATTCACGGCCGTAACGGTGCCTGCGATCCCTCGTTTCTGCCAGTCCGCCTGGTCGCCTTGCTGCTTCTTGGCGACGTCAGACTTAGTCATGATGATTACGGTTTTCACCGTCACCGTCTTGTCGTCCGACACTGGGCCACGCGCTAGCACGCGATCGCCGACCGCGACATCGCCGAGAGTGATTTTGTCTGCTTTCTTTTGATCCGTTTCCCCGAAGGGCATCCTGAGGACAAAAGCGTTTTCCTGCAGACCGATGGTGTAATTGGAGCCGTCGTCAGCCTTTACTTTGAGCTGCTTAGCAGCCGCATCGATCGCGGTGATCTCGCCTGCCACAACTTTGGGCGACCCCGATGGGCTTTGTGCGCTGGCAATTGCCAACGCCAAGAAAATGGGCCAAATTCGCACTCATAGACTTGGCGCACAAGAAGATACGAGGGTTACCGCCGGACTGTCAAGAAAGGTAAACTGCCTAATCCGGGCTGACCACCAGCTTGTTGACCACGCCGTTGACGCCCTTAACCTTCTTCGCGATTTTTTCGGCCTTGGATCGCTGGTGATCGGTGCGAACTTTGCCGGTCAAGGTGACGTTTCCGTCCTTCGCCTCAACCCCGATATTCATGCCCCCGACGTCCTGGTCGTTGGCCAGTTTAACTCGAACCTGATCGACGATGCCGTCGTCGGTGACCGGCTGGTGCTTGTCCGCCGCGAACACGGGCGCGATCAAGAGGATGAACACAACTGCGAATGACAGTAGTCGCATGATTAGTCGGGAGTCAGCTCCAATTCTCCACCCCGCATGGATCGCCAGTCAATCGAATTCAAGAACTCCGGATTCTCGCGCCAGTCTTTCTGGACTTTGACAAAAAGCTGGAGGTTGGTTTTGCGGTGGAGGAGGGTTTCGATTTGCTGTCGGGCTAAAGTGCCTATTTTCTTTAGCATAGCGCCCTTGGCACCAATGACAATGGCCTTTTGGCCGGCTCTTTCGACGTAAATTGTGGCGAAAATATGGGTCAAATGGGGTGTTTCTTGCCACTTTTCGATGACAACAGCGACCGAATGGGGTACTTCCTGGCGCATCTCGCGGAGGATACGCTCGCGGATCAGCTCGGCTACCATGAACCGTTCGGGCTGGTCGGTGAGGTAATCGGCCGGGAAGTAGGCTGGGCCCTCGGGGATATGGGCTAGGATGGCTTTCCGGAGTTGGTCGAGACCTTCGCCGGTTACGGCGGAGATGGGAAGGTACTCGGCGAACCCGCGGACGGCCTTGAATTCTTCGATGCGCGGCAGCAGCATGCGCTTGTCGGAAAGGCGGTCGACCTTAGTGAGGAGCAGGATGGTGGGCGTTGCCAGGTTGCGAATGACTTCGACCGCCTGGCGGTCTGCTTCGGTGAAAGCGCTGGTGCAGTCGGCGAGATAGAGCAGCAGGTCGCGATCGGAGAGTGAAGCGTGTACCGTTTCCATCATTCGCTGGTTCAGTAGGGAGCCGGACTCGTGGATACCGGGAGTGTCGAGGAAGACGATTTGGGCGTTTTCAAGATTCAGAACGCCTTGGATGGAAGTGCGGGTGGTTTGCGGTTTTTCAGAGACGATTGCCAGCTTGCCGCCGATAAGGGCATTAAGCAACGTGGATTTACCCGCGTTGGGGCGTCCGATGATGGAGACGAATCCGGAGCGATGCGGGGCGTCAGGCATGCGCTTCCTGCTTAACTTTCGACACTCGCACCTGCTCGACTCTTAGCTCGTTGCCGGCGAGGATTTCGATACGGATGCCTTCGCGCTCGACCGTTTCGCCGACTGAGGGGACGCGGCCGAGCCACTCGGTGACCAGGCCACCGATGGTGGTGGATTCTGTTTCCTCCATTGGACGGAAGCCGATCAATTCGTTCAGGCGGTCGAGATCGAGGCTGCCGGCTACGACGAAGCTGTCTTCCGATTCCTGGCGAACGTCGCGTTCGGGCTCGTGCTCGTCGCGGATTTCGCCGACGATCTCTTCCACCATATCTTCCATGGTGACCAAGCCGGCGGTGTTGCCGTATTCGTCGACGACGACGGCCATGTGGGTGCGATCGGCTTGCATCTCGCGCAATAGATCGTTGACGGCTTTCGTTTCGGGGACGTAGCGAATGGGCCGGACGAGTTCTTTCACCAGGCGGCCTTTGCGATCCTGCTCATCGAGCTCGAACATGTCGCGTACGTGGATGAAACCCGTGATGCGATCGATAGTTCCTTCATAGACCGGGATGCGGGAAAACTGCTCGTTGATGACCAGGTCGCGGAGGTCTTCGAGCGAGCGGTGGGCTTCGATGGCGACGATCTTGGGCCGTGGGGTCATGACCTCACGAACGGTCTTGTAGCCGAAAGCTACCACGGATTCGATGAGCTTGCGGTCCTGTTCCTCGATGATGCCTTCCTGGGCGCCGGCGGAGATGAGCGCCTCGATGTCGCCGCCCGGGCTTGGGGTTTGATCGTGAACGGGCTCGGGCTCGGCGAGCTCGATGAGGGATTGGAAGAATCCAAGTACAGCGGTAAGCGGACGGACCAGCACCGCGGAGAGGTGCAGAGCTGGGGCGAGCGGCAGGAGCCAGTGGCCTTTCGTCTTGCGATAGAGTATCGGCGCGAGCACATAGGTTGATGCCAACATGGTGAGCCAGGCGAATAGGGCCGCTTCGAGGAAGCTGCGCCAGCCGACTCCCGTGCCCGGGATCAGGACGGCGATGAACAGGAGTCCGAGCATCAAAAGAAGCGTGTGCTTGATCAGCGAGATCACCAGGACACCATCGCGGGGCTTGAGGCCGATGCGGTGTTCGAGAGTCTCCTCGAAGAACTGCAGGATGGGAAGATCGCGGGGACGCAGCCGCAGGGATTCCGTGTACACCGTTTGAAACACGGTGAGGATGCAGAGAACGGCTGCGACAATGACGGCGGCGATGAGCGGGATGGCGATCATGCGTGCACCCGTTCGATCAGGCCGGTAGGCAATCCGAGTACGCCGCGCCATTTCTTTTCGGCGCGGGACATGCGGCCTCGATCAGTTTCGTGGTCCATGCCGAGCAGGTGCAGCACACCGTGCAGCATTAGGATATCGATTTCGCGGGCGGTGTTGTGGCCGTACTCGGCGGCCTGCTCTTTGGCGCGTTGGAAGGAGATGGCGATTTCACCGAGAAAACCGGATGGGCTCGCCGCAGGAAAGGAGAGCACGTCGGTGGCATGATCCTGTTTGCGGAAGTGGCGGTTCAAGCGGCGGAGTTCGTTGTCGCTGGTGATGAGGCATTCGAAGGGGCGGCCGCCGGCGACTTCTTCTTCCAGCCGCTTGGCGAAAGCTTTCACGTCGCGGCGCACGAGGCCTGGAGTTGGGACGGCGAAAAGCAGAGCGGTCCCTTGTTGGACAAACCTCCGGTTTGTCCCGCGCAAGCCGGAGGCATGCGCAAGGAGAGCCGAGGAACGCCTTTCATCAAGAGAGGACACTAGTTTAATGAGATTTCGGGGCCTTCGGGCGGAGGCGCGGGGATCGGGTCCACTGCGGGAACATTCGGATCGGCCGGTGGTTCGGTGAGCTTGAGGGCGAGCTGGCGGCCTGCGCCGATGAGCTCCTGGTGGCGCTCGTAGGCTCGGACAATTCTCTGGACCAGGGGGTGGCGAACGACGTCGCGTTCGTCGAAATGAACAAAACTGATGCCTTCGACGCCGCGCAGCACTTCGACGGCATCGGTGAGGCCGCAGCGCTTGCCGGAGGGGAGATCGATTTGCGTGAGGTCGCCGGTGACCACCATTTTTGAGTTGAAGCCCTGGCGCGTGAGCACCATTTTCATTTGCTCGGCGGTGGAGTTTTGGGCTTCGTCGAGGATGATGAAGCTGTCGTTCAGCGTGCGGCCGCGCATGAAGGCGATGGGCGCGACTTCGATGACGGCGCGCTCGAGGAGCTTTTCCACCTTCTCGGCATCGAGCATGTCATAGAGGGCGTCGTAGAGCGGGCGGAGATAGGGGTCGACTTTTTCCTGGAGATTGCCGGGCAGGAATCCGAGGCGCTCGCCCGCTTCGACTGCGGGGCGCGTGAGGACAATGCGGCTGACGCGTTTGTTGAGCAGCGCGGAGACGGCCATGGCGACCGCGAGATAGGTCTTGCCGGTACCTGCGGGGCCGACGCCGAACACGAGATCGTGGCGCTCGATGGCTTCGACGTAGCGGCGCTGGTTGACGGTCTTGGGGGCGAGAGTTTTCTTGCCGAAGTTGCGGCTGCGGCCGCTGTGGACGAGGCTGCGGAGGGTGACCTCGGGGTCTTCGGTGACGACGCGGAGATAGCCGTTGAGGTCGCCGTTGGCGAAGCTTTGGCCTTCTTTGACGAGAGCGACGTAGTCCTCGAGAATGCTGGCGGCGCGGATGACGTTGGGCTCGTCGCCTTCGATTTCGAGGCAATCGTTGAGGAGGCTGGTGGAGACCTTGAGGCCGGTTTCGAGGACGCGGATGTTTTCGTCGCGGGTACCGAAAAGAGGTTCAATTCCGCGTGTAATCTGAACGCTAAGTTTCATTCGAAGATAAGACTAAATACATGCAGGAACAGCTAGGCAGGATGGCGTTCCAGGGGACAGGTTTGTGAGATTTGGGGCCCTCATCCGCGAGCGCGGGGGAATGGCTGACATCTGGTCTGATTATAGCAGAGGGAGAATTGGGTAGTGGGCTACTTTGAATCTTAAGCGTGATACTGCGGGAAGCCGACGTCGTCTATCCCTTCCCACGTGAAGTGGTAGCCGTTCTCTTGGGCGATACACCAAAGCGTCACGCCGATCATTTTAGTGGCAAGGTGAATTGCTTGAAAACCATCTGAGCCGCCAGCATAACGCACCTTCCGATAGCCGGGAGCTACAAGCTCCCAATAGCAGAGGTAGCAGCCGTCCTCTGCCCGCTCTGGAGCGGCCATGCGGATCACCACTTCCTGTATTTCGCTTTCGCTAATGCGAGCCGACAGTGTTCGTTCGGCGATGACTGGTCCTGGAAGTTGCGGTTCTGTGGGCGACATTCTGTACTGTAATCCTATCAAGCAACACTGCCCACGGATGTAAACGGGGGGTTTTTACGCCGCTCTTTCTAACCCCCGCTCCGAGGCTTCCAGAAGCGCCACGATGTCCGATACCTCCCAGAGCCGAGCCGTAACGCCAGCGGCCATCGCAGGCGTAGTGCGTAGCGTTTGATGGATGCGCACGAAGTTGTAGTGGCATCATGTGCAGGGCAACAGCGGCAGTGTGATTCTCAAATCTTCTTGCTGAACGCATTCGTCAGGCGAGTGAACCGACGCATCCCCATCCGCATGGTGAGATTTGCCCGCTCGATATAGCTCGTGCTCACGTGCTCCGACGTTCCGCGAGGCGCTGGATGCCGGCCTGAATCCGCAGACGCGCGGAAGTAGCCCACTACCGAATTGGGACTCACCTGCGTACCAGCCGCTGGTCGAAATAGAATGGCTCCGGTGTGGAGAAGTGAATTCTCCCAAAGTCCGGATGAGCGGGATTCAGAATGTAGTTTCGCTCGCGCGGAATGACAACCGAGGGCGCCGAGAGCACGGCGCTCGTCAATCCCTTGGCCCAATTTGTTCCTAGATCACGAGACACATTCTGGGCTGGTATCGCGTTCCAGCCAGCTGGAAGGCCGGCTGGAGACCAGCTCGTGATTGCCAGACCGTCGGGTATCTCAATCGCAATGCTGACCCAGTCGTCCGCCAGCTCGCCGTCGTTGACGAGCACCTCAAGCGCGCAGAGCGCATAGCTTCCCGCTGTGTAAATGACCGGCGTGCCCTTGTGATTCCATCGGCCGGGATAAAGGCTTGCGCCCACTCCGTCGTTTTCAGGATGGCGGCTGCTGCAAATTCGGTAGATGGTCACTCTACCAGACGCCGTGCTCGATGCGGCCGAGAGCTTCCTCGACGCGTTCTATTCCTTCCGGAGTGCTGAGGAGCGAGAGAGGGGTCTGATCGCCCAGGGATCGGATTGGAGTATTGATCCAACGGAGAGCTTTTTCGCTGGTTCCCAAGACCTCAATGGCCCTTGCAACGATACGAACCAAAAGCCCTAAGTGTTGGTGTGCTTCTTCTAAGAGCGGCACCGACGGAGCAGCTAGAGACTTTTTTCCCGAGCGGCTTGGCGCTAGGCCCGCGATCTTCAGATGATCCGCCCTTATGTGCGTTGTTACGCTCAAACGCTTCGCGTTCTCGATCCGCAGTTTCTCGATCTCGTTCTCGATCCGCAGTCTCTCGGTCAGCAGTCTCTCGATGTCGATTTTGTCGATTTTCTGCTGTCTTAGCTGCTTCTCTTCGAACTGGATCTCGATTTTCTGCCGTTTCAGCTTCTGTCGTTTCGTTGCCACTGTTCCTGCCCTGAGTATAAGACGAGCAGATGAAGAGCTGCTGATGCGGGGGTACTGGGACGGGCAGGTAGCTATAACCTTCAGTTATAATTAGCAGGTTTTGTGCAACCCAGCGGAAGTCGCCGAATATCTGGGTTATTCGGTCCGGACCATCACTGCCTGGGCCGAGCAGTGGCACCAGACCGGAGGCCAGATGGGCATCCCCGGATTCAAGTTCGGCCGCGCCTGGCGCTTCGACACCGGTGAGCTGCAGCACTTGGTTGCCAAAAAGAAACTCCCATTTCAGCGTTTACCGAGCGCCAAAAGCGGCTAATGCCGAAATTGCCGTTACTGCGGCATCGATCCTGTTGGGAGTCGTGAGAATCTGTCCGTGGCAACTTGCCCAGGAGATTTTTCACGATGAGGTTTCCCAAAGATCCGAAGCGCACGCTCATCGACATCTTCGTTGTGTTGTCGCTCGCAATGGTGCTCGCGAGGGTGCTGCTGGAGGAATTCAGC
>Ga0335082_10001078_pt1 | contig 29010 bp, 27 predicted proteins | sample Lox_Sample_41_FD_206718 | JGI IMG/M metagenome (GOLD analysis project Ga0335082, IMG submission 206718) | Soil microbial communities from Loxahatchee National Wildlife Refuge, Florida, United States - Lox_Sample_4.1 | ecosystem: Environmental > Terrestrial > Soil > Wetlands | place: USA... | reverse complement strand
CTGCGGGCATTGGGTAAATCAATCTGCGTAATATCGCCCGTAATCACGGCTTTTGAATTGAAGCCGAGGCGAGTCACGAACATCTTCATCTGCTCGGAAGTGGTGTTCTGGGCCTCGTCGAGGATCACAAAGGAATCGTTCAAGGTGCGTCCCCGCATGAAGGCAATGGGCGCGATCTCGATGACATTCTTCTCGAGATAGCGGTCGACTTTTTCGGGATCGAGCATATCGTAGAGCGCGTCGTATAGAGGGCGTAGATAAGGATCGATTTTGTCCTGTAATGTTCCGGGCAAGAACCCGAGGCGCTCCCCCGCTTCCACGGCTGGACGCGCGAGGATGATGCGGTTCACGCGCTTCGCTATGAGTGCCGAGATGGCCATCGCGACAGCGAGATACGTTTTGCCAGTTCCCGCCGGGCCGATTCCGAAGACCATGTCGTGCTTTTCGATCGCCTCAAGATAGCGGCGCTGGTTCGAGCTTTTTGGCTGGACGCTGCGACGTCCAAAAGAGCGCTGCTTGCCGGCATCGGCGAGGCCACGGAGGGTGGAATTCGGATCGGAAGTGAGTACACGCAGCATGCTGTTCAGGTCGCCGTTGTTGAAGGTAAATCCGGAGCGTTGCAGGCTCTCGTAGTCGGCAAACACCTGCTCGGCGCGGGCTACGTCACGCGCGGCGCCCTCAAGCTCGATCGAATTCGAACGTAGGTTAATGGTGATGTTCAGGCCGTCTTCCAGCAGGCGCACGTTTTCGTCCCGCGTGCCGAACAGCGTTTCGATGTTGGGGCTTACCCCGATGCTTTTCTTCATTCGTTGTGTCTAAAGTGGCGGGTCTCCGCAGGCTGGAACGCAGGTTTCGATCCGAGATCGAGATCCGGCGAACGCGGAACACACCAGTACCTGCTCATAGACAAAGCAGGGTTTTGCTTGGAGACGGGAATGATCGAACTGCGCATGCCCAGCGGGCAAGTCACTACCATTAGCTAAAGCGTACCCCGGATATCGGAGGGGCGTCAATGGGAGCGAACCCTAAGCATTTGCTGAACTTGCGTCACTCAGGAAGCTGGGACGGCACGGGTCAGGGCCCAATCCCGCAAGGCGGCAATTTCCTCGGCACGGGTAGTCGAGAGTGGGACGGTCTGAGCAAGGGCGTTCAGAAGGTGCTGCGTCGACAAGTTTTTTTTCTCAGAGTAGGCGGCGTACATGGCACCTTGCACGGCCGCATCAATTTCCGCCCCCGAGTAACCCTTGGAAGCCGCGGCAGTCTTTTCGAGATCGAATTCCTCGGGATTGCGCTTCCGTTTCGTAAGCTGGATTGTGAAAATCTGCTTACGCTCCGCCTGGTTCGGAAGATCGACAAAGAACAATTCATCGAAACGTCCCTTACGAATCAACTCGGGCGGGAGTACCGTGACATTATTGCAGGTGGCAGCCACGAAGACTGGAGACTTGCGGTCTTGCATCCAGGAGAGAAAGGAGGCGAGGAGGCGCGAGGAGACTCCGGCGTCGGCTGAGGCGGAATCCGGGCCACTGCCGGCAAATACCTTTTCAAGCTCGTCGATCCACAGGACGCAGGGAGAAAGGCCTTCCGCGACCTGGAACACTTTGCGAATTCGTTTCTCCGTTTCACCGATGTACTTGTCGTACACGGCTGAGGTATCGAACTTGACCAGTGGAAGTTTCCATTCACCGGCAACGGCGCGTGCACAAAGGGACTTGCCACATCCTTGCACACCAAGGACAATCATGCCGCGCGGCGGCTCGAGACCGAACTCCCGAGCTGAGTCTTCCCACGCGCCGCGGCGCTGACCGAGCCAGTGCTTCAGGTTTTCGAGTCCACCCACACCCGCCATATTCTCGGAGGCTTCGACGAACTCGAGCATGCCCGAATGCCGCAGCAGTTGCTTTTTGGCTTCGAGGACATCGGTAATGGTCTCTGTGCAAAGCGCGTATCGCGCGACCAAAGCTTGCGAGATGGCGCGCTCGGCTTCTTCTTCTGTGAGGCCTCGAAGATTTGCAGCCATGGCATCTACACCGGCAGCATCCAGTTGCAGCTTCAGAGTGTAAGCCTTCGAGAGTCGCGTGAACGTCTCTTTCACGATCTCACGCAGGCGATCGCGATCGGGAATCGGCAGGTCGAAATACTCGACCAGAGTGGTCAGTTCGGGCGGCACACTGAGTTCTGGCGCTGTGAGGATTACGGTGCGACGATTGGCAGAGAACTTCTGTCCGACATCACGTAGGCGGCGGACGACGACCGGATCATCCATGTGGCGATGGAAATCCTTCAGGATGAAGACGGCCTCGAGGGTCATCGACTCCATATTGGCTAAGGCTTGAACCGGTTCGCGAGTGTTGTAGATCGAGCCACCTGTAGCTGAAGCAGCGGCTTCAGATCCCATGGAAGACATCACGGCCCGGGTGAGGCGGTCGGATTCTTGAGAGCCTGGGCTGAGGACCGTGTGCGGTTGAGCGAGAGTGCCGGGGGTGACCTTGGTCCATCCTCCAGATTGATCGATGTGTGCCGGTTTGTGAACTTCTGCGGGAGCATTGGTGCCGGAGCGAACCAGACCGTCTGCGATACTCCATTCGAAGGTCGCCATATTGAGTTCGGAACAAGCCCTGCGCACAAGGCTGACCGCACGCATCTCTTCCGACGTCTCCATCACGACGATGGGCGTCGAGGAGTTAATGAGAACTTTCAGGCGATTGAGTCCGTCCGTCATAAGAATCTGCGAGCTATCAGCTGTGAGCTTCGAGCAAGGCCAGGTGATTGTTCGCTCGTTGCTTGTGCCCCTCGCTCATTGGCGATTCGTGAGTCATTCGGCCCAAGTCGTGGCCGCTAAGCGTTTGACCATTCACAACTTGCACCCCTATAATAAGGAATTCGGACCCACCCGAATATCTCTCTGAAGACACGAAGGTAACGAACCAGACATGGCAAATCATCTTTCGGCGCTGAAGCGCGCCCGCCAGACCGAACGCCGTACGACGCGCAATCGTGCGAATACCTCAACCCTGCGTACCCAGTTGCGCGACCTGCGCGAGACCATCGCCAAGGGCGACAAAGCCGCCGCCGAGCAGACCTATCGCAAGACCGTTTCTGCCCTGGATAAGGCAATTCAGAAGGGCTCACTGCACGAGAACACCGCATCGCGCTACAAGTCCCGTCTCGGAGCGCGCGTTGCCGCGATGAAGTAGAACACCGGTTTTCAGTCGTCAGTTCTCAGTACTCAGTCAAAATCAGCGGACCCTTCGGGGGTCCGCTTTTCATTTCTGTGTCTTTCCCGCCAAGTCCACCTTTAGCGTGTCGCATCCTCAACAGGTTCCTCATAGTCCGAAGCTTGATTCGCATTGGGTTCAGGGGGTGGGTTCTTTTCACAGTGCGGGAGAAGGTGCTTGCGGGACGGACTAGAATCATGCGGGGGGCTAGGGCCATGAGTCAGGATGAGGGTAATGGGAGCGTTTCGCGGCGTAGTTTCCTGGTTCGCACCGCGATGGGTGGTGCGGGACTTGTCGTCGCGAATGACATTCTGAAAGACAATCTCTTCGCGGCTACACCGAAAAGTTCGGGCGCCACTATGATCGGCGTTCCCTTTGAAGCCCACGAACGAGTGCGTCTGGGAATCATTGGAGTCGGAGGTCGCGGCACGAGTTTGCTCCGCGATCTTCTCGCGGTCGACGGTGTTGATGTGAAGGCGATCTGTGACCTCGTCCCCGAAAAGGTGGCTCATGCGCAGAAGATGGTCACCGATGCTGGCCAGCCCCAGCCTGCAGCATTCACCAAAGGCGATCAGGACTTCAGAAATCTGACCCAACTCGAACTCGATATCGTTTACATTGCGACTCCATGGAACTGGCATGTCCCTATGGCGCTCGATGCGATGAAGAATGGCAAACATGCGGCCGTGGAAGTTCCCACCGCCACCACCTTGCAGGAGTGCTGGGACTTGGTGAATACCTCCGAGGCAACGCGGAAACATTGCGTCATCCTTGAGAACTGCTGCTATGGATCGTCAGAAATGATGGTCCTTCAGATGGTACGCGATGGAGCCTTCGGTGAGATCACGCACGGGGAGGGCGCTTACCTCCATGACCTCCGCAAGATCGTGACGGCAAATGAAAGCGAAGGATTGTGGCGGCGCTTTCCACACATGCAGCGCAACGGGAATCTGTATCCGACTCACGGCCTCGGCCCGGTAGCGCACTACATGGATATTCATCGCGGCGACCGCTTTGACTACATGGTATCGGTGAGTTCGCCGGAGGCGTCGTTGAGCGCCTATGTAAAGGATCATTTCCCTGAAGGAGATCCCAAACGCAATGAGAAGTACGTCTGTGGCGACATGAACACCAGCATCATCAAGACGGTGAAAGGGCGCACGATTCTGCTTCAGCATGACGTCGTCAACCCCCGACCATATAGCCGGATCAATATGATTCAGGGCACGAAGGGGATTTTCGCCGACTACCCTGCCCGTATTTTCATGGATGGTCAAAAAGACGAAGAATGGCAGAACATTGATGCCTTCAAGGAGAAGTACGAACATCCGCTGTGGAAAACCAACGGAGAGATGGCGCGGAAAACGGGGGGGCACGGCGGGATGGACTACGTCATGAATTTCCGGCTGATGGATTGCCTGAAACGCGGTTTACCGCCAGACATCGATGTGTACGACGCGGCCGCATGGAGCGCGCCGACACCGCTCAGTGAGGCGTCCGTCGCAGCAAAGGGTGCACCACAGAAATTTCCTGATTTCACGCGAGATCACTGGAGTGGACGACCGGAGTCAGAGAAATTTGCTGGATGAAATCCCATCGGTAACGGGGGAACAATCATGAGCGTGCAAGTGGAGAGCCCGCAGGAAGCCGTGGTCGTCAAGGCGCCAGTACAAAAGACCGACGGCAGCGGACGGCTAGTTTCGCTCGACGCCTTCCGCGGCACGATCATGTTTCTGATGCTCAATGAAGCCACGCGGCTCCCGCTAGTCGCACGCTCATTCCCGCACAGTGCGTTTTGGGCATTTCTCGCGTTTAACACGGAACATGTGGACTGGCAAGGTTGCTCTCTGCACGACCTCATCCAGCCTGGCTTCTCTTTTCTCGTAGGCGCGGCGATGCCGTTTTCAATTGCCAGTCGCCAAGCCAGAGGACAGGGTTTCTGGGAACTGCTCGGCCATGCGGTATGGCGAGCGCTCGTGTTGATCCTCCTCGGAATTCTGTTGCGGTCGATCCGCCACAGCCAGACTTATTTCACTTTCGAAGATACCCTCACGCAAATCGGATTGGGTTACGTGTTCCTATTCCTGCTTGCCTTCACTCGCGTGAGAACGCAGGTCATTGTGACTCTGGTGATCCTGATTGCGTTCTGGGGAGCGTTCGTGATGTATCCGGCTCCGGGACCAAACTTCGACTACTCGCGCGTCGGAGTGCCGCAGAACTGGGAACACAACTACACCGGCTTTCTATCGCACTTTAACAAGAACTCGAACCTGTCCTGGGCTTTTGATGTCTGGTTCTTGAATCTTTTCCCCCGCGAAGAGCCTTTTGTGTTCAACGAAGGCGGTTGGTCGACGTTGAGCTTCATCCCTACTCTTGCCACGATGATCCTGGGGTTACTGACGGGAGAATGGTTGAAGAGCAGCAAATCGAAGCACGAGAAGCTCCGCGGCTTGGTGATTGCCGGAATCGCGTTGGTGTTCGCTGGATTGCTGTGCCAGTGGATTGGGATTTGCCCGATTGTGAAACGTGTGTGGACGTCGGCATACACGCTCTACAGCGGCGGACTTGTCATTCTCATGTTAGCTGCCTTCTACGCGCTTACTGATGTGAAGGGCTGGAAGCGGTGGGCATTTCCACTGGTCGTGATCGGCATGAACTCAATCGCAATCTACGTGATGAGTTGGACCATGCAGGATTTCCTGCGGTCGTTCTTGCAGACCAATTTCGGGAAAGTGATTGACAGCCTGGTAACTCCGGCTTTATTGCCCGTGGCATATGGCATTGGAGTGTTGGCGATCTTCTGGATCATCCTGTTTTGGATGTACAAAAGAAAGATTTTCCTAAAAATTTAAGCAGAAGAACGACCTCCAACAGGCATCGAAGGACCTTTGATACCATCTTGCCGGAGCTTTGGAGGAGGGCTGCGTGGCTGAGAACGGGTTTCCTAAGCAACAGTCAGCAGTAGGGTTACCAGGGAGTGGGCGGCGGAGAGTGCTCGGAATTGTGCTGGCGGGAGGTAAGGGCACACGACTTTCTCCACTGACGCGGGAACGAGCGAAGCCGGCGGTTCCATTCGGCGGAAAATACCGCATCATCGATTTCGTACTCAGCAATTTCGTCAATTCCGGAATCTATTCTATTTATGTACTGACGCAGTTCCGCAGCCAGTCCCTGCTCCAGCACTTGAGCGAGGGATGGCAGTTCAGCGGACTGTTAAAGAGCCATTTCATCACAAACGTTCCAGCTCAGATGCGCTCTGAAACTGAGTCCTGGTATCAGGGAACAGCCGACGCGATCTTCCAGAACATCAACCTTGTGGAGCAGTCAGATCCGCACTTCGTTGCGATCTTTGGAGGCGATCACATTTATCGCATGAACATCGCGAGCATGATCGACTTTCACGTGGCGAAGGGAGCGCAAGTGACCGTGGCGGCGATTCCTGTTCCGCGCCACCAAGCGGTGGAATTTGGCGTTATCGAAGCAGCCGATGATGGGCGCATTATGGCGTTTCATGAAAAGAAAGCGGATGCGCCAACCATGCCGGGCGATCTCAGCCGGGTTTATGCCTCGATGGGAAACTACATTTTTTCCACCAAGACTCTGGTGGATTTGCTCACGAAGGATGCGCAGGATCCGAAGAGCCGGCATGACTTTGGAATGGACATCCTGCCGAAACTTGCCGGGAACGCTCCGATGTTCGCTTACAACTTCGAGATGAACCGGATTCCGGGCGAGGCGGAAGATTCCATACCTTACTGGCGCGATGTTGGAACGATCGATGCTTATTACGAAGCGAACATGGATCTGAACCACGTCAAGCCAGATCTGAATCTCTATAACCGCGAGTGGCCGGTCAGAAGCACGAGCTATCCTGATCCGCCTGCAAAATTCGTATTCGATGAAGAAGGGCGGCGCGGCGAAGCGCTCGACAGCATTGTCTCTGGCGGCTGCATCTTGTCAGGAGGTCTTGTCCGCAAGTCTCTGCTCGGCCGTGGCGTAAGGGTTCATACGGGCGCCGTCGTTGAAGAATGCGTGATCATGGACAACTGCGACATCGGACGACGTGCCAAATTGAAGCGCGCCATCCTGGACAAAAATGTACGAATTCCCGCTGATACCACCGTTGGGTTTGACCTGGAGGAAGATCGCGCTCGGGGCTGGCACGTGACGGAGTCAGGGATCGTCGTCATTGGACGTCAGCACAGTCCTGTGCCCATGGCGGCGATGTATTCGTAACTACGATTTTCAATTCGAGGTTCGACCGCGCCTGGTTTTGAAGATGAACACGTCCTTGCTTCGTCGCACGATTACGTTGGTCTGGGGAATCGCTCTTTTCACACTGATCCTTCCCCAATCGCCACACCGGGCTTTCGGCCAATCGCCGCACACTTCAACCGCCGAGCGACCGATTCCGCCGACGCGAGATCCTCACACGCCCGGCTATGTCAGGGCCAAGGAGTTGCAGGACGGTGCGGTTCCACCTGCGAACGTCGACGGAAATTTCATCATCGGTCCGACACATGAACCCACTGCGGAGTTGGCAGAAGAGCACGCGCTGCAGGGAACTGTGATTGAGTTCACGATGAACTCATCTGAAAGCAAAATCTATCCTGGGATTTCCCGCGATGCGAATACATTCGGAACACGGGACCCTGCCGATCCGGCGAAATTGATGGTTACCACGAGCCATCCCGCGCCTTATACGCGCAAGGTTGCCGTCTATGTTCCGAAGCAATACATTCCAGGGACTACGGCTCCGTTTATCGTGGGCGCGGATGGTCCCGATCGACTGCTCTTCTCAGCTCTCGACGGATTGATCGCAGAGCGTAAACTTCCCCCGATCGTAGCGATTTCCATCGGAAACGGAGGCGGAGACGCCCAAGGGAGCGAACGCGGTCTGGAATACGACACGATGTCGGCTCTCTACGCCGAGTTTGTGGAGAAAGAAGTTCTGCCGTCGGTCGAGAGCAAAGCACACGTGAGACTGACGCGTGACCCGGACGGCAGAGCAGCCATGGGTTATAGTTCCGGCGGTGCGTGCGCGATGATCATGGCCTGGTATCACCCAGAGTGGTATCACCGCGTGCTCGCTTATTCGGGGACCTTCGTCAATCAGCAGTGGCCTCATTCAGCCGAAACGCCGCACGGCGCATGGGAATTTCATGAGCGGCTCATCCCGAACAGTCCGGCAAAACCGATTCGAATCTGGATGGAAGTGGGAGATCGCGATCTTTTCAATCCCAACGTGATGCGTGATGACATGCACGATTGGGTTCTAGCTAACGAGAATATGGCGAAAGTTCTCGCGGCTAAGGGATATCACTACCAATTTGTTTTTGCGCGCAATGCCATTCACGTGGATCGCTCGGTCCTGAAGCAAACGCTGCCAGAAGCACTTGAATACCTGTGGAGTGGTTATTTTCCACCGGCGCAGCCAAAATAAAGGCATGCTGCTCTTGCGCGTCAAAATTTGACACCGAATCGTTGCCGCAGCGTTTCAATCCATTCTTCCTCTGAGGCGAGAGTTTTCTCGTCCCGCCTTCCTTTGGTTGTTTCGATCACCTTCAATTCCGATAGCGTAATTCGGCCTTCAGGAGTAGCTAGAGAACAGACGCGCTTGCGCGTGAAGCTCGAGTCCGGCGAAGTTTGATGGTAGTGACACATGCCGGCAAACTCTTCGAGATTTCTAGGCTGGAGAGAGAATGAGTATTGCGGCTTCCAATCGCCTGTGGGCTCTCCTCTCTCCATACGGAGGCGATCGCCGATTTCGACGATCCGAAATATGCCAATCGGATCCGACTGTTCATCTCTTGCATCAAGCCGCAGAGGCTCAACGAAGGAATCGCCAAACCCAACATCGGCAAGCCAAGGTTCGTCTAAATCGACTCGCAAGGTGAGGTGATCAAATTCCGGTCCCTCGCTGCCATCTTCTCGTGCCACTCGAGCTGAAAGCAGTGTGACCTGAAATCCCAAGGTGCGCAGTAAAGCAGCAAATGCGCAATTCAGTTCGTAGCAGAATCCGCCACGATTCAGGTTGACAACCTTCTGCAGGATTGCATCTTCATCGACGACAATCTTGCGGCCTCGAGAGATATCCAGATTCTCGAACGGCACCGCGAACATGTGCGCAAGGTGCAAGTTACGAAGAGTTTTCGCAGTTGGTTCTGTAGGGCCAGAATAGCGGATGCGGGCTAGATAGGCATCAAGATCGACCATAATGATCGGCGAATCGGATGAATGTTACGTCGTCCAATAAGATTCAAGGGCAGGAGGATGTTTTAGCGTTTGCATGACGACACAGTATTGTTCAGTTTTCTCCTGTAAGGCACGCAACTGCTCCGGAGTTGCCTCTGGGGCGTCCAGATCGAAATGGAGGCCGATTTTCTGGAAGCCGACAGGCACGTCTTTCGAGAGACCCAGTGTGCCTTGAAGATCCATCTCTCCGCTCACGGTGACTTCGATGCGCCGGGTCGGAATTCCCATAGCAGTCGCGACTAACTGGCACGTAAGCTGCGCACAAGCCGCCAGAGCTCCGATGAGGAGGTCGCCCGAACAGGCTGCGGTGCCCGTGCCACCCACTCCCTTGTGAGCCTCCGCGGCATAAATTGCGCGGCCGATATCGACCGAACAAGACAACGGCGTCGCGGTCTCGGTTCCTTTTGCAGTAAGCGTAATACGAGAGCTCCCTGGCTCGCGACGATACTGCTCCTTCAATGGCTTCTGAAGCGTTCGAATATCCACCCGGTCCTCCGTCCTCTATTCCTATATTCCGAATTTCTGCCGATACTCGCTGGGAGAGATTCCCGTATGGCGGTGAAATAGCGCTCGAAAGAAGGCGACGTCCTGGTATCCCACGGCGTCGCTGATCTCCTGCATGGTTCGGTGATTGTTCTCGAGTAGTCGTTTCGCTGCTGCGATGCGCAACTTCTGCAGGTATGCCAGCGGACTATCTCCCGTGGCCTGCTTGAAGCGGCGCACAAAATTCCGCAGACTCATACCCACCCGCCGTGCAGGAGCTTCGAGGGGAAACGGGCGGTGGAAGTTCTCATGCAACCAATCCTGAGCGGCCGAGATTGACTCATCGTCGTGCTCGGTCTTCAAGGGAACGACCGCAAACCCTGCCTGCCAGGCGCGTGGAGTTTCGATCAGCAGCGCCTTTGAACTCTCCATTGCGACGTCGTGTCCGCAGAACTTCTCCACCAAATAGAGACTCAAATCCAGTGCTGCGTGCACCCCACCTCCGCAGTAGAAGCCGCGGTCTTCGGTCACCATCAGCTCCGGCATCCATTTCACCTTCGGATATTTCTCGCGAAAGCGTTCTGCGAGTCCCCAGTGCGTGGTGGCGCGTTTTCCGTCGAGCATGCCAGTGGCGGCAACCAGTCCCACTCCAGAGCACACACTCGCGATGTCAACACCACGCTTATTCCATCGCTTTAACCATGGCACCACGGTGGCATTGCGTTCGACGACATCGTCGATGCTCACACCAGTTGTCGGAACAAAAATGAGATCCGTCTTGCGAATATCTTGGATCGACGCCATCGGCTGAATATGCAGTGGGCCATCGCAAAGCACAGGCCGCCCATCCGCTGAAGCTGTGGTCACGTTGAATCGCGGCTTCGCCGGTTTCCCGGTCAGGTTGTTCCACAGGGAGCCAGCATGAAGAAACACTTCCATCGGGCCAACGGCCGTTGACGAAAACGTCTGGTCCAAAAGCAAGACGGTTACTTCCATCATCGAAGCATGCCCATCCTTGTCAGAACAATATGGCGTAAAAACCTATCTACAATGGCATATCTGCCATCTTGTTGCAAGCTCGATTTGCAAGTACTTTTAGCCATCGAACAGAGATTGTTTGAGAGAACAGAAAAAGGAGGCGCAGAAATCATGGTAACGGCAGCAAAGTTGCCCACCATTGTTAACGGGGTCAATGTTGACAATCTTTTTACCACCATCGATGCGATCAAGACCGCACCGCCCATTGCCAAGTTCAACTTCCGTATTCAGAACAAATGGGAGGGTTGCGGCAGGAATCGTTCAGCCATAAACGAATTCCACGGAGCAGGACAGAAACTCTCGCGAGAAAAATCATTCGTTCTCCGAGCAGACGAGCCTGCAATTTTGCTGGGTGAGGACTCGGCAGCCAATCCTGTGGAATATCTTCTGCATGCGCTGGCGGCATGTCTGACCACTTCAATGGTCTATCACGCAGCGGCACGCGGCATTCAGATTCAGGAGGTCGAGTCTTCCCTTTCGGGTGACATCGATCTACACGGGTTCCTTGATCTCGACCCGCAGGTTCGAAAGGGATATCAGGGTATTCAGGTCAATTTCAAAATCAAGGCCGACGTACCCGACGAGAAATTGAAGGAGATCGTTGAACTCGGGACGGGACATTCGCCTGTCTTCGATTCGCTCACCAAGGGAGTCCCGGTCTCGGTTAAAGCTGAACGGCTCTAGAAATTGTCACGGCCAAATTCCAGTGACATAAACACCAAATGAAAAGGAGATAGTTATGCAGTACATGACAAAAGCGGCTCACAAATGGGCTGCAGGTTTTCCGAATGTGATAGTTTTCTGGGCCCTAATCACAGTTATGCCACTCTTCGCACAAGAAATGACGCACGAACACCAGAAGGTCACGCCTCAACTGGTCGCAGACGTCCGCAAAGCGACACAGCAGTTCATTAACGTGAATAACGCCGGTCCTGCCGGATACGCCGCCAGCTTCGGTTGCATCGCGGGTCCCGACCATGGCGCGATGGGCATTCACTACATCAACGGAGACTTCGTCAATGATGGTGAGATCAATGTCACTCAGCCAGAAGCACTGATTTATGAACCGATCGGCAACGCGCGCCGGCTGGTTGGCGTGGAATACATTGTGGATTCTGCCACTTGGTTGGCTGCGCACGACAATGTTCCGCCCACACTGGACGGCCAGGGATTCCAGTTGGTGGGATCACCAAACCGATTCGGGCTCGACCCGTTCTTCGAGCTTCACGTTTGGGCCTGGCGCGACAATCCGCAGGGAACATTCGTGGATTGGAACAACGATGTAACGTGCGACCTGATGCTGCAGAGCGAGAAATGAAGAAAGCCCCGTCCAGCCCTGAATGGACGGGGATGTACTACCGCATTAGACGGGCAATTGTTCCTGCATCCAGCCTGGGGTTTCAATTTTGGGCTCGGTGGTTAGGTCCATTACGAGACGCTCGAGTACCATTCGCTTGCTGACCGGGTTGGAGCGTAAAGCAAGATCGGCCTTGGCTACGAGTCGGATGGCTCGCATTAAATCCCGGCGCGATTTATAGCGCCGGGCCTGTTTGATGATGTCGTCAGCGGCGAATGGGGGCACGCGGAAACCTTGCCATAAAGCGGCCCACAACATGCGCTGATCACGCACATTGCGCTCCAAAATGATCAGCATCTGGCGAAAGGTCTTTGCCAGCATATAGACGTGCCCGATCGAGGCTTCCTCGCCGTCGCCTGAGGCAAGAATGGCATCGAGTACTTCCAGCGCTCTCACGCGATCTTTGCTAGAGATTGCATCCGTCAATTCATACAATGAGCGCTGCTTGGCGGCTAGCACCATGGTCTCGACATCACCAAGCGTGATCCGTTTTTTCTCGCCTACGTAAAGGATGAGCTTCTCCAGTTCGTTGGAAATCATCATCATGTCGCCGCCGAGAGAGTCGACCAATTCACGTGCACCATCGGGCTCAATCTTCACCTCTCGAATGGCGCAGTAGTCGGAAATCCAACGTATCGCTTCACCCTCCTCGACCCGGGCCAGCTCGACCATTCCGCAATACTGGCCCATCGTGTCGCGGATACGCTGATAGCGCTCTTTGTCCTGCATCTCCATTTTGCGGACATCCGCGGGGATATTGATGTGGTCGGCGACAAACACAATCAGCGCGTCGGGGTTAGGATTTTTGCAGTACTCCTCGATCGCAGCGAGCTTCTCATCGTTCGATCCTCGGCCAAAGAGATTTTTCACACCGCGCACGAAGAACACCTGAAATGGGGCCATCAGCGACGGCGTGCGAGCACGGTCAAGGATTTCCGCCAAATCCGTTTCCGCCAAATCGAATTCGAACAGACTGAAATCCCGGAGATCAGGAGGCACGAGGTGCTCGAGTATCGCGTCACGGAATCGCTTGCGAAAAAACGCTTCGTCGCCAACAAAGACGTAAGCGGCGCGCATCTTGCGCGACTGGAGATCGCTGACAAAGCGTTCGGCTTGGGCGAAGGCTCGCATTTACTTCATAGACACGGCCGGATTCCTGCATCACTCGGCCGAAAGCAGATTCCTCTGCGCTTCGCGCTTCGGAATGACAAAACACATTGACTTTACCATTCGCCGCCTAGTTCGCGCAGTTGGCTAATCGTGAACTATAGCTTGCTGAAGAATTGTAAAACTTCGGGGGAATCGCAGTTCATCGGACCGTCAGAAACCTTCCAGAATATTCGACACCAACGTCTGCGCAAAGTCCTGCGAAAGACGCCGAAAGGCGGGTGAGTCTTCCTCGAAGAACGTCGCTAAATCCTGCGAGACTTCGTACTGCTCTCGGAAAAGGTAAGAAGGATTCTGGTACAGGATTTTACCGCTCCGATCCGTGAATGAAACCTTCATGCTGACCACAACAAGCACGCTGGCAGCGCGCCCGGTCGCGGTGTCATAAGTCACTGGAGACGCCGCTGTCGAGAGTACCGTACCTCGCAGAGTGGCATCGGCATCATCGCTGGCGTCATTGATGATTCGGTAACGAGTCCGAGTAGTGAATTCACGGACGACCGAGGCAGTCAGCATCTGCTCGATGCGGTAGTTCAAGGTCTCGTTCTTGAAGGCCGGAATTGCAATCGTCTGAATGCTCTCCGGAAGGTGGGAATAATGGCCGGCCGTGTGATAGCCACAGCCGGGAGCGAAGATTAGAAGGCATAGCGCGAGCAGAAGCTCGGCGTGCTTTCTCATTGAATCTTCCCTGTCGGCCGCGCAGCTGTCATGCTCTCAGCACAGTCCACTGCATTGATGGCCGCCAAGCGGAGATTGTCCGCGGCCGCCCACAGCCAGACACCGTTCGGATTCACAGGATCGTTCTTGACCGCCAACTGAATGTCACCTTGGCCAGCCGAACTCACGTTGCTGGGCCCATCTTCATCCGCCCCTGGAATGTTCACATGATCTCCCGACAGCAGTTGAGAAAACGCGGCAAGATCAACGGCTTGTTCCATCTCGAGAAACAGTGCAACTGCGTAACCGTGGAAAATCGGGGCTTGGAGCAAAATCAGCGATGGTTCAAGTGCACTGGGACCGGCAATCTTGCGGTAATGACGAAGCATTCGCTCCTCAACGGAGTCAAGCGAAGGCTGCGATTTCTGTCCGTAGCGGGCGACGAGATTGAAGGCGACCTGGGCGTCGAAGACGTCCTTTGGTAAGGGCTGAAAAGACAGCAAGTTCACCGTCTGCTGATGCAATTCGTCCATGCCCCGCTGTCCGTGTTCCGATGCCGGCTCAAAGATCGTTGCTGTCGCTCTCTGAATTGCGCCCGCTTTCCTGGCGCGCAGCAGTAGCAGTGCCAGAGTGACGGCTACAGGATGAGCCGTTATGCATGGTCCAGGCTGTAATTCCGGTGGAGCAACCTGGTCGCGCTCCCTCTCGATCCAGAGAGAGCGTACCATCGCGCCAGGCTCATTCTCGAGAACCGAGGACATGTCGATAATCGCGCTCCCCGCATCGCGAGCATCTTTCCAGCTACGCTTCGTGCTCTCCTGATCAGAGGCGAAGAAGGCGAAATCCACGTTCTCGAACTGCTCGGCGCGAACGCGCTGGATGAAGCTGATTTCGTCTCCCAGCGCTTCCAGTTGCCCCAGGGACTCGTCATCGTCGAGCAGACGGATATCCGCGGCCGGGAAATTCCGTTCGTTGAGAAGTTCCGCGACTTCCTTGCCTCTTAAAGAGGCGGCTCCGACGATAGCGGCGCGGTATAGCCTGCCACGCGCCATACCGGTGGAGGCTGGCGGCGTTTTGACTGGATCGCTCATGAAGCTTGCGATGCCTCCTTATAGGAAGGGGGTGGAGGATCGTGGCGTCGGCGGAAAATCCACTGCAGTCGCCAAAAGACACCGGAGGCCATGTAGAGGAGAGCGATCGCGAATAAAACTTTGCCGGAGTAGAAATAGATCAGGGCGAACAACGCAGCCAAGAGAACAATCAGTCGAAACGGATGACGCGACCGGAAGTCTATGTCCTTGAAGCTATAGAATCGCCAGGTGCTCACCATCAAGTATCCGACGCTGGTTACCATGGCTGCCCAGGCTACTGCGGTGTAGGGTGAAACCGGTGGACTTCCTTCCGCAAAATGCACGACCGCTGCTACCACGCCTGCTCCTGCTGGGATCGGCATACCTACGAAGTACTTTTTACCCGGCCTACCAGGATTCGACGGCTGCGGATTCACTGTGATGTTGAAGCGCGCCAGACGACTCGCCCCGGCGATCAGGAACAAGAAACTTGCAATTGCGCCAAGTTGGGTGAGCTTGATCGCCCACGGGCCTCCGCTGAGCAAGATTTCGGGCATGAGGTGGAACCCCCACGTCCAAGCCAGCATTGCCGGCGCCACGCCAAAAGTGATGACGTCGGCTAGCGAGTCCAGTTCGCGTCCGAAATCGCTGGTTGTTCCAGTCATGCGGGCGATCCTGCCGTCAAGCCCGTCGAATAAGACTGCAAATCCGATTGCCTTCGCTGAATTGTCGAGATGCCAATGCTCAGCCACGCTCGCATGCATGACCTCAAGAATCGCATAGAACCCGAGCGCCATGTTTGCAGTGGTGAACAGCGACGGGAGAATGTACATCCCTTTGCTGAATCTACGGCGCGGCCTTCTCGGAGTGTCATCCATCAGCGCACCTTCTCGGCTTCAGTGGCCGTGAGGCTTGCAGACCGTTGCTGTGCAGGAAGATACGCCAGCACACTTGACCCGCCCTTGACGCGGTCACCAACCTTGACATTTGGACGAGCAGAAGCATCCATCAGCACGTCACAACGCGATCCGAACTTGATCAGGCCGATACGCTGTCCGCGTTCGACACGATCTCCGACTTTTGGATCGAAGATGATGCGGCGGGCCAGAAGTCCAGCGATCTGCTTGAAGACGATCCGCTGGCCGTCGCCTTCGACCGTGACAATGTTCTGTTCGTTCTCTTCTGCCGATGTGGCGCCCATCGCGTTCATGAACTTCCCGCGCTGATAGCAGATGTCTCGGATGACGCCCGTGATAGGAGTTCGATTCACGTGTACGTTGAAAACGCTGAGAAAAATGCTCATGCGCAGTTGCTTGTCTTTGCCAACGTCGACAACTGAGACTTCGGTCACCTTGCCATCGGCTGGCGAGACCAGCGCTCCGGGTTCGGATGGGATTGCCCTCTCGGGGTCTCGAAAGAACCACAGGAAAAACAAAGCGAGGAGAACGGGGACAATCGCCCACATCGGCCGCGTTAGCCAGCCGAGCAGAGAAGCTGCGGCAAAAAGCGCCAAACCGTAGTAGTAGCCGTCACGAACCATGGGGGATATATCAATTATAGCCGTGGACGCACGTGCGCCTGCGACCTGGCTATCGTGTAAGTATAAATAAAAAAAGGCGCTTCAAGCGCGCCCCCGGAAGATAGATTTGTCCCGAGGCGGCAAAGCCGCCGGCAGATTGGACAGGAGAATTAGGCTACGTTAACGCCGTATTGCAGCCGATACTCACGCTCAATTGATTCCATCTGATCTTTGAGGCGGAGTTTCAGCTTTTTCAACCGCACTTCTTCCAACTTTTCATCTTCGCTGAGGTAGCGCTTTTGGGTGAGTGTTTCGAGACGTTGTGCGTACTGCATGTGCTCCTGAGCCAGCTTGCGGAATTCATCATGGCTGCTCAGGAGTTGGTCTTTCGGAGTCAGCATCCAGCAGACCTCCAAACCTGAATTATGAGGCCACGTTAACACAGCCGTAACATGCGGGCAATGCCAAAAAAGTGGTGCAGAATCTCACCCTGAGACCGCTGATAGTGTCTTCCGATAAAGAATGGCGTCTTCTAAGGGATTGTTGTAGTAGGACTTACGGCGTCCGCCCGCCTGAAACCCGAGCTTTTCATACAAGCCTTTGGCAGCCTCATTCGATTCACGAACCTCGAGAAACACCGCCTCGCTGTTGACCTGCTTTGCGTGGTTGAGAAGTTCGTTCAAAAGTTGAGTTCCGATTCCTTTTCCCTGGATTTCACGGTCAACCACGATGTTCTCCAGTTCCCATTCGGGGCCGACATGTTGCGCAATCAGGAAACCGACAGTAGCGGAATTCTCTTGGGCTTCGCCGACCAAAGCAAGCCTCGCGGTCGCGAAATGAACGTTCACAACCAGCGATTCATACTGCTGCTCACTCCAGTGCGCAGCGCTGTTCGATGAACGCTCAAGGCGCATTATCGCGGGAATGTCACTAGGCGTTGCGTGCCGGATTGTTATCTGACCGTTGATATTCAAGAAACGCCGGTTCAGCTAGAAGCTGGTTGCGAAAAGATCTCAGCATCGGTGCGGCGAATATAGTTGGCTTCAAGTTGCTCCGGACGGACAGTCTCACCCGCCTTCAGCTTCTGAATCCCCAGGATACCAACCTCTTCGCTGCGCGGACGTCTCATATTTCTTCGGACACAACGTTTCTTCGACTCAGACACACTGTTTCCCAACGCATCAAAGATTGCCTGGTCTGGCGTCGAAATCCACTGCACAACCCCGGATTCCAGAAGCGAGGCCAGATTGTCCAGGCTGAGCAGAGACTCGCCCACAGCCTTTGGAGAGCAGCTTTCCACCGAACTGATCTCGTACTCGCCGACAAATGCCTCACCGCGTGCAGCGTCGAGCGCGACCGCGTATCGCAGCATCGTGAGGGAAGGCGCGTCATGGCTTGCGGCAATCGCCAGACTGAAGGGCGCCAGCACTTCCAGCACAGACACCGGAACGATTGGTTTCTGCAGAATCTCCGCGAGCGCCTTGATCGCGGCCAACCCCACGCGTAAGCCTGTGAACGATCCAGGCCCGGAGACGACAACGAACGTTCCAATATCCGTCTTACGAAATGCGTGTTTCTCAAGAAGAGCCGAGATCTGTGGAACCAACTGAGCTGAAAACGTTCCGCCGGCAAGAGCCACTTCTTCGACTACTTCGATTCGGTCGGGATTCGCTCCCTCGCCGGCGCGGACCAGGCCGACGAATCCGTCGTTCCCCGAAGTGTCGGTGACGAGAAGAAGCATGTGTTGTTGATCCGTTTAAATCCGCGCGATCCGTGGCCGATTTTTTCAGGCCTGTACCAACTCCAAAAGCACTCCGCCTGCGCTCGAAGGATGCACGAATACATACTGATGCCCGCCAGCGCCCGTCTTGATCTCTTCTGATACCAGACGTACGCCATCTTTCTTAAGGCGCTCGACCGCGGCCCGCAAGTCTGGAACCTTCATGCAAACATGGTGCAGGCCCTCTCCGCGCTTGGCGATAAACTTGGCGATCGTCGAGTCGTCCGACGTCGGCTCCAATAGTTCGAACCGGCTGTCGCCGACCGGAACCATGACCAGCCGCACCTTTTCGTGCTCGACGATTTCTTCCGGAGACACGTTCAGCCCGAGCTTTTCGTAGATCGCTTTCGCCGCCGTCAGCGATTTGACTGCGATGCCGAGATGATCGATGCTGAAGGTCATATAAAACTGCTCTGCTGAATTCAGAAGTCAGAAGTCGGAATGCAGAATTAAGAACCTCGAGCTTTACTCTTCTTTCTGCATTCTTACTTCTGCCTTCTGAAATCTCCTTTTGCGATTTCCTCGATCAGCGTATACGGGTCTCGCTTGTGCTGAGCAACATCTGCAGCGAGCTTCGCCAGATTGCCATCGCCCAATTGTGCACGCGCCTTCTCGAGCATTGAATCCCGCAACATCTCGACGAGCCGCTGCTGCCAGTTCTCCTCGCTCTTCTGCAGGGCGCGGTTCTCTTTCTCCAAATAGCTTTCGTACGTGGCGATCGCCGCGGCCAATTCTTGCACGCCCGTGCCTTCGCTGGCTACGGTCTTGACGATGGGAGGAGTCCAGCCATCGCGGCGAATCGCCAATGATTGCAATGCTCGAATTTCCCGTTCGACTCGTTCGGCACCCTCGCGATCGCTCTTGTTGATCACGAAAATATCGGCAATCTCCATGATGCCAGCCTTGATCGACTGAACATCGTCGCCCATACCAGGGACAAGAATTACGACGGTGATATCGGCCAGGCGCACGATATCGACTTCATCCTGCCCGACGCCGACGGTCTCGATCAAAATGACATCGCGGCCCGAGGCGTCAAGGACGGAGGCCACATCGGCACTCGTGCGTGCAAGCCCACCCAGCGATCCCCGAGTGGCCATACTGCGGATGTAAATGCCGGGATCAGCAAAGTGATCCTGCATGCGGATGCGGTCGCCGAGAATCGCTCCGCCGGTATAGGGACTGGTCGGATCGACCGCAATGATACCGACACTACGGTCGCGTTTGCGGTAGAACTTGGCCAGTTGGTCAACAAGGGTGCTCTTCCCCGCACCGGGTGCGCCGGTCATTCCAATCACACGAGCCTTCCCGGTATGCGGGAAAAGAGCCTTTAGGAGATCCAACCATCCCGGCACGCGGTTTTCGACAGTGGATATCGCACGTGCGAGCGACCGCGTATCGCCCGAGCGGAGCGAACTGACTAAGGAATGGATCTCAGTTCCCAAGAGATCAGTGTAAAGCACGAGGATTGGCAATTGCTTAAATGCCGATTTACAAAGTTTTACTGCATGCCCTTACAACCAATCCGCAGGTGTTCCTTTCACACAGACAGTTGATCCACGCATCAGTTTGGTTCATAAGGATCGCGGCGTACCGGCCGGACTGCGTGGCACAAGCGACGGACATTTGTATGTCCATAAATCGGACCAGATCGTTTCTTTCCACAGTTGTTTTTGCGGTGACCGCTCTCGCGTTTTCCCATGATTCCACGCCGGGGCAGACAACCCCGCCCGCCGTAGATCCTTCTGATTCCTCCACCAAGATTTCCGTCAAGGTGAATGTTGTTAACGTTCTGGCGACGGTGCGAGACAAGCATGGCAAGATCGTCAGCAATCTGACGAAAGACGATTTCACGCTGACCGAGGATGGCCGCCCCCAATCGGTTCATTACTTCAGCCGCGAGACTGACCTTGCATTGACCCTTGGTCTGCTCGTCGATACGAGCTTAAGCCAGCGACGAGTCCTTGATCAGGAACGCATTGCCAGCCACAGTTTTCTGGACCAGATGGTCCGTGAAGATCGCGACAAAGCCTTCATCATCCACTTCGATCGCGAAGTCGAATTGCTGCAGGACCTGACCTCGTCGCATCAAAAATTGGAGGAGGCATTACAAGCCCTCAAGACTCCCGAATTCACTGACACGCAGGGCAACGGAGGAGGTGGAAAATGGCCGGGTAGCGGCCAGGGAGGCGGACATCGAGGTGGTCATCACGGCGGTGGAACCACGCTGTACGACGCTATTTTTCTGGCTTCCGATGAACTCATGCGAAAGCAGGAAGGGCGCAAGGCTCTGGTGCTCCTTACAGATGGTGTGGATCGGGGGAGTAAAGAGACTCTCGACGCTGCGATCGAGTCGGCTCAGCGGGCAAATACGGTTGTCTATTCCATACTTTTCAAGGACGACGAATCTTACCCAAGGGGCGGCGGTTTCGGCAGACCGACCATCGGATTTCCAGGAGGTGGCGGACACCGGGGCGGGCAGCGCTACCCAAACGAACAGCGTCCGGACGGAAAGAAAATCCTCGAACGGATTTCCAAGGAAACCGGCGGGCGTCTTTTTGAAGTTTCGAATAAGAGGCCGATCGATCAGATCTATTCCGAAATCACCGAAGAACTACGCAATCAATACAACCTCGGCTATACCCCTGATCGGGTTGCGAGTAACGACAGCAGCTATCACAAAATTCAGGTCGCAGCGAAGCAAAAAGACCTGATCGTCCAGGCTCGAGACGGATACTACGGGAATACTATCGTTAGTCCTTCAGCAACTGGCGGGCGATAACCAGCCTCTGAATCTCGCTCGTCCCCTCGCCGATCGTGCACAGCTTGACGTCGCGGTAGAACTTCTCGGCTGGATAGTCTTTGATGAAGCCGTAGCCGCCGTGAATCTGCACGCCTTCGTTGGCACACTTCACGGCAACTTCGCTGGCGAAGAGCTTCGCCATCGATGACTCCTGTGTACTCTTCATCCCGGCATCTTTCATCGATGCAGCGCGCATGGTGAGCAGTTTGGCAGCATCGATCTCCGTGGCCATGTCGGCCAGTTTCCACTGGATTGCCTGGAAATCACTGATGGCTTTGCCAAATTGACGCCGTTGCTTGGAATACTTCAGAGCGCTTTCAAACGCACCTTCAGCCATGCCGAGCGATAAAGCAGCGATTGAGATTCGCCCTCCATCCAGCACTTTCATTGCATCGGGAAAGCCCTGCCCTTCGGCGCCTAGCAAGTTCTCTGCTGGAATCACGCAATCTTCGAAAATGAGTTCGGCCGTATCGCTCGCACGCAGGCCAAGCTTGTTTTCCTTTTTGCCAGGCCGGAAACCCTTTGTGTCCTTCTCGACCACGAAAGCAGAAATTCCGTGCGTGTGAGCCGTTTTGTCCGTGACCGCGAGCACCACAACGACATCGGCATAATGACCATTCGTACAGAAAGTTTTGGTGCCGTTCAGCACCCACTGATTGCCCTTGCGCACAGCAGTCATGCGAGCGCTGCCAGCATCTGATCCGGATGATGGCTCGGTCAGTCCCCAGGCGCCGATGAACTCTCCAGTCGCCAGTTTGCTTACATATTTCTTCTTCTGCGCCTCATTCCCCGCGAGAAAGATGTGATTCGAGCAGAGGGACGTGTGCGCTGCGACAATGATGCCGACCGATCCGTCCACGCGGGAGAGTTCTTCGATTGCGGTGACATACTCGACATAACCCATGCCCGCGCCGCCATATTCAGGCGGAAAAACTATGCCCATTAGGCCGAGCTTGCCTAATTCCTTGATCGTCGCCAGCGGAAATTCGCCGGCCTCATCCCACTCCATGACGTGAGGTTTGATCTCGCGCTCGGCAAACTCGCGCACACTCTTTTTCAACTGCAACTGCTCGTCGTTCGGTTGGAAATCCACGTTCTCCTCCGCCTCACTGCGGCAAAATAGGGTGCTTGAATGGCTTCATGCGCACAAATTTTGATTAGAACATACAGAAATGGAGTGACAAAGTTACGTCTGCGCCCTGTGCGCGAGACGCGGCAGAGCCTCATGAACACTGATGATTTCGATGTTTTAACGAGTATCGCCAACCGACCGGATGGTCTGCCAAATTTTTAGTTTCTTGCGGAAACTTCGTCAATTGCTAGGAAGCATTGGAACACTTCGTTCGAGAGTAAGCGCCCTCGCGGTGTTAGGCGTACGACATTCCCCGACGCGTCTACCAGGCCATATGATTCCAGTTGCTTAATGATTGGGAACGCGTGCGCCACGGCGTCACACCCGAACTTATCGGCAACCTCGCGCAGGTCGACACCTCGATTCAAACGCAATCCAAGGAAGAAATTTTCTTCAAGTGCGGTTGGGCGATTGATTCTGATCGCCTGCAACTTCGTGCCCTCAACGTACTCTTCGAGCGATTCTGTGGTCGAGAATCGAACAGCCTCTGCATCCGGCGGCGCGGAGAACATCATTGAATGCGCATCGACCCCGAATCCGAGGTACGGCCGCCGGGTCCAGTATTTGAGATTGTGCCGTGATTCGAATTCGGCACGCGCAAAGTTGGAAATCTCGTATTGTGCGATACCCACTAGGTTAAGGGCGTCGCAGGCAACTACATAGAAGTTGGTCACTGCATCTTCATTCGGGACAAAGTGGGCATGGTAGCGCGTACCTCCCGCAATCACTTCCCTACCCAAGCGTGATTCGTCATCAATTTCCAGCATGTATACGCTGACATGTGGGACGCCGGTATCTATCGTTTCGGTGAGCGATTCGCGCCAGCTCTCAGCGGTCTGGTGCGGCAATCCCGCGATGAGATCGATGTTGATGTTTGAAATTCCTGCCGAACGGAGGCGCCCTATGTCTTCCAAAACGGTAGCGCGCCTGTGCAGTCTTCCGACCGCGGCGGCCTCTTGATCGATAAATGATTGCACGCCCAGGCTTACTCGATTGACGCCACAAAGCAGAAGGTTATCGATCATTTGTGGCGTAAGAGTTCCGGGCGCGCATTCGACGGTCACTTCGGCGTCTGCCATCACGGAAAATTCACCCCGAACCACATCGAAAGTGCGTTTCAACTGCGCAGGATCGAGCACCGTAGGCGTACCTCCGCCAAGATAGATCGAGTCGACCGTCCTTTCCCAAATGCCCCCGATCTGCTCAGAAGTTTGCTTCGAATGCCCAATGTCGCCGCAGACGCGGTCCACATACTTCTCGAACACGGCCTTCGAGAACACGTCCGAGGCAAAGTTGCAGTAGCTGCACTTCGTGCGGCAGAACGGCACCGAGATGTAGATCCCCAGGCTCACTTACTTCCATTATCCCAAACCTTCTCCATCCTCCCGGCAGCCTCTGCCATCTATTTGGGGTACCCTGTTGGGAGCGCCGTTTGGCGTGATCTGCCTATTCGTCCGGTACCCGCTCGCGAACTCATGGCCCAGGAAGAAGAAGTACTCGGCAAAGCGTATGACAGCCGGCTGATGCGGCGGCTGCTCACCTACCTGCGTCCGTACCGCTGGCAAGTTGGGATCGCCATTGTATCGATCGTCCTGAAGTCGTTTGCCGACATCATGGGGCCCTATCTTGTGAAGGTCGCAGTCGACCGCTACCTGGCTCCTGCTCCCGGCGCGGCGAGCGGCATGTGGAGTTGGCTCAGCCCTCGGCCCCTGACCGGCATTGCACAGATTTCCGGCATGTATCTGGGGCTGCTGCTCTTCACGTTCGTTCTTGAATTCCTGCAGACCTACTTCATGCAGTGGACGGGCCAGCAGATCATGTTCGATTTGCGCAGCCAGATTTTTCGGCACCTGCAGCACATGCACGTCGCGTTTTACGACAAAAATCCGGTGGGACGGCTCGTTACGCGCGTTACGACCGACGTCGACGCCCTGAACGAAATGTTCACCTCCGGGGTTGTCTCAATCTTCGAAGACTTCTTTGTGTTGGCCGGGATTCTCGGGATCATGCTGTGCATGAATTGGAAGCTGGCACTGATCACGTTTGCGGTGCTTCCCTTCATTGTGGTCGCCACAAAAATTTTCCGGGACAAAGTGCGCGACTCCTACCGTCGAATTCGCCTTGCCATTGCGCGCATCAACTCTTACCTACAGGAACACGTCAGCGGCATGATGGTGTTGCAGCTGTTCAATCGCGAGCGCAAAGCCTACAAGCGATTTTCCGAAATCAACCAAAGTCACATGGACGCGTTCAAGGACGCGATCCTCGCGTATGCCGTCTACTACCCCGTTGTGGATTTGTTCTCATCGGTTGCGATTGCCTGTGTCATCTGGTGGGGCGGGCAGGACGTGATTCGAAACTTGTCAGTGAAAACAGTGACATTCACCGTCCATCCGCATCTCGGCATACAACTTGTGGCGGCTACCGCTTCTCTTGGCGTGCTGATCGCGTTTACTCAATATGCGATGCGCTTCTTCCGTCCGATCATGGATTTCAGCGAGAAATACAACATCCTGCAATCGGCAATGGCAGCTAGCGAACGGATTTTCAAGCTACTCGATGCCCCGGTCGAAGTGATTTCGCCGGCAGTGACGAAAAGGCCGGAAGGGGCAGGCCGGATCGAGTTCGATCACGTATGGTTTGCATATCGGGATATACCCGCGGACGACACAACCGCCGATGCCAAGGGTAACAAAGGAACGGCAACTGCCGGAGGCAACGGGCACGCGGGAACGGGTCAGCGTGACTGGGTTCTTCGTGATGTCAACTTCGCCATTGAGCCCGGTGAGACCGTTGCGGTGGTCGGTCATACCGGAGCAGGAAAGACCACCCTAATTTCACTTCTAATGCGCTTCTACGACGTTCAAAAGGGCGCAGTCCGCATCGATGGAGTCGACGTCAAGGAAATGGACTTGGTCGATCTGCGCAGCCGCTTCGGTGTTGTGCTGCAGGACCCATTTCTGTTTACCGGGACCATCGGCGGCAATATCCGCCTGGGGACGCAGCGCATTCAGGACGCGCACGTACAGCAGGCGGCAGAGGACGTAAACTTGGCCGAGTTCATCCGTGCGCTGCCCAAAGGGTTTGACGAAGAAGTGCGCGAGCGCGGATCGACGCTGTCCACGGGACAGAAACAATTGATTTCTTTCGCCCGGGCGCTGGCACACGATCCGAGAATTCTGATCCTCGATGAGGCCACATCGAGCGTCGACACCGAGACCGAATTCCGTGTGCGCGATGCGCTGGGACGGATAGTCGAAGGGCGAACATCGCTGATCATCGCGCATCGCCTCTCAACTATCCAGCGCGCCGACAAGATCATCGTCATGCACAGGGGACAGGTCCGAGAGATGGGTACCCACCAGGAGTTGCTTGCGAATCGCGGGATTTACTACAAGCTGTATCAGTTGCAGTACAAAGACCAGGAGCTAACGATTGGAACTCAGGAGTCTTCGCAGTCGACTGTAAGCGCCGACGATTAACCTACAACGGTGAGTTGATTCTTCTGCTGCGCCGCGGCTCTCAATCCTGCCAGGTACTCCCGAGCCATCTCCGTCTGGCGATGCACGTAGTCAATACTGACCGGCTGCCCGTTCTCCAGACCAGGATGGCAAAACTCCCAGTTCATGTAGCCCTTATACCCATTCGCCACCAGCGACTCGACATATGCCGGATACGCCACCTGCCTTCTCCAGAAATCCTTGTCGAAGTAACCGCCTGCCACGAGTTCGACGGTTCCATCCGGACGCCGGGCGAATTCACCGTTCATATGAGAATGAACCTGAAGTTTGCCGCTTGCATCGGCCATCTGACGAGCGTGCTCTGCTGAGTCCGCCTCCGGTTCGATGTTGATATCCATGCACGCCTTGAATGCGGGCGAACCAACTTCTTCAATCAGTGCAAGAACGTCTTGGTAACGATTCACGATATCGGGCCCGTGGTTTTGCATGGCGAGCACAATTCCGTGATCCTCTGCAACTCTGCAGAGCTCTCGCATCGAGTCGACAACAAACGCGCGTCGATCTCCCTTCCAGAACCCGTACTGGTGGTAGCAATAGGTGTCGTCGTAGGTCGCAAGGCCGTTATACAGAGTGATCCCGCGCCATGCGGCAAACACTTTACAGACCGGCGATCCCAGATCGTGCGCCAGCTTGATGCACTCGCGGACGTAGCAGATCATGGCTTCGCGCTGCACCGGGACTGGACTGGAGAGATCGCAATTCGGCGAGACAGCGCACAACTCGATTCCAGTTTCCCCAGCAAGATCGCGCAGCCGCTTGCGATCATCCGCAGAAAGATCCATGGGCGCGGCATGGGGCCTCTCGGCATCCAGTTCGATGCCCTCCCATCCCTGCTTTTTTGCAAACTGAATGAGATTGAAAAGGTCGATCGCTTCGCCGCGATACCAAACTCCGCGGTATGTGATGCTGTATAGGCCGATCTTCATAACATGCTCTCCCGATTTGCCCAAGTGTGGCACAGATCGGGCGGGAAATCACCAACCTAGGCAACACCTTTCGGATCTTGAGAAATGCATCCCTTACAATTGCACCGTGCGAATCCTGATCTCCGCCGGCGAGGCCTCGGGTGAAATGTATGGCGCGGGACTGATCGAAGCCCTGCATCGGATCGATCCATTGGTCGAATTTTTCGGCGTTGGCGGAGAACGCATGCGGGCTGCAGGATGCGACACGGTCGTGGATGCCAAGGATCTTGCCGTCGTTGGCATCACCGAAATTTTGAATCACCTTCCCAAGATTCTGGGGCTCTACAAAAAGCTGATTCGTGAAGCGGACCGCCGTAAGCCCGATCTCGCGATTGTCATCGATTCACCGGCATTCAACTGGCGTGTGGCCCGCCAGATGAAGCGCCGAGGCGTCCGCACCATCTATTACGTGGCGCCTCAGTTCTGGGCGTGGCGGCAGGGCCGGGTGAAGCTATTGCGCGACCACATCGACAAGGCGCTGGTGATTTTCCCATTCGAAGAAAAGTTCTATCGCGAGCGTGGCGTGGATGCGACGTTTGTTGGACATCCGCTGGGAGCCCTTCACGGCCCGATGGTTTCGCGAGACCTCTATGCCGCTGAGTATCAACTCGACCCTGACAAACCATGGATCACACTCATGCCGGGTAGCCGGGTAAAAGAAGTACGCATGAACCTGCCGACTATTCTGGAATCGGCCGCGCAGTTGGGCAGCCAGTACGAATTTGTGGTGCCCGTAGCGCCGACTCTCGATGAAAAGTTCCTGCGCGGCCTGATGGGAGAACAAAAGATCACGCTCGTCCGCGAGTCGCTTCCCGCTCTCTTCCACTCTCGCGCGGGTATCATCGCGAGTGGAACGGCGACCGTCGAAGCAGCCATGATGAACACACCGTTCGTCATGGTCTACCGTGTTTCTCCTCTCACTTATTTTCTAGGCAGGCCTCGAGTGAAAGTCCCGTATTTTGCCATGGTCAATCTGATTGCCGGAGAGGAAGTGGTCCCGGAGTTGGTTCAGCATGACTTCACTGCAGCCAAAGTCGTTTCCCGCATATCGGAGATTTTGCCGGAAGGTCTACCGCGTCAGCGCATGCTCCAGGGGATAGCTCTGGCAAGGTCAAAGCTTGGCGGAGGCGAAGGCACGAACGGCCCATATCGTCACCCGGCCGACCGTGCGGCCGAAATCATACTGTCTTTTGGTAGGGTGGGGGCATCTATAGCAGCAGCGCACGAAATCCGGACGAACCCGTTTGTGCGTCATTAATTTGAATAACTGATCTCGGGATGCCTGGGGATTTGCCTGCCTGAGAAAAAAGAGCTGGAGGTATGAGTGGGTGGAACCATGGTGCTAGGGGGCCGAGGAGAGAAGAGGCCCGCCAGAATAGCGCCTCAGGGTAGCGACGTCGGAAGGTATTTCGCGACTTTGATCCTTATTGCTGGAATGGCCATCTCTGCAACGCCGCTGCTTGCCCAGGACCCTCCCGCTGCGCCTGCTGCGGTGGCCCAAGCACCGGCTAACCCGGATCCGGCTTCGATAACCGCCACAGGAACCATTATTGGAACAATTGTCGACAAAGATGGCGCGGTGATCACTAATGCGAGCGTGAAAGTGACAGCAGGCTCGTTTACAAGCCAATTTCAATCCGATGATAACGGCGCGTTCACATTCAAAGATGTCCCCTCCGGCCCCTTCCAGGTTGTCATCTCCGCGCCTGGATTCGCCGACCTAAGCCGGACCGGTGTTTTGGCCGCAGGCCAGGAGTTTATCATTCCAGAAGTGCAACTCGTAGTTGCCACCACCGTCGAAGTAAAGGTCACACAGACGAAAGAGGAAGTCGCCGCAGAAGAGGTTCATGTAGAAGAGAAGCAGCGTGTTTTTGGAGTAGTGCCTAACTTTTACGTCGCCTACACTCCCGATGCTGCACCGCTCAATACTCATCAGAAGTTCCAACTGGGAGGGAAGTTCGTAGTCGATCCAGTGTCAATCGTGATTGCGGGGGTCAGCGCTGGCGTAGAACAAGCCAACGATTCATACGGTGGCTATGGACAAG
>Ga0335082_10001077_pt1 | contig 29017 bp, 15 predicted proteins | sample Lox_Sample_41_FD_206718 | JGI IMG/M metagenome (GOLD analysis project Ga0335082, IMG submission 206718) | Soil microbial communities from Loxahatchee National Wildlife Refuge, Florida, United States - Lox_Sample_4.1 | ecosystem: Environmental > Terrestrial > Soil > Wetlands | place: USA... | reverse complement strand
CCGTCATGTTCTTTCGCCCCGCGGCGACGACCGACACAAACCGATCGTACATCTGATTGATGATCCCTTGGAAAAGCTGCCGCTCCTCCTCCGTCATCGGGCGCAGCGGCGACCCCATATCTTTTTTGTCACCGGACTTGATGGCCGTCCCGGTCACCCCGATCTTCTCCAGCAGTCCCTGGACGTTCACGCTCAGCATGATCACGCCGATGCTTCCCGTCACGGTGGTTGGATGGGCCACGATCTTGTCGGCCGCGACCGCGACATAATAGCCGCCCGAAGCCCCCAGATCCATGATGCTGACGATGACCTTCTTGCCGGTCTGCTTCTTGAAAACCTCCAGCTCGTGATGGAGAATGTCCGAAGCCGTGACCGTCCCGCCGGGACTGTTGATCCGGAGCACCACGGCCTTCACGGCCGGATCGTGCGCGGCTTTTTTCAATTCCTCTTTGATCTGGGCCACCAGATTGGGCTCGGGCACCAGGGATGATCCCTTCTCTTCCTCCGAGATCATCCCGGACAGATCCATCAAGACGATCTTGTCCGCTCCCGCACCGGACACGTCTTTTTCTTCCAACGGTTCGACCTTCGGCAGAAGTTGGATGTTGAAAATACAGCCGGACAACAATATGACTAAGGACGCGAAGCCAAGATACCGTAGGGGCGTACGGCCGTACGCCCCTACAAAATTTCTGTTATCCATTTTTCATCATCTCCACAAATCGGTTGAACAAATACCGGGCGTCGTGCGGACCCGGCGAAGCCTCCGGATGATACTGGATCGAGAAGAGCGGCAACTTGCGGTGGCGCATTCCTTCCACGGTGCGGTCGTTGAGATTGATATGGGTCAATTCGATTTCGGACCCGATCGAGTCCACGTCCACGGCGAATCCATGATTCTGGGCCGTGATTTCGACCTTTTTCGTCGTCAGGTCCATAACGGGTTGATTCCCGCCGTGATGACCGAATTTTAATTTATAGGTCTTGCCGTTCATCGCCAGGCCGAGGATCTGGTGTCCCAGACAGATCCCCAAAATCGGCTTTTTCCCGATCAGCGATCGGGTCGCCTCGATCGCGTAGGGCACGCCCTCCGGATCGCCCGGCCCGTTTGATAGGACGACGCCGTCCGGACTCATGGATAAAACTTCCGCCGCCGTTGTACGGGCCGGAACGACCGTGACCGCGCAGCCGACGTCGATCAAACGACGGAGGATGTTTTGTTTCACGCCAAAATCATACACCACCACCTTAAAAGATATATTTTCCGAGATTCGAGATCCCCAGCCGCCTTCCGTCCATTCGTAGGATTTTTCGCAACTGACCTCTTTGACCAGATCGCGTCCGACCAGACCGGTCGCTTCGGCCGCTCGCTTCACAAGCCGTTTTTCATCCAAGTCGACGCTGGAAATGATCCCCTGTTGGGCGCCGACATCCCGGATGTGTTTGGTCAGTGCGCGCGTATCGATTCTCTGGATCCCGACGATCCCGCGACGCTCGAGGTAGGCGTCCAGATTCCCGGTCGCGCGCCAGCTGCTCGGATCGTCGGTATATTCCCGGACGATGAACCCGGAGAGGAACGGGCGGGTCGACTCGACGTCCTCGTCGTTCACGCCGGTGTTACCGATCAGCGGATAGGTCATCGTGACCAACTGGCCGCAATAGGAAGGATCCGTCAGGATTTCCTGGTACCCTGTCATCGAGGTGTTGAAGACCACCTCCCCGATCCCTTCGCCATCGGCCCCGAAACCGTATCCTTTGAATACCCGACCATCGGCCAGAGCGAGGATCGCTTTGCGACGCAACGGATGATGCCCCGTGCCTTCCATCACGCCTCCTCGCGATTCACGCCGCCGGAAGGCCGGGAATTCAACCATAGAACGATCAACCCCAGTAGGATGTTGACAGAAAACAACTGCACCGACCGTTTGTGTTTTTGATCAAATTCTGCGACCGCCATCCCGTTGGAGCGATCGGTCAGGGTGATCTGGCGGAGCGTCTGCATTCTCGGCCCCAGAATTGCGCCAATGTACAGTCCCGACAAAACCAACACCGTAAGCAGGAATGCCTCGATTTTCATCTGCACTCCTCGCTTCGGCGTCGTCAACCTTTTCCCGACGAAACCCAGGACCACCAGACCGATACAGACGAACGCCCACTCGCCATTAAACCGGTGGAACACCAGACTCATCGCCTCGCCCGCCGTTTCAACCGGCTTAACCGTATTGAAAACGGTGGGCGCGACAACGGCACCCAGAATCACCATCCCGCCGATCCAAATGCCCAGTCCAACCAACTCCAGCCAAACGAAAAAGGTGGTCAGGATTCTCACGTCGCCCGGACCTCCTCGGTGGAATAGACGACCCGGCCGTCCACGATCGTCATGGCGACAAGCCCCTTGATCCGCCATCCCGCAAAAGGGGTGTTATTGCTTTTGGAACGAAGCCGTCGGGGGTCGACGATCCATGTCGCCTCCGGATCGATCAGACAGAGATCCGCATCCGCCCCGATTCCAAGATGACCTTTGTTCAACCGCATGACCCGCGCGGGATTGACCGTCAGCTTCGCGACGGCCTCCTCCAAAGACAGCACGCCCTCTTCCACCAACCGAAGGGTCAACGGAAGGGCCGTTTCAAGCCCGACAATGCCGAAGGGCGCCAAATCGAACTCGCGATCCTTTTCATTCTCCGCATGCGGCGCATGGTCCGTCGCGATGACATCCAGCGTTCCGTCCTTCAGCCCCTGCCGGATCGCGTCGCGGTCCTGAACCGTTCGAAGCGGCGGATTCATTTTGGCGGATGTGTTGTATCCCCGCACCGCCTCCTCCGTCAGGATGAAATAGTGCGGACAGGTTTCGGCCGAGACCCGCGCGCCACGGCTTTTCGCTTCGCGGACCAATCGAACCGATCCCGCCGTGCTGACGTGAGCGAGATGAAGCCGCGCCCCGGTCAACTCGGCCAGGATTAAGTTGCGAGCGACCATCACTTCCTCGGCGGCGGCCGGGATCCCTCGGAGGCCCAGTTCCATCGAGACAACGCCTTCATTCATGACGCCCCCGTTCATCAGGTGCTCGTCCTCGCAGTGGTCGATCACCGGGAGATCGAACGCCAGCGAGTACTCCATCGCCCGACGCATCACCCCGCTGTTCATCACCGGTTTTCCGTCATCCGTAATCGCCACACAGCCGGCCTCGACCAGATCTCCGATCTCGGAAAGCTCCTCGCCTTTGGAGCCCTTCGTGACCGCCCCGATGGGGAAGACACGGACCAGCCCCTCCTGCCGGGCTTTTTCACGAATCATTCGTGTGACGGCCTGATTGTCGTTGACCGGATTTGTATTGGGCATGCAACAGATCGAGGTGAATCCTCCGGCCGCGGCCGCCTCGGTCCCGGTTTTGATTGTTTCTTTGTATTCAAAACCGGGCTCCCGCAGATGGACATGAACATCCACGAAGCCCGGCACGACCCATTTATCCGTCCCGTCGATGATCTGGATTTCGGACTTCGGACCGTCGGACTTCAACGTCTTGCCGATCCGGCTGATTTTTCCGTTTTCGATGAGGACGTCCGTAACCTCATCCCGCCGATGGGCCGGGTCAATGAGCCGGCCGTTGCGTATCAACAGGTTCATGTTTCGCGACTCCGGATAAAAGGTAGAGCACCGCCATGCGAACCGCCACGCCGTTCGTGGTCTGGGACAGGATCGCGGAGGAGAGACCGTCCGCCACGTCGGGACTGATCTCGACGCCCCGGTTGATCGGTCCCGGATGCATCACCAAGACATCGTCTCTGGCCATCGCGAGGCGGCGCGCCGTAAGTCCGTATAAGGTCGAATATTCACGGAGCGTCGGGATGAGGGACTGTCCCTGGCGTTCCAACTGAAGCCTCAAGATCATGATCACGTCCGCGCCTTTAAGGGCTTCGTCGTATTGATAGAACACCTCGACGCCCCAGTGCATGATCTCGCGAGGGATGATCGTGGGCGGACCGACAATTCGGACGGTCGCGCCAATCATTTTCAGGGCCGGGATCGCCGATCGGGCGACCCGGCTGTGGAGAATGTCACCGACGATCACGACCGTGAGACCTTCCAGCGTTTTCTTCCGTTCACGGATGGTAAACAGATCCAGAAGGGCCTGCGTGGGATGTTCGTGCATCCCATCTCCGGCGTTGATTACGGCGCTGGTCACTTTTTTAGCCAAAAGGGCCGGAGCCCCCGCGCAGGGATGACGAACGACGATCAGGTCGGCCTGCATCGCCTCGATATTCCGGGCCGTGTCCAGGAGCGTTTCGCCCTTGACCACGCTGCTGCTGGAAGCGGAGATATTCACGACATCCGCCGAGAGGCGTTTGGCCGCCAACTCGAACGAGGTCCGCGTCCGTGTGCTGGGTTCGAAGAAAAGGTTCACCACCGTCTTCCCGCGAAGGGTGGGGACCTTCTTGATATCCCGTGTGCCGACCTCTTTAAAGGATTCGGCGGTATCCAGGACGAGTCGCAGTTCGTCCCGGTCCAGGTCCTTGATGCTGGTCAGATCCTTAATTTTCAGAGGCATTTTCTATTATCACTCTATCCTCTTCGCCCTCTTCCTTCAACAAAACCTTTACCTTTTCATCGGCGGCCGTCGGCAAACTCTTGCCGACGTAATTGGCACGGATCGGCAGTTCTCGATGCCCGCGATCGATCAGGACCGCCAGCTGAATCTCACGCGGTCGTCCGAAGTCTATCAACTGATCCATTGCAGCCCTAATCGTCCGGCCGGTGAACAGAACATCATCCACCAAGATCACGATCTTGTCCGTGATGTCGAACGAGATTTCGGTCTTCCGGACCGTAGGCTGCTCCCGTTTTTTACTAAGATCGTCTCGATAGAGCGTGATATCCAATGCGCCGACCGGCAGAACGACACCCTCGATCTCTTTGAGTCCCGCGGCCAGACGATGGGCCAAATGAACACCGCCGGTCCGAATCCCGACCAGGGTCAGGTCGGCCAGGCCCCGGTTCCGCTCAATCACCTCATGGGCCACCCGGTTTAACGCCCGGTTCATTCCCAATGCATCGAGAACGATCCTTTGACGCGGTCCCGTCATCGTCCTATAGGGGCTTTCGTCCCCCCCTTCGCCCGATAGACCAGATGGAGCGGCTCGAATGAGCGACTCGACTGAGCTCGCCGAAGTCTCGCCGACGTCCTTCCCCTCTCGCTCGCTTTGCTCGCTGGATTTTTATTTTGGCTTTCATGATCACCGTTTAGGCACAAAAAAACCTTCCTTGAAGCCCCGGCCGGGTACAAGAAAGGTTCGGCTGTCCAGAAATATTCCATCCCTACTCCCTTTCGGACCTCACCGGGTCCGCTTTAAAGGTGAGTGTGACTATACGTCAGTTCGAATCTTTTGTCAAGGGACTAAATACGATCGGCTCAATTCTTCTTATTACGGGGGCTGCGGAACGATCAATTCATAGGTGTTGCCGTTGAGAACGTTATTGTTCATCACCCACAACCAGTAACCCTTCCAGGGCTCCAAGACCGCGGAGGAGTAAAGAGTGAAATTGTATCCGGAACCGTTGTAGTCATAAAGAGAGTTTCCAACCCATCCGTTCGTCACCGCCGTACCAAAATCGGCACAGATCGTCCCGTTCTGTCGAACAAAGACGGTACTGAAGGTCAGGTTACTTGGAAACGGATCCCCGATGATGTTCCAGCCCAACTGAAGCGGAATCGAATAGCTGTTGGGCTGGCCGCACAATGTGCTCACGGCCACCGGTGTCGAGGCCGATGGACCATCTATTACGGGCCGGTTGCCTCCGCCCTGGATAAAGTAGCCCTTGCCCGGAACAAGGGTCAGGATGTCCACGCAGGGCGAGGAAGCGGTCCCGAGGGGATATTGATCGTAACAGCCGTCAACCCCTTCCACCACCCCCAGACCGGATGCTTTCCAGCTCCACATCTGCGGAACTCCGCCGATATCGTCCTGTAAGACACTGTCTGGATCCGCCGGATTCGGAACCAATGGGACCGAAACCATATTGAGGTTCGGCCGGAGCGCGGTTCGGCCGGCCGCATTCCCGTTGGTCGTATTATCTCCGCCCGCCAGGTTGGACATCGCCGAGGTCCCGATTGTATTGGTTGATTTCAATGCAAAGTAATAGATCGTGTTTGACGTTAATCCTGAAACCGTGGCGGTCTCAAAACTTCCGGCCTCCTTTGGCGCCGCGACGCCAGGGACGGGAGTGGCCGCAGAGAAATTCACCTGGCCCGCTCCCGCCCCGCCGTCGACGATCGGGCTGGTGGCATAGCGCAGATCATAACTACCCGCCTGCCCTACCCCCGAAACCGTATTATCATCTGAAGGCGCGGTCCAGCTCAACAGGATCGAGTTCTGTGTCTGGTTCCCCGGCTCCACCGCCAGATCCGCCACGGCGGCGGGAACATGGTTCTCAGCCGCCGCCAACGTCGTTAATGATACGGTCCCAGAATAGGCCGAATTGCCGTTCGAATTGAATGCCTGGAATCGGTAACAATACGTCGTCGACGGCGCCAAACCGTTGTCCGTGTAACCCATGAGCTTGTTGGTGGCGGAAGAACCGCTCGTGTTCTGAAGCAATGTAAAGATGACGCCGAACGAACCGCAGGCGCCGCTGGCCCGTTCAATGTGAAAGCCGGTCTCATTGTTCGAGTTATCGACCCAGTACACCTCGATCTGCGAGGGACCAACAGCAGCCGGCGCCAGGCAGACCGCCGAGGGAAGGGTCGCGCCAGTGCAGGCGATAGGCGCTCCGGGAGCCGAGGGCATTGCGGCGATCGCCTTGACCGAATCCAGTTGAAACGCGTTGGCGTTGGAGACGACATTCACAATGATGTTCTGGGTTCCCGTCGCCGTCGGTGTCACCACCAAGGTATAGATGGCAACCGTGCCGGCCGGAATAGACGTCGTGGTAAACCCGGAAATCTGATCGGTCGTTCCATCATTGACGACCACGGTCCATCCCGAAGGCGTGTTCCAGCTCAGGGTGAAGGTATCCGAACCCGTCTCATCGTTTTGCACAACAAGATTATATGACGTGCTCACGCCTGGCGTCACATTTCGGCTCGACTGTCCGCCCGCTCCGCTCCCCAGGCTGCCAAAGATGTTAAATCCGTTGTTATCGATCATGCCGTCCGGCCGAGCATGGGATTTCAACACCGACGCCTTAATGGAGTCCACCATACCCGGACTGGATAGCGAGATGATGTTCATGATCGCATTATACGTTCCGTCGACAGGAATCGGGCTTGGTTGCGTAAGATTGAATGTGAAGGTCCGTGAGGTTCCGGCCGCAATCGAGGCGGTGGTAAATGGCGCCGTATAGACCGTGCTCGTGACGGTATCCACGACATTCACCGACCAGCCGGTACCCGGGGAGGTCCAGTTCACCCGGAAGGTATCCGGACCGCCGCCCGCATTTTGGATATCGAAAGAATAAGAAACGGTTCCGGAGGAATCCAGCATCTTGGTCGCTTGCCCCCCGGTACCCGATCCAAGCGCGCCATATACACCCAGCCCATTGCCCTCGATGATTCCATCGGGTTGTTGGCCGGCCACGATCGCGGAAATACTGCAACTGCCGGACGAACCGTTTGTACCACCCGCCGTGGTTCCGGATCCGCCAACGCCACCGAGGCAGGAGACAGTACCTGCATACGTAGATGAATTGTAATAGATCGCTGCCCGACCTCCGCCGCCACCGCCGCCGCCATAAATCCCCCCATCACCTCCGTTGCCGCCATTCGTCTGAAATCTTGCGCCCGCCGTACTGCCGGCCAGGATATTCGTGCTGACAAACAACGCGCCGCCGCTCCCCCCGCCCCCTCCAGTGCCAGCCCCGTCCGAATTGCCGACGCCTCCGTTGGCCGTAATCAGTCCATCCAAGGTTAGGGTGCCGCTCACGCCGATGGATACCGAACCTCCTCCTGTTCCCCCGTTGACCGAACCATTTCCTCCACCGCTTCCAAGCTCCGTCGGAACGGCACCGATTCCATACGTGCTGCCGGCGGTGGTGCCGCCGCCGCTGGCTCCGCCGCCGCCGCCATAACCCGCCCCGCCGCCGCCGTTTCCAAAGCTGCTTGTACCCGCTCCCGCACTGCCGGTGCATCCGCTGTATGACAGTGTATTAAAACTCTGGGCCGGTCCACAGCCGGCGCCATCGGACTCGATCCGTGGCTCTGTGGCCGCGTTACCCGTGGAAGGACCGACCGTCAAGGTCGTCACCGAAATTTTGCCAGCCGTATTCAGAGAATCCACGCGGAGTTTGCTGTTTGCGTCTTTCACAATCAGCGTGGCGGCCGCAAGATTACTATCGACGGCATTATTGCCGAGATTGAGTATCGCACCGCTGTCCACCTGAACCGTGGCCGGCACCGTTATGTCCCCGGCCAGCAGCAAGTTCCCGCCCGCAATTTCCAAATTAGCAACCGCACCGGTTAACAGAAGCCCACCCGCGATGGTCGTCGTTCCGCCTGTCACACACATTGCCGCCGGGATCGCCCCACAGCTACCGTTGGTCCCCGCGACGATCATTCCGCCGCCGGTTACCGTTACCGCCCCTCCACTGATCACGGCCGTTGTCCCGACATTCACTGCATTCTGAAAGATTGCAGTCCCGCCAACAATGCTCAGAATGGTGCCGATCGTGCTCACGCCCTGCACGGTCAGATTTCCGCTGGATGTAACCGAAGTGCCGGTGGTGAGCGATCCTTGAATCGTCAAGGGAAAACTTGCAACACTTAAGCTTGTAACCATAACGGTGGAGTTCGCGATTGTCACACTGCCGTTCGAAATACTTCTCACATCTCCGCTATTGCCCGCATCCTGGAAATTTAGATAATTATAATGCTGCACGTTATCCGAAGTTCCGTCCAAGACGTCCGAGAGTATCGTCGCTCCCAAACTGCCCCCCATCGTGAGGCCGGGGGATCCGGCCATCGAGCTGTCACTCACAAATATCGTCCCCGCATTTCCGGCATTACCCGCCCCTCCCGGCGAATCGCCCCCCATCGCCTGCAACGTGGTCGTGGTCAACGGCATCGTGATCGAACTCGCTGAAATATACACCCGGCCTCCACCCCCGCCGCCGCCCGGAGCGCCCGAAAACACGCTGGTGTCACCGCCCGCGCCGCCGTTGGCCGTGACCGTCCCGCCTCCCGCCAATGTCCCCGCCGTTATATAAACGCTCCCCCCACTCCCGCCGCCGCCGGAACCCCAACTACAGCAGTTGGTCGTGGCACCACCCGCCGCCCCATCCGCTCGGATCGTCCCGTTCACCGTCAGCGTCCCGCTCACCGCCACCTTGACCGCCCCGCCTCCAACGCCTCCCGCTCCTCCAGGAATGCCGCAGCATGCCGAACCCCCGCTTCCTCCCCCGCTGCCCATCACGACCTGCGTCGCCGGAGGATTCATGTCCGCCGTACCATAGGCAAATCCACCCGCACCGCCGGAAGCCCCGGTCCCTCCCGCGCCCCCGTAGCCCCCCCCGCCGCCACCGCCGTTGGGATTGGCATAATCGCCCCCTTCGCCAAAGTTCGCAAACGGCCCCGGTGTTCCTTTATCCAGACAACCCGGTGTCGGCGTCGTCACATAACTCATCGACGTCCCGCAACCCGTCGCACTCGCATCCACATAATTGCCCAAATCCACCTGCATCGTCGTCGCAACAATGCTCACGAATGTCGTAGCCGGAGCCGCTCGGACGATGGAGCCCGCTCCGGCGACGGTCATTGTTCCGTTGACGGTCAATGTAACATCACCGGACAGCGTCAGGTTTGCGCCGCCGGGATCGCTCACGGTTAGGTTTTGTCCGACAGTAACGGACCCCGACAGGGTCTTCACTCCAACGCCGCTGATGAGCAGGTTGCTGTAGATCGGGGCCGCCGAGACCGTCTGTGCCACGCCGGCAAGATATTCGACTGTCGTGCCGGCCGAAATATTATTGGCCGTAAAGGCCGGGAATGAAGTAGCGGTCGAAACGGTTCCAAGCCTGAACTTGCCTGAAGCGAGGTTCAGAGTTCCGGACGATGTAACCGGGTAGCCGCTATCGTTGAAAACGCTGTTGGCCGTCGCGTCGCCGATCGTCAAGTTCGAGACGGTTGCCGGGCCTGATAATGACAAGCCGGCCGCATTGTTCACCTTGAGAATACCGTAGGTGTAGCCCCCGGCCAATTGAGTCGCAGTCCCGTTAAAATTAATGATGCTTCCGGCTACGGTTGTTACGGTTCCGCCGCTTGGGAGATCACCGGTCAGATTCAACGTCCCGGTTCCCGTGAAGATCAATTGCGTCTGCGGCGCGCCGAAACCGATCAATCCCCCGACCGTGACGGTCCCCGTATTCAGACTCAGCGTCGAACTGCCTGCACCACTCGAACCCTGCATCGTGATCGCCCCGCTGCCGGCGCCCACCGTCAGTGTATTGGAACCGGAAATGGTAATTCCGTTCGAGCTGGCCACAGGATCGTTGATCGTGATACCGGCCGCGGCCGCGGCTGCCGTTACCGTCATCGTGTGACCAGACGCAATGATCACCAAATTACTGGCCCCCGGACCGGAGACGTCACAAGGCGCGGTCCACTTTGTGCCATCATTCCAGTTCCCGGTGGCCGTCGAAGTACAGGTTCCCCCGAAGGCCCAGTTCAGGTTGTTCCCCCCATCCAGGCTTGTCGAATCCGCCGCGATCGTGTGTCCCCCTCTCGCGTCCGAGTCCTGAGGGTTCACATACTGCACCGTCTGACCGCCCGTAACCACCAACCTCCATTGGACCCCCGTTGAGGAGGATCGGAACTCAACCCGCGTCGCGGTCAGTCCGCCATTCCAATTGATGTTTGTAAAGGCGTAGGTCGAACCGGCATTGAACCGAACCTTCACCGATCCTGTCGTGATGGTGGAGGTCGCTGCCGTGCCGGGCCCCAAAAAGATAACCGAAGGACTTGTAACCGGATCCGTCCCGGAATTGTTCGTGATTGTTAGATTCTGGAAGGCGGATGTGCCGGTCATCGCTCCCGACAACGTCTGCTGCGCCGTCCCGCTAAGTATTACCGTGCTGGTCGTGGCCGTGAAAGTCCCGTTGTTGGTATAGTTTCCTTTCAACGCCAAGGCAAAAGTCGACGCATCCAATGTGCTGTTCGCCGCGATTGTAAAGTTCCCGTTCGCGGTTGTGGCGCCCCCAAGCGTCGCGGTCTGACCCGGATTGTTGATCGTCAAATGATGATAGGTAGTGGCCGCCGTGGTCTGCGCCCCAGATGCGCCGGTATAGACGACGGTGTTAGGGACGGCCGTCGCAGTCAATGTTGCAACTCCGACGGCTCCCCCCAGATTCAATGTCGCATTGGTCCCATTGGCGAGGGTTCCGACCCCGCTCAAGGCGGTACTGAGCGTGAGCGTGCCCGAGTTGGTGAGCGTCCCGTCGACCGTCAGGTTGGGAATGCTGACCGGATTGGCGCCGCCGATCGTCTTGCCCGAACCCGTAAAGGTATACGTCCCGATCGCCGTCAGTGTTCCATTGTTCTGCAGACTTCCGCCGAAGGAGACGGCTGTGGCCGAGAGTTCATTCCACGTGCCGCCGTTATTAACGGTGACATCGCCGCTGAACGTCGAAGTCCCGCCGCCGTTGCTGACCGTCAAGGTGCCGCTCACGCTCGTGGCGCCGGTAACGGTGGTGTTCACAAATCCGATACCGAGCGTTCCGGCTGCAATGGTCAGCGTCCCACCGATCGTGGTTGTTCCAGCGCCAATGGTTACCCCGCCGGACGTATTGTTAATCGCAACATTATTATAGGTCGTATAAGCCCCGATCGATTGGGCCGCCCCGCCGTTGAAGTTGATCGAACCGTTACCGGTCGTCGTCAGGGTTCCGTTGCTGGTCAGGCTTCCCGCGATGTTTAAAGTTCCATTCCCCGTAAAAACCAATTGCGACCGCGCGGAATCCAATGCGGGACCCAAGGTGATCGAATCCGTCGTAGATATCGTCCCGGTGCTTACACTCACAACGGAACTCCCGGTCGATGCACCGCCCACAATATTAATGCTTCCCGAATTCAGAATCCCCGCGCCCACGGCCAGGGTCGAATTGCCCGCCCCGCTGGACCCCTTTATTGCGATCAGCCCGTAGTTGCTTCCAACCGTTAGGGTGATCCCCGAATTGATCGTGATCCCGTTGGAGCTGGCCGCGGGATCGTTGACCGTAATGCCTGCGGCGGCCGCATTCGCCGTCACCGTCATGGTATGCCCCGAGGCAATGATCACGGCATGGCTGGCTCCCGGACCGGAAACGTTGCAGGGCGCGGTCCACTTGGTTCCATCGTTCCAGTTCCCGCTGGACAACGTCGTGCACGCCCCTCCGAACGCCCAGTTCAGATTGTTCCCTCCGTCCAGGCTGGTCGAGTCCGTCACAATCGTGTTTCCCCCGCTTGCGTCCGAATCCTGCGGGTTCACGTACGTCACGGACTGGGTGCCCGTGACCACAAGACTCCATCGCGTACCCGGCGACGAGGACTGGAACTGGATCAGATTGCCCGATGCGCCTGTGAAGGTGATATTGGTAAAGGTGTAGGTCGATCCGGCATTGAACTGGACCTTCACTCCGCCTGTCGTGATGTTAAACGTGTTTGCGGATGCGTTGTTTGAGAAGACAACCGAGGGATTGCCGGTGTTGTTCGTGATCGTCAGGGTGTTAAAGGACGATGTCCCCGACAGCGTCTGCTGCGCCGTTCCGTTCAGTCGCACGGCCCCGGTTCCGGCCGTGAAAGTGCCGGAGTTCGACCAGGAGCCGCCGATCGACAACGTGTTGGTTGTATTGGCCACAAACGTGCCACTGGGGTTAATCGTAAAGTTGCCGCCAACATTTAAGGTTGTAAGATTCGTGTTGGACTGGACTGTTCCCGTATTAACACCATTGCCAGCCGTAAAGTAGCCTCCTATGTTGAAGGTTCCGGCCGGAAAGGTATGGACCGCCCCATTCGCGCCTGGCATAACTTCAAGGTTATAGTATGGGGTTGAAGTAATATTGACTCCGGTCCCGCCGGAATATCGTACCGACCCCGTGGAGGAATTAAAAGTTCCGCCGCCGATGGTAAACGGATTGGCCGTGGTGGCGGTCAGGTTCAAAAAGCTCGAGCCGGCTGTATACGTTCCCCCGTTTAAAGCCAATATGCCGGCGACCGTAATCGTCCCGCTTCCGCCGTTGAAGCTGCCGTTGGTCAAGGTAAAGTTACCCGACGCCCCCATCGCGGCTCCGGTCAAGGTCACTCCCCCCGAACCGGCAATCGTCACGATCGGAAGGTTCCCATAGGTTCCACTGATCGTCTGAGCCCCGGAGCTATTGAAGCTCACCGTGGCTGACCCATTTACCCTATACGCATTGCCGATGTAGCTGCCCGACAGATTGATCGTTCCCGCGCTCAGCGCAATCGTATCCGCACGCGCCGGCGTACTCCCCGTGTCGCAATAGGATCCCGTCGCGCAACCCGTCGTCAAGGTCCCGTTCACCGTCATCGTCCCGGTAATCGTGAAGGCGCTGGTAAAGGACGTCGCGCTGTTGTCTGCCGGAATAAAAAAGGTGAGGCTGTTGAGTGCTTGGTTGCCAATATCAACCGTCTCGGCAAACGCCGCGTTGGAACCGCCGTTGAGCTGCAGCGTCCCCCCGTTCGCATTGAAGGTGGCCGTCGGAGTGGAGGCCATCGTCAACGTCGCACCCGTCGCGGGCGCTGCCAACAACGTCCCGCTCGTCGAGGTGAAGGTCCCGCCGTTTAAAGCATACGCCCCGTTCACCGTGATCGACGTCATGCTGCCGCCGCTAAACGTCCCGCCGTTTCCGGTAAACGCGCTCATCGTGATCGCGTTCGCCCCTCCATTGAACGTACCCGACGTCATCGTAAAGTTGGTGGTCGCTGCCGAGACGGTCAAGGTTACGTTCCCCGCCCCCGTATTGCTGATCATCACGGCCGGAAGCTGCCCCCACGTTCCCCCGATCGTCTGAGCCCCGGAGCTATTGAAGCTCACCGTGCCCGCCCCGTTCACCGTGTAGGCATTCCCAACATAATTCCCCGCGAGATTAACCGTCCCCGTTATCGTTATCTGGTCCGCACGCGCCGGCGTACTCCCAGTGTTGCAGTATTGAGCAGCCGCGCAACTCGTCGTCAAGGTCCCGTTCACCGTCATCGTCCCGGTAATCGTGAAGGCGCTGGTAAAGGACGTCGCGCTGTTATCCACCGGAATATTCAATACCACATTGTTCAACCCCTGATTTCCCGTATTGATCGCCCGGGTGACGGTCGCATTTGATCCGCCGTCGATCTGAAACGTCCCACTGTTGGCATTGAATGTCGCCGTCGGCGTGTTCGCCATCGTCACATCTCCCGCCACCACCAACGTCCCGCTCGTTGAGGTGAAGGTCCCCGCCGTAAGAGAAAACGGCCCGTTCACCGTAAACGAGGCAACGTTACCGCTCAGATCAAACGTGGCGCCTCCTTGCGAAAAACCCGCAGAACCCACCGTTCCAGCACCGGCTGTCCGGGTAATTGTACCGGTATACCCGCTGGTAATACTAATTCCTCCGGTCCCTGAAACATTCATACTCCCAAAGATTGTGCAATCGCCAAGGCCGCCGCCATCAAAAATGGCGATATCATTGACACTAGGAACGGAGGCTCCGCCGACACCGCCCGATGTGGCAGACCAATTAGCGGCGGTAAACCATAGGCCCCCCCCTCCGCCGGCCACCCAGTATCGGTTTGCCGCCCGGGCTTCTTGATCCGGAACAAGGACGGTCGCTGCGAAGAGTGTCAACCCAAAGGCCAAGGAGACGTTTCGGAAAATCACGAAGGAAGGGATGGAAAAAAGACCGGGACCGTTGGCACGACACCGGTTATTTTTGAAAATAGAAAGGCTCCGATATCCGATACGGGATATCCTTTGAGTCAGCTCCCAGAAGTTACCGCAGGGTTGACCGTCCTGCCGTAGCCGCTGTCTCTTGGGAGAAACCGCTTTCACAACCATTCTTTCCCACCGCCGTCACCACGTAGTAATAGGTCGTGCCCGTCTTCACTTGTTTATCCAGAAACAAACTTCTAAGGAACGGGACCGAATTCAAGCGTACGTATCCGTTCTTACTGCTCTGACTGCGCCATACGTTATAGCCGGCCAAATCGGTTTCGCTGTTTGCCTTCCATTGCAATAGAATGGTGTGAGATAAAACAGAGTTAAAATAGGAACGATGAAAGTTACCCATGCGGCTCACGAGCCCTGTTGGCACTGCGGGAGCATTTTGTGGAATGCTGTTAACCGTTAATGTAAAGAAACGAACCTCTGGACTGCTGACCGTTCCTGTACTGCCATAGCTGTAACTGGAGGCGCTGTTCAGATCGATGGACTGCCCGGTCGTCTGATCCTGTAAACTTACCGCGCCCAGATGGCAGGCGTCCGATGGAATCGACGGCGGGGTCGTCCAGGCCACGGTAATAGGTAAACTGTTCTGCTGAGAGGTCACCTTGACCTTCCATGTTTTTGGAACACCGTTTGCACGAATATCACGCCACAGTAACTGGAGATTATTGGGGTAAGCGCTCTCACCTTCATGGGTAAATGCGGACTGAACCGGCCCGGCCAACAATGCCACCACATCCGAATCATTGTCAAAAAGATCCGTTGCGGTAGCCACCCCACCGGCTTCCAAGCGGTTTATCGATAGGCCACCATCCGCATTCGGGTCCGGGACTGAGATGGTAAACGTCATTTGCCAATCCCCAGCCCACAGAGATGTCGCGGAGACGGTTCCCATCAAGAAAAAGAAAAGCGTTAAATAATAAACCCTGTTTACGAATAGGTTCAAGAACAACCCCCCGATAAATTTATAAAATTAACAGGATCTGTAATTTTAAAATTACAGCAGGCTCCCGTCGATTTTAAATAATCGTAATCGCATTCGCCGATTCGGAAGAGTTATGAATCACCAATCGACAAGCGAAGGAAAATGGCGCTATCGTGCATGATTAAGATAAAATTGTCAAGGTCAGTCCCGTCGAAGCCGTTCAATGGCCCGCATGATAACATCGACGATCTGCTGTGACAATTCGACGGAATTCTCGGCGGATAGATATCGGGAAAGATCAAGGGGAGGACCATAGGTGATGCTGACCGTTTGAAACAAGCGGGGCAGAATGCGGCCTTTGGGTAAGAGCCGGTCGCTACCCTCGATCATCACGGGGATGACCTTGGCGGGTTTTGCATCATAGACGATTTTTCCGACACCCGCCTTTCCGGGCTGAAGGCGGCCGTCCATGGAGCGTTTTCCTTCCGGAAAGATGACAATCACGCTCATCGGAAGCAGGCGGGTCATCATTTCGATCGCTTCGAAATCCCGTTTCCCGCGTCGGACCGGAAAACCTCCCCAAGTCCCGATAATCGTTCGAACCAGCGGCCATCGGAAAAGTTCCTCTTTGGCCGGAGCCCGCCACCAAACCGGCGAGAAAAACGGCATGGCCGTCACCGCGATCACAAACGGATCCAGTGCCGAAATATGATTGCTGCAGATCAGAATACCGTGTTCGCCCCGTTTTGGAATGTTCTCAGAGTTTTTAACCCGGACGCGATTCAAAAACCTCAAAACGATCACCCAAAATAACAGGCCGACGCCATGCCACATATTGATTAAAAATCCGGGACCGATGGGTTGGGTTGCATGGGGATTGCGAGCCGACATGACGCCAAGTATAATAGATTCCAGCGAGCAAGGCGAGTGGGAGAGGGAGAACCTCGGAGAGTCTTCGGCGTGAGCGCTCTGTCGAACGCTCAACGGCCCGGTCGACAGATCATGGCCGCGATGCGAGTTTCTCTAAACGAGTGCCACGATGATTAAGTTCAATCGACGCATGTTTCTGCGGACGGCCGGCTTGGCCGCCTTGAGCTCGGGGTGGTCCAAAACGGCCGCCGCCGGAACGTTTTTTTGGAAGCGTCTTTTTTCCGTCCCGCCGCGCGACACCGTCTTGATTACACCTAACGATAAGTTCTATATCGTCAGTTACGATGGATTTCCCGAGATAGGTCTGGCCGGATGGTCCTTGTACATCGGGGGTCTGGTGAAAAGACCGATCCGATTAACCTTTGCCGATTTCTACGGCCGACCCTCCGTTGAAATGGCCGCAACCTTGATCTGTATCGATACGCTGCCCGGAGGCGACACGATCAGCAACGCCGTCTGGCGCGGGATCCCCCTCAAAACTCTATTGGAAGAAGCCGGGACGGACCCTTCAGCCTTCGACGTCGTCTTTCGCGCATCCGACGGGTACAGCGACAGTATTCCGTTTGAGAGGGCTATAAACGGCGATGTCCTGCTGGCCTATATGATGAATGGAGAAGCGTTGCCCCGCGCTCACGGCTATCCCCTTCGAGCCGTCGTTCCCGGACTGTACGGAATCAAAAATGTAAAGTGGATCACCGAAATCGAGGTGGTGGATTACGACTATAAAGGATACTGGCAACAGCGGGGCTGGACCGATAAAGGCGAGATCCGGATTAATTCACGAATCGACAGCCCGGGACATTATCAGGAGATTGAAGGACGCGAGCATACCGTTCGCGGTCTCGCCTTCGGGGGTTCCTACGGGATCAGCCGGGTGGAACTCAGCACGGATGGCGGAAAAACCTGGAACCCGACCGATCTGGACCCGCCCCTGTCGCCGTACACCTGGGTCATCTGGAAATACCACTGGGTAATTTCCACCCCCGGAGCCTACACGCTGATGGTCCGCGCCTGGGACAAACGGGGACAAGTGCAACCCTCCAAACTGGAACAGGCCTATCCGGCCGGAGCCAGTGGCTATCACACCGTCGTCGCCCTGGTGTCGTAAATACCGACATGAGAACACATGATTATTTCTACCAGCGAGCAACGCGAGCGAGAGGGGAAGGCTCCGTCGGGCTTCGCCGGCGGAGGGGGCGACGCGAGCCCCTATAAAAAAAGGCGGCTTTCCCGAAAATTCCGGAAAAGCCGCCCCGTGTGGTAAAAAAACGTTTACCGCCTCTTACCCCTCCGAGCCATCTTCGCCCTGGAGACATCGCCCTGCTTGTCGATGAAATAGAGATACCCTTCTTCTCTCTTGACACCTACTTTGGCGATCTTCTGGGGCTTCCCGGGATTATGCTTCCCACCTCCCCGTGCCATTTTGGTCCGTGAGACATCTCCTTGCTTATCAAGATAGTAGAGCCATCCCTTTTCTCGCCTTACTCCCGCCTTGGCTACCTTCTGGGCCATTCGTTCCTCACCTCCTTTCTAAATCGAATGAACTGTCTGGAACCTTGTCATTCGACGATATCGAGTTTGATATGGAGCTCTTTGAGTTGTTGTTCCGTCACATGCGACGGCGCATCGCTGAGAAGACAGATCGCCTTCTGGGTCTTTGGAAACGCAATCACGTCGCGAATCGATTCGGCCCCGGACAGGATCATCGTTAAACGATCCAGCCCAAACGCCATCCCCCCATGGGGCGGAGCCCCGTATTCAAGGGCCTCCAGCAAAAAGCCGAATTTTTCCTGCGACGATGCCGGATCGATCCCGAGCAGTTTGAACAAACGGGATTGGACATCGCGACGATGGATACGAATACTGCCGCCGCCGACCTCGGAACCGTTCAGAACCAGATCATAGGCCTTGGCGCGGACTCGTCGGGGATCCGTTTCCAACAAAGGCAGATCCTCATCCAGGGGGGAGGTAAACGGATGGTGCATGGCGACGTATCGCTGTTCGGCGTCGTCAAACTCCAGCAGCGGAAAATCCGTGATCCAAACAAAGCGGAACGGATCCGCCGGAATCCGTTGGAATCGCTCCGCCAGCTGGATTCGGAGGCCTCCCATGACTTCCCGGGCTGTTTTAAGCTGATCGGCCACAAACAAAAGCAAATCACCCGATTTTGCCGAGAGGGTATTCGACAGGGTGCGGAGCAGCGGCTCGCCGAGAAATTTCACAATGGGCGACTCAAAACCTTCGGGCGATATCTTGACCCAGGCCAACCCCTTTGCCCCCAGCAACTTCGCATTTTCGGTCAGTTCATCGAGTTCCTTCCGAGACAGCGTCGCCTGGGCCTCCAGTACCATCGCTTTGACGACGCCTTTTCGGTTTAAGGTTTCTTGAAAAACCTGGAAGGAAGAACCCGACACGACCGAAGAGACGTCATGCACCTCGAGCCCGAATCGAAGATCCGGTTTATCGGTTCCGTACCGATCCATCGACTCGGAATAGGACAGTCGCGGAAAGGGGGATTGCAAACGGATGCCCTTGATCGTCCAAAAAACTTCGGTCATCATTCCTTCCATCAGCGACCGGATCTCCTCCTGATCCATGAACGAAAGCTCAAGATCGATCTGGGTGAATTCCGGCTGACGATCCGCGCGAAGGTCTTCATCCCTGAAACAGCGTGCGATCTGATAATACCGTTCAAACCCGGCCACCATCAAAATCTGCTTGAACAACTGCGGCGACTGGGGAAGCGCATAGAACTGGCCGGGATTCACGCGGCTGGGAACCAGATAGTCCCGAGCGCCTTCGGGAGTGCTCTTCGTGAGATGCGGGGTTTCAACCTCGATGAAACCGTGTTCATCCAGAAAATTCCGAACGACCCGGAGGATTTGGTGCCTCCGTTTTAAATTGGCCTGCATGCGAGGGCGGCGCAGGTCCAGATACCGGTATTTCAACCGCAGGTTCTCCGAGACGAGGACGTTATCCTCGATCGGAAACGGCGGCGTTTTGGCGGCATTGAGAATTTCCAGTTCGTCCGCAATCAGTTCAATTTCACCCGTGCCCAACTGTGTGTTGACGGTTCCGGCCGGTCGGGCCTCCACCCTTCCACGAACAGCAACGACATCCTCGCTCCGGAGCTCTTTGGCCTGCTTGTGGGTACTGGGCGAGAGCGTTGGATTAAAAACCACCTGAGTGATTCCCTCCCGATCCCGAAGATCGATAAAGATCAGTCCGCCGTGATCCCGGCGGGATTGAATCCATCCCATTAGAGCGGCCGTCTGACCGATATCGCTTTTTCTTAACTTTCCACAATCGTGCGTTCGTTTCAATCCCATATCCTCTCGTTCTATAGGGGCTCGCGTCGCCCCTCCAGCGCCTGAGCGGCTCGAATGAGCGCTGATGCCGAAGGCTCGCCTTGCCCGCTGGGTTCTTACGCGCTCATGGCTTTTCGGATCCTGGTCGCCGCCATCGGTGTTTTGGACTTTGCGGCAAGGGACTTAAGGGACCGAATCTCTTGAGCCGTGAGGTAGCGATAACGCCCGATGGGCAAGGCATCGAGTTCCAGCGTCGCCATCCGGATGCGTTTTAATTTCAATACCGGATGATCGATCTTCTCCAACATGCGTCGGATCTGACGGTTGCGCCCTTCATGGATCGTCATTTCCAACCACGAGTTTTTCTCCGTCTTTTTGATTTTTCGAATCCGGCAAGGCAAGGTCCGACCATCCGACAGAACCATCCCCCTCGAAACGTCCCGAATCTCCTCGTCCGTCAAAATCCCCTTGACCTTGACCTCATAGGTTTTGGGGACTTCAAAACTCGGGTGCAGCAGTTTTTGGACCAGCTCGCCATCGTTGGTTAGAAGCAACAGGCCTTCGCTGTCATAATCCAGCCTTCCGACCGGATAGACGCGGGCCCGCACCCCTCGAAGCAGTGCCTTGACCGTCACGCGACCCATCGGATCGGACAGCGTCGTGACCACTTCGCGGGGCTTGTTGAGCATGAGATACACTTTGGCCTGTTTTGGATTGATGAGTTTTCCCGAAACCTTGATATGATCCTGTTCCGGATCGGCTTTGCTGCCCAGCTCGCGGACCACGCGTCCGTTGACCGTCACGGCGCCCGCCCGCATCAACACCTCGGCCTTCCGGCGGGACGCGACCCCGGCCATCGAAATAATTTTCTGGAGGCGCTCGAGCATCGCTATTCCCATTCGATCGTGCTCGGCGGCTTTGACGAAACGTCGTAGACCACCCGGTTGATCCCGCGGACCTCGTTCACGATCCGGCTGGAAATCCGCTCCAGCACTTCGTGCGGCAGCTTGACCCAATCGGCCGTCATGCCATCCTGACTATGAACGGCGCGGATGGCCACGACATGTTCATAAGTGCGTTCGTCCCCCATCACACCGACGGTTCTGATCGGAAGCAAGACCGCAAAGGCCTGCCAGATCTGTCGGTACAGACCGGCCTTCCGGATCTCCTGCTCCACGATATCGTCCGCCTCGCGCAAAAGATCCAGCCGCTTTCGCGTCACCTCCCCCATGATCCGGACCGCCAAGCCCGGTCCCGGAAAAGGATGGCGCCAAAGGACCTCTTCCGAAAGGCCCATTTCTTCTCCCAACCGCCGCACTTCATCTTTGAACAATTCCCGAAGCGGCTCCACGAGCTTAAACCGCATCCGCGTGGGCAGTCCCCCGACATTGTGATGCGTCTTGATCGTCGCGGAAGGTCCCTTGAACGAAACGCTCTCGATCACATCCGGATACAGGGTGCCCTGGACCAGGAACTCCGGTCGGCCCAGATTTTTCGCCTCCTCCTCGAACACCTGGATGAACTGGCGACCGATGATCCGGCGTTTCCGTTCCGGATCGGTGACCCCTTTTAATTTTTTTAAAAATTTTTTTGAGGCGTCCACGTACCGGAGATTCAACTTAAACAGTTTTCGAAACGTCCCGGTCACCCGCTCGGTCTCCCCGTTTCGGAGCAGACCGTTGTCCACAAAAACACAGGTCAGCTGATCCCCGATGGCGCGATGGGTCAAGATGGCCGCGACGGCCGAATCGACACCCCCGCTCATCGCACAAATTACGCCGGCGTCGCCCACCCGTTCGTGAATCTGTTCGACGGCTCGTTCCAGATAGGCCTTCATCGTCCAGGTTGGAGCGCAGCCGCAGATCCGGTACAGAAAATTTTTCAGAATCGCAAGACCCTGCGGGGTGTGGGCGACTTCGGGATGGAACTGAATCGCATACAGCCGCCGCTTTTCATTCCGCATGGCCGCGACGGGCGAATTGACTGTGTGCGCAAGGACATCAAAACCCGGAGGCATCCGATCGATCCGATCGCCATGGCTCATCCAGACCACGGTCTCGGGTCGCGGGCCCCGGGCGGTCGAAGCGTCGCCAATCCCGTGCAACAGATCCGTAGCATCATCGATCATCAACTCGGCCCGGCCATATTCCCGTCGCGCCGATTTGGAAACTTTTCCGTCCAACCGGTGCGTGATCCATTGCATTCCATAGCAGATGCCCAGGATCGGAACGCCGAGATCCAGAATTTCCGGCGGACAATAAGGCGGTCTGTTGTCGTAAACGCTGGCCGGGCTGCCGGACAGGATGATCCCCTTCGGCTTGAAATCTCGGATAAATGAAATCGGAGTATCACAAGGGTGGATCTCGGAGTAGACCTGACTTTCGCGAATCCGGCGCGCGATAAGCTGCGTGTATTGGGAGCCGAAATCCAGGACAAGAATCTTCCCCGCATGGATTTTGTCGGCATGATTCTCAACGGCGCACATGATTACCTCAACGAGTTCCACCCTAACCCTGCTCAGTCGCGTTCGACCCGGTAATTGGGCGCCTCTTTGGTGATGATCACGTCGTGCACGTGACTCTCACGAAGGCCGGCCTGCGTCAGTTTGACGAAGCGGGCTTTCTTCTGAAGTTCCTTGATCGTCCGGCAGCCGCAGTAGCCCATGCCGGCTTTGAGGCCACCGACGAGCTGATAAATGACGCTGGCGAGAGAACCCTTGTACGGAACGCGACCCTCGATCCCTTCGGGGACAAGTTTGGTTTCCGTTTCATGTTCCTGAAAGTAACGATCCCGGCCTCCCTTGACCATGGCGCCGAGGGACCCCATCCCTCGATAGACTTTGTAGCTCCGGCCCTGGAACAAAACGGTTTCCCCGGGGCTTTCCTCCGTCCCGGCGAAGATGCTCCCGATCATGACCGTATCGGCCCCCGCGGCGATCGCTTTGCTGATGTCGCCCGAATATTTAATGCCTCCGTCGGCGATAATCGGAATCCCGGCTTTGGCCGCGGCTTCGGCGCAATGAGAGATGGCCGTCAATTGCGGGACGCCGGCTCCGGCGACAATCCGCGTCGTACAGATCGACCCCGGTCCCACTCCGACCTTCACGCCGTCGACGCCGGCCTTGATCAGGTCCCGGGTGGCTTCGGCCGTCGCCACATTGCCGCCCACCAATTCCAGGTCCGGATAGTCCTTCTTGATTTTGGAGACGGTCTCCAGGACGCTGACGGAATGGCCGTGAGCCGTATCCACGACGATCAGGTCGACCCCCGCCTTGGACAGAAGATCGACCCGCTCCATGGCATCCTCCCCGACGCCGATCGCCGCCCCCACGCGCAAACGACCGCTGGCGTCCTTACAGGCGTTCGGGTATTTGATTTTCTTCTCGATGTCCTTGATCGTGATCAATCCTCTCAACTCGAAATCTTTGTTGACCACCAACAGCTTCTCGATGCGATTTTTCTGAAGGATCGCCTTCGCCTCTTCGAGACCGGTCCCCTCGGGCGCCGTAATGAGATTTTTGTGCGTCATCACGTCGGAGACTTTGAGGTTCATTCGCGTCTCAAAACGAAGATCGCGGTTGGTCACGATTCCGACGAGCTTGGCCCCCCGCGTCACGGGGATTCCCGAAATCCGGTACCGGGACATCAACTGGAGCGCCTCGCGGATGGTCTGGTCGGGGGAGATCGTGATGGGATCGATGATCATCCCGCTCTCGGACTTTTTCACCTTGTCCACCTCAACCGTCTGTTCCTTGGGTCCCATGGCCCGGTGGACAATGCCGATGCCCCCCTCCTGGGCGATCGCGATCGCCATGCGCGCGTCGGTGACGGTGTCCATCGCGGCGCTGACGATCGGAATATTGATCCGAATGCGTCGGGTCAGGTGGGTTCGTGTTTCAACAAACCGCGGCAGGACGGACGATTTGGCCGGAATCAAAACGACATCATCAAACGTCAAACCTTCTTCCATTCGATTCTTCAGCGTCATGGAGGCTCGTTCTAAACCGATCGACGCGGCATCCCCGTCGAAAAGAGTGGATCATAATTAGCATATTCGCACGACGGCGTCAAGACCTATTGAAGAATCCCATCCGGGCAAGCCAGGATCGTGAACGATGCGCACGGTGCCTATCACCAACGGAAAACGAATAACGGCAGTTCTACGACAGACACCGTGCGAGAATCATTGGGGAGGGAAGCGAAATCGGCGCGAGGCCGCTCTCCGAGAAGGACATTCGGTGGATCGAACTGTGGGAAGAGTTGCGGCAGAAATTGAATGGTTCGCAAGCGATTCGGATCCTCTTCCGACGGTGTATATCGACTCACCCGTGAACCGGAAGAGACTCCCCAGTAAATGACCCCGGCGCCGATCACGACCGCGCCGCCCACCGAAAAACTCACATAGACCTGGGAATCAGCCCATGCCATTTTTGGGCCGAATAGAATTAAAAGTGCGACCGCCGGAATCAGAATCCGCCGTTTCATACCATATAGCTTACCCGACCGAATCGTCGGATGTAAACCGCTTTTCTGTTGGCCGTGATGCCGCAAAACGAGAGGAAGATCGTTAGGCCCACAGGATTAGGCCGAGTTCCCAGGGACTCGATAGATCCGGATGGTTCGGAATCACACGAACGGTGTAGCCGTGAAGTCCGCTCTTGCTGCAAGGCACGGCCCAGACTTCGAAGAGGGAAAGGCCCTCTTTTGACCGTTCTTTGAACTCCATCCGGTTCGCCTGGGTCTCCGCGATGTTTCCTTGCGCATCGACTCGACCCATGAGCAGTTCCACGGAAACATCCTGCGGCGTGAGCGCGCCCAACCGAACCCAGGCCTTCACATCGATCTTGTCCCCGACTTTTAATTGAGACGCCGATGGAGCCTCGACTTTTTCGATCCGGAGTTCTCGCCAATGGCCCCGAACATCCGCCTTCCAATTCGCCAGGCTCTTGGCTCTTGAAAAATTGTCGGCATAAAGCCCCACAATATGATCGGCGGCCGGGAAATAAAACCGTCCGGAATACTCACACATCATGCGATTGGTGTTGTAAACCGGACAGAGGTCCACCATCGCCTTCTTCATGCGGGTGATCCACCGTCGAGGCAGATGGTTGGATCCCCGCGCATAGAACGTCGGGACAATTTCCTTTTCCAAGAGGTCATACAGTGCGCTCGACTCGACCGCGTCCTGGGCGGTCTCGTCGCCGTACTGCTCCCCTCGGCCGATGGCCCAGCCGGTCTCGGATTGATAGGCCTCATCCCACCAGCCGTCCAGAATACTCACATTGAGGACGCCGTTGGCCGCGGCTTTCATTCCGCTGGTCCCGCTGGCCTCGAGCCCTCGTCGGGGGGTGTTCAGCCAGACATCCACGCCCTGAACCATGTAACGGGCCACCTCCATGTCGTAGTTCTCGAGGAAAACGATCCGCGGCCGGAATCGATCCTGTTTGGCCAGGTGGATGATTTGACGGATCAACTCCTTGCCCTGATCGTCCCGAGGATGGGCCAGACCGGCATAGATGATCTGGACAGGCCGCTCGGGTTGATTGAGAATTTTAGCCAGCCGATCCGGATCGTTTAAAAGAAGCGTGGCCCGCTTATAGGTCGCAAACCGCCGGGCGAATCCGATCGTCAGGGCTCCCGGGTCCAGGACCTCGTCGGCCCGCTCCAGATCGGCCTCTGTTACTCCTCTTGTTTGTAGCTGCGCCCGTAGGCGCTTACGAGCAAAGGCCACCAATCGCTCACGGCGCCGTTCATACGTCCGCCACAGTTCCAAGGGTGGGATCTCCTCAACCCCTTTCCAGTTTGTCGGGTCCGCGGGCTGCTCCAGCCATCGGGTTCCAAAATAGCGGTTAAAGAGATCCGCCATGTCCTTTGAAATCCACGAACGCACATGAATCCCGTTGTTCACATGCGACAGAGGCGTTTCCTCGAGCGGGACGCCCGGCCAGACGCCGGCCCACATCTTTCGCGAAACCGTTTCGTGCAATCGGCTGACCGCATTCAGATGAGCCGAAAGCCGGAGGGCCAGAACCGTCATGCAGAACGGTTCACGATCATCTTCGGGATTCTGCCGACCGAGAGCGAGGAAGTCTTTTCGAGAAAGACCTAGATCGCGATAGAACGTCCCGAAATATTTTTCGATCATCTCCGCTTGGAAATAGTCATTCCCGGCCGGGACCGGAGTGTGGGTCGTAAAGACCTGGCCGGCGGCGGCCACCTCCCGAGCTTCGGCAAACGAGAGTTTGTGCTCTTTCATTAAACTGCGGACACGCTCAATCGCCAGAAAAGCCGAATGCCCCTCGTTCATGTGACAGACTGTAGGTCGTAGTCCCAGGGCCGAGATCAACCGAAGTCCGCCGATTCCAAGAATCATCTCCTGTTTAATCCGCATTTCGTTGTCCCCGCCGTAGAGTTGATCCGTGATTTCCCGGTCCTCCGGACGATTGGACTCGACGTTGGTATCCAGGAGATAGAGCGGAACGCGCCCAACCTGAACGCGCCAGACCTGGGCTGTGACACTTCGCTCCGGGAAGGCCACCTCGACTGTCACCCGTATCCCGTTTGCATCACGGACCGGTAGGATCGGCAGATTATAAAAGTCGTTGTCGGTGTAGGATTCCTGCTGCCAGCCGTCCGCGTTGAGATACTGGTTAAAATAGCCCTGTTGATATAGCAGCCCCACGCCCACCAGCGGCAGGCCCAGATCGCTGGCCGATTTGAGATAGTCGCCGGCCAGAATCCCGAGTCCGCCGGAGTAGATCGGAAGGCAATCGGTCAGCCCGAATTCGGCCGAGAAGTAGGCGATGCAGTCTCGATCCTCCGTGCCGCGTGTCGTGCGATACCACGTTGTGGGATTGGAAAGATAGTTATCAAAACTCCGGCATACCCGATCATAGTGAGCGATGAAGCCGTTGTCCTCCGAAGCCGCGTTTAATTGTTCCTGGTTGATCCGGCCCAGCATCAGGACGGGATTGTGCCGCGCTTGTTCCCAGACCTCCCGATCCAGACGGCGAAAAAGCTCCCGTGTGTCGGGATCCCATGACCAGTACAGGTTGTAGGCCAGCTCCCGCAGCCGCTCCAGACGCGGCGGGAGGGATGGGATGACGGTGAATATTCGAACCGGTTTCACAAACGCTCCTCTTTTTGTGGACACATTACGGCGGTCTATTTCCGCCCCGTCGCTTTTTCGGTCTCCGCAATCGTGACCGTGGTTTTCATCACCGCGTCCGGATTGAGCGAAATGCTGTCGATGCCCTGCTCGACCAGAAACCGGGCGAACTCCGGATAGTCGCTCGGGGCCTGGCCGCAGATGCCGATCTTTCGGCCCTTGGCTTTGGCGGCCTTGATGACCGTTGCGACCATCGATTTTACCGCCGGGTTTCGCTCATCGAAAAGCGTGGCCACGATCTCGGAGTCCCTGTCCACGCCCAATACGAGCTGCGTGAGGTCGTTGGAGCCGATCGAAAAACCGTCGAATAATTCGGCGAAGGCATCGGCCAGGATCACATTACTTGGAATTTCGCACATCACGTACAACTCCAAACCATTTTGCCCCCGTTTCAGGCCGTGCTTTTCCATCTCGGCCTGTACGAGCCTCCCCTCCTCGACGGTGCGGCAGAACGGGATCATCAACTTGACATTGGTCAACCCCATCTCATCCCGCACCTGCTTCATCGCACGGCATTCCAACGCGAACCCGTCACGATAACGGGGATTATAGTAACGCGAAGCGCCGCGGAAACCCAGCATCGGGTTCTCCTCGGTCGGCTCATACGGCCGTCCGCCGACCAGGTTGGCGTACTCGTTGGTTTTAAAGTCGCTCAGCCGGACAATGACGTCTTTGGGGTAGAAGGCCGCCGCGATCATGCCGACACCCTGGGCCAAACGATCGACGAAATATTCCACTTTGTCACCGTATCCCTCCGTCAGCCGATCGATCTCGGCCTTGACCTCGGGGTCGTCGAGACGGTGATAATTCACCAGCGCCAGCGGGTGGATCTTGATCCAGGTGCTGATGATGAATTCCTCGCGGGCCAGACCGACGCCGTCGTTGGGGATGAAGGAAAGTCCGAAGGCCTCCTGGGGATTGCCCAAATTCATCATGACCCGGGTCTTAGGGCGAACCATGGACTTAAGATTGATCTTCTCCACATCGAACGGCAGCGTTCCCTCGTAGACCACCCCGGTCTCGCCCTCGGCGCACGAAATGGTCACCGACTGACCGTCCTTGAGCCGTTCGGTCGCCTGCTCCGCCCCCACCACGGCCGGAAGGCCGAGCTCGCGGCTCACGATCGCGGCGTGGCAGGTTCGACCCCCGCGATTGGTTACGATGGCGGCCGCCTTTTTCATAATCGGTTCCCAATCCGGATCGGTTTTGTCGGTGACCAGCACCTCGCCCGGTCTGAACCGGTCGATATGCTGAACGCTTTTGATCACCCGCACCGGCCCCTGTCCGATCTTTTCCCCGACGCTTCGCCCGGTCACCAACACCCTTCCCCGCTGCGCGAGATGGTAGATCTCGACTTCATCCCGGTCTTTTTGCGACTGGACCGTCTCGGGACGGGCCTGAACGATAAAGAGCTCGCCGGTTAGTCCATCCTTCGCCCATTCCATGTCCATGGGCGTGGGCCGGCCTTTTTTGGCGCTGTAGTGCTCTTCGATCACGCAGGCCCAACGGGCCAGGGTTAGTATCTCATCATCGGTAATCGCAAACCGTGCACGATCGTCGGGCGGAACCGGCACGTTTTTCACCATCTTTCCCCCGCCCACATCGTAGACCAGCTTGAATTCTTTGGTGCCCAGCATCTTTTGCAAGATAGGCCGAAACCCGGCCTTGAGCGTCGGCTTGAATACGTAATACTCGTCGGGATTCACCGATCCCTGGACCACGTTCTCGCCCAAACCGTAGGAGGCGTTAATCAGTACGGCATTCGGAAAACCGGTCTCCGTATCGAT
>Ga0335082_10001074_pt1 | contig 29064 bp, 21 predicted proteins | sample Lox_Sample_41_FD_206718 | JGI IMG/M metagenome (GOLD analysis project Ga0335082, IMG submission 206718) | Soil microbial communities from Loxahatchee National Wildlife Refuge, Florida, United States - Lox_Sample_4.1 | ecosystem: Environmental > Terrestrial > Soil > Wetlands | place: USA... | reverse complement strand
TGCGCAGCCCGGACTTCAGCTACCTGCCGGGCCCCGACGACATCTACGTCTCGCCCTCCCAGATCCGCCGGTTCAACCTCCGCACCGGCGACACGGTGCGCGGAACGGTCCGCCAGCCCAAGGACGGCGAGCGGTACTTCGCGCTGCTGCGGGTCGACACCATCAACGGCGAGGGACCGGAGGAGAACCAGCAGAAGGTCCTCTTCGACAACCTCACGCCGCTCTACCCGACCTCGCGCCTGCGGCTGGAGCACGAGCCGAACGAGATGACGACGCGGGTGGTGGATCTGTTCTCGCCCATCGGCAAGGGGCAACGCTGCCTCATCGTGTCGCCGCCCCGCGCCGGCAAGACCGTCCTCCTCCAGAACATCGCCCACGCCGTCACCTCCAACCACCCCGAGGTCACCCTCATCGTGCTGCTCATCGACGAGCGGCCCGAGGAGGTGACCGACATGGAACGGACCGTGAAGGGCGAGGTGGTGGCCTCGACCTTCGACGAGCCCGCCACGCGCCACGTCCAGGTGGCGGAGATGGTGATCGAGAAGGCGCGGCGGCTGGTCGAGCACCGGAGGGACGTGGTCATCCTCCTCGACTCCATCACCCGCCTGGCGCGCGCCTACAACTCGGTGGTGCCGCCCTCCGGCAAGATCCTCTCGGGCGGCGTGGACTCCAACGCGCTCCACAAGCCCAAGCGCTTCTTCGGGGCGGCGCGCAACATCGAGGAGGGCGGCTCGCTCACCATCATCGGCACGGCGCTGGTGGACACCGGCAGCCGCATGGACGAGGTGATCTTCGAGGAGTTCAAGGGCACCGGGAACTCGGAGATCGTCCTGGACCGCAAGCTCATGGAGAAGCGGATCTTCCCCTGCATGGACATCGGCAAGAGCGGCACGCGCAAGGAGGAGCTGCTGCTCCCCGCCGACTGGCTCTCCAAGATCTACATCCTGCGCCAGACCATCCTGAACGGGCTCGACAACGTCGAGGCGATGAAGTTCATGCTCGACAAGTTCCGCCAGGTGAAGACCCACGAGGAGTTCTTCAAGCTCATGACCGGCGGCGGGAAGTAGGGGGCGCCCTCACGCCCAGCGCAGCTCGGCCGTGAAGTGCCGCAGGTACCGGCTCTGCTTCTCGATCCGCACGCCGCGCACCTGGCGCGCCTTCGCCTTGAGCTCCAGGATCACCTCGGCCGCGTAGTCGAAGTGGCTCTGGGTGTACACGCGGCGCGGGAACGCGAGCCGGACCAGGTCGAGGTGGTGGTAGGTCTCGGTCCCGTCGTCGAGCCGCTTGCCGAACATCACCGACCCGATCTCGACCCCGCGGATGCCGCCCTCCAGGTAGAGGGCGTTGCAGAGCGCCCAGCCCGGGTAATCCTCCTTGGGAAGGTGCGGGAGGAAGTCGCGGGCGTCGAGGTAGACGGCGTGCCCCCCGGTCGGCTCCACGATGGCGACCCCGCCGGCGAGCAGCTTCTCGCCCAGGTACTCGACGGTCCGCAGCCGGTAGCGCAGGTAGCTCTCGTCCAGCACCTCCTCGAGCCCGGTGGCGATGGCCTCGAGATCGCGCCCCGCCAGGCCGCCGTAGGTGGGGAAGCCCTCGGTGAGCACGAGCAGGTTCCGCGCGGCCTCCACCCAGCGCTCGTCGTGGAGCGCGAGGAAGCCGCCGATGTTGGCGAACCCGTCCTTCTTCGCGCTCATGGTGCAGCCGTCCGCGAGCGAGAACATCTCCCGCGCGATCTCCTTCACCGCCCGGTTCCCCTGCCCCGGCTCGCGCAGCTTCACGAACATCGCGTTCTCCGCGAAGCGGCAGGCGTCGATGACGAGGGGCTTGCCGTGGCGGGCCAGCAGGTCGCGGTAGGCGCGGAGGTTCTCGAGCGAGACCGGCTGGCCGCCTCCGGAGTTGTTGGTGACCGTGACCATGCCGAAGGGCACGCGATCGCCGCGCTCGACCAGGAGCCGCTCCACCCGCTCGAGGTCCACGTTCCCCTTGAACGGGTGGCGGGCGCGGGGCTCCCGGCCCTCGGCGATGACGAGGTCCGCCGGCTCCACGCCCAGGCTCTCCAGATTCGCGCGGGTGGTGTCGAAGTGGGTGTTGCTCGGGACCACGTCGCCCCGCTTCGCCGCCACCGAGAAGAGGATCCGCTCCGCGGCCCGCCCCTGGTGCGTGGGGATGACGAAGGGGTAGCCGGTCAGGTCGCGCACCGCCGCCTCGAACCGGAAGAAGCTCGGCGCGCCGGCGTAGCTCTCGTCGCCGGCCATGATGCCGGCCCACTGGCGCGCGGACATCGCCCCCGTGCCCGAGTCGGTGAGGAAGTCGAGGAGCACGTCGTCCGAGCGCAGCCGGAAGACGTTGAGCCTCGCCTCGCCGAGGCATCGCTCGCGCTCCTCGCGCGTGGTGAGGCGGATGGGCTCGACGCTCTTGATGCGGAAGGGCTCGAAGATCGTGCGCGGCATCGGGCGAGCTTAGCGCGGCAAGCCCCGCCGGGCGCGGGGCGGGCGGGAGGTCCCGGCCGGATCGGGCCGGACCGGAGCGAGCGGGTCCCCGCTTGACGCAACTCCGCGATCCGACTAGATCACGCGGTTCACAGCCGGCCCGGACCACCGCCCGCGACGCGGGGGTGCAAGCGGCCGAGGAGAAGGTCACGCCATGAGGGAAGGCATCCACCCCGCCTACAAGCCCGCCAAGGTGGTCTGCGCCTGCGGCAACGTCATCGAGACGCGCTCCACCCGCGGCGACTTCCACGTCGAGATCTGCGCGCAGTGCCACCCGTTCTTCACGGGCAAGCAGAAGATCCTCGACACCGCGGGGCGCATCGAGAAGTTCAGGACCCGGTACGCCGGCCAGCCCGGCGCCGCGAAGCCGGAGGAGAAGAAGGCCGCGCCCGCCCCCGCGCCCGCCAGGAAGCCCGCCGAGAAGGAGAACCGGGCCGCCAAGCGCGCCAAGTCGGGGAAGACCAAGGCGCGGACCGAGGCGCCGCCGGCCGAGGCCCCCGCCGCCCCCGAGGCGAAGCCCGAGTAGCGGAGAGGGACGACGGCGCCCACCGTGGCGCCGTCCTCGTCCCTGGCTCCCCCGTTCGCCCGGAGCGGGGCGGCCGCGGCGCGGGCGCGAAGTCGAGGCACGGCTTCCGCGCCCCCGCGGTAGACTCGTGCCGTGACGCCCCTCGTCCTCATCGTCGACGACGAGCGCTCGAACGTCGAGTCGCTGGCGCGGATCTTCGAGCGCGAGGGCTGGCGCGTCGTGCCGGCGGCCTCCGGCGCCGACGCGCTGGAGGCGCTCCGCCGGGAGCGCCCGCAGGTGGTGGTCACAGATCTGATGATGCCGGGCATGACCGGCGAGGCGCTCCTGCGCGCCGTGAAGACGGTGGCGCCCGAGACCGAGGTGGTCCTCATGACCGCCTACGGAACGGTCGAGACCGCCGTCGAGGCGATGAAGTCGGGCGCCTACGACTTCATCACCAAGCCGGTGAAGCGGCACGCCATCGTGAAGAGCGTGCGCCAGGCGCTGGAGAAGGCGTCGCTCGTCGCCGAGAACCGCGCCCTCAAGGCGCGGCTGGCGGTTCTCCACCCTGCGGCGGGGGAGCTGCTCGGCGACGCGGCCAGCTTCCACGCGGTCCTCGACACCCTCCGCCAGGCGGCTCCCACCAACGCGACGGTGCTGCTGCAGGGGGAGAGCGGGACCGGCAAGGAGCTGGCGGCCCGGCTCGTCCACGACCTCTCTCCCCGGGCCGCGGGCCCCTTCGTGCCCATCCACTGCGCGGCGATCCCGGAGACCATCCTCGAGTCCGAGCTGTTCGGCTACGAGAAGGGCGCCTTCACCGGAGCCGCGGCCCGCAAGGAGGGGCGGTTCGAGCGCGCCCACGGGGGGACGCTCTTCCTCGACGAGGTCGGGGAGATGTCGCCCTCGGTGCAGGTGAAGCTCCTGCGCGTCCTGCAGGACGGCATGGTGGACCGGCTGGGCGGCACCGAGCCGGTGCGCGTCGACGTGCGCATCGTCGCCGCGAGCAACAAGGACCTGTCCGCCGAGGTGCGCGCCGGCCGGTTCCGCGAGGACCTGTTCTACCGCCTCGACGTGGTCTCGGTGCGGCTCCCGCCGCTGCGCGAGCGCCGGGAGGACATCCCCCTCCTCGCCGGCGCCTTCCTGCGCCGCAGCGCCGAGAAGAACGGCAAGGCGGTCTCGGGCTACACGCCGGCCGCGCTCGCCGCGCTGGAGCGCTACGACTGGCCCGGCAACGTGCGCGAGCTCATGCACGCCGTCGAGCGCGCCGTGATCCTGGCGCGGGCCGACGCCCTCGACGTCGCCGACCTGCCCGATCCGATCCGCGCCGCCTCCGCGGCGCCGCCGGCCCCGGGCCCCGCCGCCGCGGGCGGCGCGCCGGCCATCGCGATCCCGCTCGGCACGCCCATGGACGAGGTCGAGCGGATGGTGATCCGCGAGACGCTCCGCCAGACCAAGGGCGACAAGACCCTCGCCGCCCAGATCCTCGGCATCGCCGCGCGGACGATCTACCGCAAGCTCGACCGCGACGAGGACGGGCACCTGGTGGACGAGGAGAGCTGACCTCCCCCGTCCGGTGCCGGGGGTGCCAAAATGGCGCCCGCCGCGAGCCCGGGCGGCGGCCTTTGCCAATATGGCAGGGGATCCGCCGAGGGCCTGGGAGCGGATGCCGGGACGCCTGGATTTCCAAGTGTCATCGCGCTGTTGAGCCTTCACGCCCGCCTCGATCCATGGCACGTCGGTTGCTCCGCAGACGGCCCGGGCGCTCCCCATGCTCGACCTCTTCTTCCGCAAGTACGCCTGGACCGCCAACCTCGCGCTGCTCCTCGCGGCGGCGTGGCTCTCCGCCCGCACGGTCAACACCCTCGTCGGCGCCGCGGTCCGCCCCCGCCCGCAGGTGGACCTGTCGGCGTCGCAGGCGGCGCCGCCCCGCCAGGCCCTGCCGTCCACGCTCGACCCCGACCGCCTCTACCGGCTCATCGGCGTCGAGCCGCCCAAGCAGGCCGACGCGACGAGCAACGCCCCGCCGCCGCGGCCGCAGACCTGCTCGGACGCCCATGCACGGCCAGTGAAGACCGATCTGCGGCTCCAGCTGGTGGCCGCGGTCCAGGCCGACCGGCCGTCCTGGTCGCTCGCCACCATCGCCGACTCGGCCACCCGGGAGACGCGCATCCTGGGCGTGGGCGACGACATCCAGGGCGCCCGGCTCGTCGGCGTCGAGCGGGTGCGGGACGAGCACGACGCCACCGGCAACGGCTTCCGGGTGGTGGCCGTCATCTGCAACGGCGGCACCAAGGAGTTCATCGACACCGAGCCCGGCACCGGCGCGGCGCCCGAGCCGAACCTGGGGTTCGCCGCGGTGCCGCGGCCGGCGGCGGCGCCCGGGCAGGGCGTCCGCCCCCTGGGGGAGAACCGCTACGACATCGACCGATCGGCGGTGGACGGCGCGCTCAACAACATGTCGAACCTCGCCACCCAGGCCCGCATCGTGCCGAGCTTCAAGAACGGCGTCGCGAACGGCTTCAAGCTCTTCTCGATCCAGCCGGGCTCGCTCTACGCGTCGATCGGCATCGAGAACGGCGACGTCATCCAGCGCATCAACGGCTACGAGATGAACTCGCCGGACAAGGCCCTCGAGATCTACCAGAAGCTCAAGGAGTCGTCGCACGTGACCATCGAGATCGAGCGCGGCGGAGCGGTGATCAAGAAGGAGTACAACATTTCCGGTCCGTGAACTCCGGACCGAGAAGAGACCCATGCGCACGTTCCTCCTCGCGACGCTCCTCCTCCCCTGCCTGGCCCTCGGCCAGGTCCCCGCCCGTCCGCCCGGCATCCGGCCGCGCCCCGTCCCCGTCCCGGGAGGCGGGATGCGGCCCGCCTCCGACCTGGAGGTGCAGCCCGCGCCGCCGGGAGCGCCCCCGCCCCCCCGGCCGCTCACCCCGCCGGCGCCGGGCGCGGCGCCGGGCGCGCCACCCCCCGCCGCCGGCGGCCCGCGCGGCACCGCCGAGACCACCGTCCCCTCCCGCGACAAGTGCCAGCCGCTGCAGGGCCGGTTCATGCTCACGTTCAACAAGGCGGACGTGGTCGACGTGCTGGAGCAGGCGAGCCGCTGGACGTGCCGGAACTTCATCTACACGGAGGACGTGGCGCGCGGGAAGATCACGCTCCTCTCCAAGACGCCGGTCACCGCCGACGAGGCCTACGCCGCCTTCCTGGCGGCGCTCACCTCCAACAACATCGCCGTCTACCCGTCGGGCAAGTACTACAAGCTCATCCGCATCGCCGACGCGAAGAAGCAGCCCATCCCCACCTACGTCGGCGACGAGTCGGGGACGCCCGGGAACGAGCAGCCGATCACCAAGGTGATCCGGCTCTCCTACGCCGACGCCGACCAACTGCGCGGGATCATGGGGAACTTCATCTCGCCGCAGGGCGCCGACATCCAGTCCATCCCGCCCGACACCCTCATCATCACCGACGTGGGCCTCAACATCCGCCGGATCGAGCGGCTGGTCGAGGCCATCGACCGCCCGGGCGGCGGCGACATCGTCCGCATCGTCCAGGTCCGCTACGCGCCGGTGAAGGACATGGCGGACAAGGTCAACCAGATCTTCGGCTCGCAGGCGGGTGGGGCGCCCGGGCGGCCCGGCGCACGCCGCAGCATGATCCGCAGCGCGCCCACGCCGGCCGGCTCGGCGCCCGGCGCCCCGGGGGCCGCGGCCGCGGCGGGGACGCCCGGGGGGCGGACCGAGGAGATCTCGGTCAGCAAGGTGATCCCCGACGAGCGCACCAACAAGCTCATCGTCATCGCCGACGAGAGGAGCTTCCAGCGCATCGTCGACCTGGTGGAGCAGCTCGACCTCCCCGCCGCGGGCGAGGGCGGCATCCACGTCGTCTTCCTCAGGAACGCCAACGCCGAGCAGCTCGCGCAGACGCTCGGCAGCCTGGCGCAGGCCAAGCGCCAGGGCCAGGGCAACGCGGCCGGCGCCCCCGCGGTGCCCGGCGCCGTGCCCGCCGCCCTCACCCCGGCCTCGGCGGCCGCCGCCGGCCCCGCCACCGCCGAGGTCCTCTCCGGCGAGGTGAAGGTCACCGCCGACAAGACGCAGAACGCGCTCATCATCCAGGCGAGCGGCGGCGACTTCGCCGCCATGCAGCGGCTCATCGACAAGCTCGACCGGCCGCGGCGGCAGGTGTTCGTCGAGGCGGTGATCATGGAGGTGAACCTCAGCGACAGCACCCAGTTCGGCGTGGGCATGCACCGGCTCCTGCCGGTCTCCTACAAGGGCGACACCGGGATCCTCCCCATCGCCTCCGAGCCCGGGACCCCCAGCTCCTTCAGCGTGTCGAGCGTCGCCTCGCTGGGCGGGTTCCTCTCCGGCTTCGTGGGCCCGACGTCGGCCACGCTCTCGGCGCTGGGCATCAACATCCCCAGCATCGGCATCCTGGTGCAGGCGCTGCAGTCCAACTCCGACGTGAACGTGATCTCCACGCCGCACATCCTCGCCTCGGACAACGAGGAGTCGGAGATCACGGTGGGCCAGAACGTCCCGTTCCAGGCCGGCTACGCGCCCCAGGGCCTCTCCAACCTGGTCGGCACCTCGACCACCGGGACCGGCACCGCCACGGCGCTCGGGACCACGCTGGGCCTCGGCGGCCTGAACAGCCTCTACGCCCCCATCCAACGGCAGAACGTGGAGCTGCGCCTCAAGATCAAGCCCCAGATCAGCGAGGGGGACACCATCCGGCTGGCGGTCGAGGAGCAGACGGAGGAGATCGCCAGCACCGATCCCGTCCTCGGCCCCACCACCGCCAAGCGCTCGGTGAAGACGAACATCGTGGTCCGCGACCAGGGCACCATCGTGCTGGGCGGCCTCATCCAGGAGCGGAGCGTCCGCAGCGTCAAGAAGGTGCCCATCCTGGGCAGCCTGCCGATCGTGGGGTGGCTCTTCCGCAGCACCAACACGACCAAGACCAAGACCAACCTCCTCATGTTCCTCACGCCCTACGTGATCCGCGACGAGCACGACTACCGGCGGATCTACGAGAAGAAGCGGAGCGAGCAGCAGACCTTCCAGGAGCAGTTCTACGGCAAGCAGCCCGGCTACCAGGTCGACATCGACTTCGCCCGCAAGGCCGGCCCCTACGCGATGATCCGCCGGGACGTGCGCAACGAGTCACAGCGGCTCGAGAACGGCGGGCCCGGCCTCCCCAGCGAGCGCGTGATCACGCCCCGCGGCGGCGCCGCCCCCGCGCCGGTGCCGCCGGCCGGTCCGCCGGTGGCGCCGGACGCGCGCCGCCCGCGCGACGTCACCGAAGGTGAGGGAACCGCGGTCGACCGCCTCGACGTCCAGCCCGAGGTGCCCGCGCCGGGCACCGCGCCGCCGCCACCCGCCCCGCCGGCCGGAGGCGCCACCGCCCCGCCGGAGGCCCAGCCGCCGGCGCCGCCCGCGCCGCAGCCCGAATGAATCGGGGCGCACCGTCCGTCCCCCGGGACCACGCCATGTCGAACGAAGCCCAGACCGAGACCCTGCCGCTGACCGAGGCACCCCCGCCGCGCGAGCGGACGGCGCTCGTCGCCCACGCGCCCGCCTGGCTTTGCGGCCGCCCGCTCGGCGAGATCCTGCGGGAGACGGTGCAGCTCCCGCCGGAGCGGCTCGAGGAGGCGCTCGCCGCGCAGCGCGGCGAGCAGGCCGGAGCGCGGCTGGGCGAGATCCTGGTGCGGGCCCGGGCCGTCACCGAGGAGGACGTGCTCCGGGCGCTCGCCATCCAGCTCGACCTCCCCTTCACCACCCGCATCGACCCGGAGACCATCCCCCAGGAGCTGGTGCAGAAGGTGCCCATCCACTTCGCCAAGCAGGCGCGGGTGTTGCCGCTCGGCCTCGCCGGCGAGGCGGTGCGGGTGGCGGTGGCGGACCCGCTCGACACCGCCGCCCAGGACGGCCTGGGGATGCTGCTCGCTGCACCCCTCGCGCCCGAGGTGGTCCCGCCCCAGATCGTGGTGGACGCCATCAACGCCGTCTACGAGCGGGCCGGGGACGAGCACGAGAAGCTGATGGAGGACCTCGAGACCGAGGACCTCGAGTCCGTCGCCCACGAGCTGGAGGAGCCGACCGACCTCCTCGACGCGGACGACGAGGCGCCCATCATCCGCCTGGTCAACTCGCTCATGTTCCGCGCGGTGAAGGAGCGCGCCAGCGACATCCACGTCAACCCGGAGGAGAAGGACATCTCGGTCCGCTACCGGATCGACGGCGTGCTGCGCGAGGTGATCCGCCCCCCCAAGCGCTTCCAGGCGTCGATCGCCAGCCGCATCAAGATCATGGGCGGCCTCAACATCGCCGAGAAGCGGCTCCCGCAGGACGGCCGCATCCGCATCAAGATCGCCGGCAAGGACGTGGACATCCGCCTCTCCACGGTGCCCACCGCGCACGGCGAGCGGATCGTGATGCGCCTCCTCGACAAGGCGAGCGTGGTCCTGGACCTCGGCTCGCTCGGCTTCGAGGACTGGCAGCGCAAGGTCATGGACGGGCTCATCACCCGGTCCCACGGCATCGTGCTCGTGACCGGCCCCACCGGCTCGGGCAAGACCACCACGCTCTACGGCGCGCTCGCGCAGATCAACTCGCCCGACCTGAACATCCTCACCATCGAGGACCCGGTCGAGATCCCGCTCAAGGGCATCGGCCAGGTGCAGGTGAACCCGAAGATCGAGCTGACCTTCGCGAACGGCCTGCGCTCCTTCCTCCGCCAGGATCCCGACGTGATCATGGTGGGCGAGATCCGGGACCTAGAGACCGCCGAGATCGCCATCCAGGCGTCCCTCACCGGCCACCTGGTCCTCTCCACCGTCCACACCAACGACGCCGCCGGCGCCATCACCCGCCTCGTCGACATGGGGGTGCAGCCGTTCCTGGTGGCCTCGTCCCTGGTCGGCGTGCTGGCGCAGCGGCTGGTGCGCGTGCTCTGTCCCGAGTGCAAGCAGCCCTACGCCCCCACCGCCGAGGAGCGCGAGCAGGCCGGCCTCAGCGACGACATCCTGAGGCGCGCCGGGAACCCGACGGTCGTCTACAAGGCGCAGGGCTGCCCGGCGTGCCAGCGGACCGGCTACCAGGGCCGCACCGGCATCTACGAGCTGATGCTGGTGGACGACGACGTCCGCCAGCTCATCCTCAAGAACGTGGACTCCTCGAGCATCAAGAACGCCGCGGTCCACCGCGGGATGCTCACGCTGATGCAGCACGGCGCCTACAAGGTTGCGCGCGGCATCACCACCGCGGCCGAGGTGCTGTCGGTCACCGCGGAGGATCTGCACTAACCCACCATGCCGGTCTTCGAGTACAAGGCGCTCACCGCGGCCGGGAAGGCGGTCCAGGGGCTCAAGGAGGCGGACTCGCCCAAGACGCTCCGGGCCGTGCTCCGCCGCGACGGCGTGTTCCTCACCGAGGTGCTGGGCGAGCAGCAGTCGAAGGCGCAGCAGGCGCGCGAGGTGAACGTGCGCCGCTGGGTGCTGGGGCGCGTCTCCGCCCAGGACCTGGCCATCGCCACCCGGCAGCTCGCGGTGCTGGTGAACGCCGGGATCCCCCTGGTGGAGTCGCTCAGCGCGCTCGTCGAGCAGGTGGAGCACGAGCGGCTGAAGCGCATCCTCTCCGACGTGAAGCAGCGCGTGAACGAGGGCAGCACGCTCGCCGACGCGCTCGCGGCGCACCCCCGCCTGTTCACCACGCTGTACGTGAACATGATCCGCGCCGGCGAGACCTCCGGCGCCCTCGAGGTGGTCCTCTTCCGCCTGGCGGACTTCACCGAGGGCCAGGCCCGGCTGCGGTCCAAGGTCCTGGCGATGATGGCGTACCCGGCCTTCATGTCGCTGATCGGCATCGGCATCATGGGGGTCCTCTTCACGGTGGTCATCCCCAAGCTCCTCAAGATCTTCGAGGACACCAGGGCGGTCCTCCCCTGGAACACCCGCGTCCTCATCTTCGTGTCGGGCTTCAGCGCCGACTACTGGTGGGCGATCGCCGCCGCCCTGGCGGCCGGGATCTGGTTCTTCCGCCGCTGGAAGCGGACGCCGGCGGGGCGGGCCCGCTACGACCGGTGGGTCCTGACCTTGCCGGTGCTCGGGCCGCTCATCCGCCAGATCGCCATCGGCCGGTTCGCGCGCACGCTCTCGACGCTCCTCAAGAGCGGCGTCCCGCTGCTCACCGCCATGGACATCGTGAAGAACATCGTCGGCAACACCCGCCTCTCCGACGTGATCGAGTCCGCGCGCCAGGCCATCCAGGAGGGCGAGTCGATCGCCGCGCCGCTCAAGCGCTCCGGCGAGTTCCCGCCCCTGGTGCACCACATGGTCGCCGTCGGCGAGCGCTCCGGCGCGCTCGAGGAGATGCTCAAGAACGTCGCCGACGCCTACGAGAGCCAGGTCGAGACCACCATCGCCGCCCTGACCTCGCTGCTCGAGCCGCTCATGATCGTGGGGATGGGCGTCACCGTCGGCTTCATCGTGTTCTCGGTGATCCAGCCCATCCTGCAGCTCAACACCCTGGCCGGAGGAGGATGACACGTGAGGAAAGCGAACTGGAGCCGCGCCGGGCGCGGCATGACGCTCATCGAGGTGATGGTGGTCCTGGTGATCCTGGGCCTCATCGCCTCGGCGGTGGCGGTCAACGTCATCGGCCGGCTCTCCGAGGCCAAGATCCGCCAGGCCAACAACGACGTGCGGCAGATCGCGGACCAGGTGGACGCCTTCAAGGCGATGCGCGGGCGCTACCCGACCACCGAGGAGGGGCTGAACGCCCTGATCCTGGAGAAGTTCCTCAAGCCGAACAGCAAGGACGGGAAGCTCAAGGATCCCTGGGACCGCGAGTACATCTACCTCTACCCCGGCCAGGTCCACCCCGACGCCTTCGACGTGAAGAGCTACGGCAACGACGGCCAGCCGGGCGGCGACGGCGAGAACGCGGACGTCGTGAACCCCTGATGCGCAGCGCGCCGCCGGCCGAGCGGGGCTTCACGCTCATCGAGCTGCTCGTGGTGGTCGGGATCGTCGCGATCCTGGCGCTCGCGGCCGGGCCGGCGGTCGAGTCCATCACCGGCGCGAACGCGCGCCAGGCGGCCGGCGCGCTGGCCGGGACGATGCGCGCGCTCTACGACACCGCGGCGCTGCGCAACGTCACCTGCCGGCTGGCGCTGGACGTGGACGGCCGCGCCTGGTGGGCGGAGTGCGCCCGGAGCCGGGCCGGGATGGCGCGCGATCCCGACAAGCAGCCGCCCAGCGCCGAGGAGCTGGCCGAGCGGTTCCCCGAGGAGAAGGACGCCGACCGGCGCCGGCTGCTGGCGCGCACCGAGTTCGGCGCGTACTCCGACCGGCTGGTGGCGAAGCGCGAGCTGCCGGGCCGCGCGCGCTTCGATCCGCTGCGGGTGGAGGGGCGGCGCGAGGCCGTGGACAAGGGCGTCGCCTACGTCTACTTCTTCCCCGGCGGGCAGACGCAGCGCGCCTACGTGCCGGTCGCCGACGGCTCGAACCTCTACACCGTGGTCCTGGAGCCGCTCACCGGGCACGCCCGGGTCGCCTACGGGAAGGTGGAGGTGAAGGAGTGACCGGCCGGTGGCGCCGCCCCCTCTCCTCGACCCTCTCCCCCGCCGGTGCTGGGGAGAGGGAGAGCTGCCGGGGCTTCACCCTCCTCGAGGTGGTGGTCGCCCTCGCCATCCTGGCCATGGGCCTCATGGCCATCTCCGACGTGGTGGGCGGCGCGCTGCGGAACCACGTCCGCGCGCACGACCTCGACGTGGCCACCCTGCTCGCCCGCGCCAAGCTGGCGCAGCTCGAGGACCAGTTCGACGAGGACGGGTTCCGCGACTTCGACCAGGACGAGGAGGGGACGTTCGAGGACCAGGGCCACGGCGAGGTGCGGTGGGCCTGGCACGTGACGCGCCCGGCCCTGGAGGGCGGCGGCGACGCCGCCTGCACGAAGCTCCTCGGCGACTACGGGCTCTCGAGCCTCCTCCCGCAGCCCAAGGACGCCGGGGCCGCCTCGACGCCCACCGATCCGATCCAGGCGGCCATCGCCAACGCGATCAAGGCCCAGTGCTCGGCCTTCACGGAGACGGTCAAGAAGGGCGTCCGCCGCCTGCACCTCACGGTGACGTGGGGGAAGGGGAGCGATCCGATCGAGCTGGAGACCTACCTGGTGGTCATCACGCCGCGGAAGGGGCAGCCGTGAGGGACCCGCGCCGCCCTGCCCTCCCGCCCGGCCGGGGGTTCACGCTCATCGAGCTGATGGTCGCCATCGGCATCACCGCCGCCATCGCGGCGATGGTGGCGGGCTCGTTCGCGCGCGTGGACCGGGCCAGCGAGGTGGCGCGCGCCCAGGGGGAGCGCTTCGCGGCGGCACGCCTCGCCCTGACGCGCATGGCGCGCGAGGTCTCGATGGCGTTCGTCTCCGATCACTTCGACCAGTCGCAGTTCCGCGATCGGCCCACCCTCTTCCGCGGGCGCGAGGACGACCTCCTCTTCAGCACCATGTCGCACGTCCGGCTCTACCTCGACGCCAGGGAGTCGGATCAGGCCCAGGTCGAGTACACGGTCGAGAGCGACCCCGATCACCCCGGCGACCAGTCCCTCTTCCGGCGCGAGAAGCCGCGCATCGACGACGAGCCCGACCGCGGCGGGCGCAAGGAGGTCCTCTGCGATCGCGTGCGGGGGATGAAGCTCCAGTACTGGGACCGCAAGCGGCAGGAGTGGGTCCGCGAGTGGTCCACGCGGTCCACCGACCACGCCAGCGAGCTGCCCACCCGCGTGCGAATCGAGCTCGAGCTGCAGATGCCCTACGGCCAGCCCGAGAAGTTCGCCACCGAGACCCGCGTCGCCCTGCAGCGGCCCCTGGACTTCTGACGTGAGCGCCCTCGTCCGTCATCCCGGGGGGCGACGGGCCCCCAGACCCCCGGTCGCTCCGGGCGAGGCTCATTCGCCTCGCCCTCCGCGCCGCCTGTGTCGGAAGGGTGCGCGCGGCGCGGCGCTGCTGGTCGTCACGGTCTCGCTCGCCGTCCTCACCGCGTTCGCGGTGGACCTCGCCTACGAGACGCGGGTCACGCTCCAGATCGCCGTCAACGGCCGCGACGAGCTGCGGGCGACCGCCGCCGCCAAGGGCGCGGCCAACCTGGCGCGGCTCGTGCTCTACTTCCAGAACAAGCTCGACGCGCAGGGGCAGGCGGCGAGCCAGCTCAACCCGCAGATCGCCGCGCTGCTGCCTCGCATCCAGGTCTGGAGCCTGGTCCCGGTGGGGCCGATGCTGACGGACGCGCTCTTCGGCGGCGGCGCCTCGCCCGCCGCCGTGCCGGGCCCGGCACCGGCGCCAGGAACGGCGGCCGCGCCCGCCGAGGGCGCCTTCGACGCGCGGATCGAGGACGAGGGGACCAAGGTGAACGCGCAGCTGGACGGCTCCTCCAGCGGCGGGCTCCTCGGGGGTCAGCTCGCGGCCTACTTCGACCTGGTCGGCAACCCGAAGTGGGACTTCCTCTTCGACCGCGAGGACGAGACCGGGATGAAGGCGACGCGCAACGACGTCGCCATCAACCTCGTCGACTGGGTGGACGAGGACAACGTGACGTCCGGGCTCACCGGCAACCCGGCCAGCCCGGTGGAGAAGGCCTTCGGCGACGAGAACTACTGGTACGACCGGGGCCCCGATCGCTACCACGCCAAGAACGCCCGCTTCGACTCGCTCGACGAGCTGTACCTGGTGGCGGGCGTGACCGACGCGTTCATGGGGGCGTTCGGCGATCAGCTCACGGTGTACCTGCGGCGCGACGTGAGGTTCAGCATCTCCTGCAACGACCCGGAGAACCTGGTGCGCGACGTGCGCATCATGGCCGATCCGCCGGTGCAGCCGGCGGTGGCGGACCCGATGATGCCGGAGCGGATCGTGAAGGCGGTGAAGGACCTGACCTTCGGCTGCCTGCGGATGCTCTCCGTGCAGGAGCTCGCGACCATCGCCCAGCAGGTCGGCGGGATCAAGGTGAACTCGGTCTACACCACCAGCAGCGGCGACAGCCGCGGCGCGTTCGGCCCGCCGCCCGGCGTGTACCGCATCCGCGCCCACGGGACCGCGGGCCAGGTGACGAAGACCATCGACGCGGTGGTGACCATGGACCCGAAGCTGCTGCAGAACCAGATCGCGGACCTGGGACGCCTGCTCCACTGGCGGGAGGAGTGACGGATGGCGCAGCTGATCCTCGGCCTCGACCTCGGCGCCCACGCGGTGAAGGGCGTGCTGCTCGACAGCAGCTACCGCGGCTACGTCGTCCTCGACGCGGGCGCCGTGCCGCTCGCCCCCGCCGCCGCCGGCGAGCCGCTGCGCGACCGCCAGGCCGCCGCGGTGCGCGCGCTCCTCGCGGCGCGCGGCTGGCGGCCGGACACGGTGATCGTCGCCTTCCCCGGCGCGGCGGTCGCCTCCCACGGGGTGACGCTCCCCTTCACCGACCCGCGCCGCATCGAGCAGACCATCGGGTTCGAGGTGGAGGGGCAGATCCCGTTCGACCTCGCCGACGTCGCGTGGGACTGGCAGGTCATCGGCCAGCGCGAGGGCAAGACCGACCTCCTCGTCGCCGTGGTGCGGAAGGAGGAGCTGGCGGCGTTGCTCGCCGCCCTCGCCACCGCCGGGGTCGACCCGCGCGCGGTGGTCCCGGCGCCGATCGCCTACCCCGCGCTCGCCTCCGCAGGCGCGCTGGCGCAGCCGCCGGCCCCCGCTCCCGCCGCGGAGCCGCCTCCGGCCGGCGAGGCCGGGCCGCCGGGCCCGGAGGTCGAGGCGCTGGTGGATCTCGGCCACGAGCGCACCGTCATCTGCGTCCACTCGGGCGGGACCTGCGAGGCGGCCCGGACCTTCGCCTTCGGCTCCGCCCAGCTGGCCCGGGCCCTGGCCCGCGACCTCGGGATCGCCGAGGCCGACGCGGCCGCGCTGCTCGCGGCAGAGGGCGGCGGCTCTCCCGCGCCCGAGGCCGTGCAGGCCCTCGCCGCCGACCCGCGCGCGGCCGACTCGCTGCGCCGCGCCCTCGTCCCGCTGGTGCGCGAGCTGCGCGCCACGCTCCGCGCCGGGCGGGCCCGCGCCGGCACCCGGCCGCTGCGGCGGCTCCTGGTGGCGGGCGAGGCCGCCCGGCTCCCCGGCCTGCCCGAGGTGCTGGCGCCCGAGTTGGAGGGGCCCGTCGCGCCCGTCGCCCTGGCCGGCCCGGCCGCCGAGCGGATCCTGCCGGAGGCGGCGCCCGGGCTGGCGCTGGCCCTGGCGCTGGCGCTGCGCGGCCACGAGGGCTCGCGCGCGCCGCGCCTCAACCTGCGCCGCGGCGACCTCGCCTACGTCCGCGACTTCCAGCACCTCAAGGTCCGCATCGAGCGGCTCGCCGTCTACGCCGCGCTGGTCCTCCTCCTCGCCATCGTCTCCGCCGGCGTCCGCGTGTTCGCGCTGTCGCGGCAGGAGCACGCCCTCGACCGCGCCCTCTGCGACGCGGAGACCCGGATCGTCGGCAAGTGCTATCCGGACTACGAGACGGCGGTGGCGATCATGAAGGGGCACGGCATCCCGACGGCCTCCATCCCCAAGACCTCCGCGGTGGACGTGTTCGCGGACCTCTCGGAGCGGGTCCCCGCCGACGTCAAGCTCCGCTTCGACCGCATCGAGATCACCCGCGAGAAGCTGCACGTCCAGGGCACCACCGACTCGGCCGAGAGCGTGGACAAGGTGGTCTCCGCGCTCCGCGGGTCCCGCTGCTTCGGCGACGCCCGCGCCGCCGGCATCCGCAAGCGCGGCTCCGACGGCAAGTTCGAGTTCTCGGTGGACTCGGCGCTCACCTGCGTCGACCAGCCCGCCCCGCCGGGCGGAGGGAGGGGCTGATGGAACGGTTCCTGGAACGGCTCCGCAAGCTCCGCGCCGACCTGGAGGGCTGGCTGGCGCGGCTCTCGCCGCGCGAGCGCGTCTACGTGGCGGTGGGCGCCGCCGCGGTGGCGGTGTTCGTGATCTTCCTCTCCTCCCTCTCCATCTCGCGCGCCGTGGCCACGCGCGAGGCGCGCATCGAGGACAAGACCAAGGTCCTCTCCCAGGTGGGCAAGCTCTCCGAGGGCTACCGGCGCGCCCAGGCCGAGAAGCAGCAGCTGGAGGCGCGCCTGCGCGGCCAGCAGGTGCCGCTCCTCAGCCACATCTCCCAGACCGGGGCGACGCTCGGGATCGAGGTCAACGACCTGCGCCCCACCGGCCTGCCGCAGGAGAGCAACGGCATCGTCGAGGAGGGCGTCGAGGTGAACCTGGCGCGCATCGACCTGCAGCGCCTGGCGCGGCTCGTCCAGGCGCTGGAGCACGGGCAGGGCGTGGTGAAGATCCGGCGCATCCGGATCTCGACCCGCACCGACGACCCGGCGCTGGTGGACGCCACCATCGTGGTGGCCAACTTCACGCTCAAGGGGTAGCCGCCGTGAAGCCCATCAAGATCGACTGGACCGTCTGGAAGCCGCGCCTCCTCTACGGAGGCTTCTTCGCCGCCGTCTTCCTGCTGGCGCTCCGCCAGACCTTCCCCACCGAGGCGGTGAAGGAGCGGCTCATCCTGGAGGCGGCGGCGCAGGGCTGGCAGCTCGACGCCGACTCGCTCTCGCCGGCGGGGGTCGTCGGCGTGTCGGCGAACAACCTCCGCCTCGAGGACCGCAACGGCCGCAAGCTCGCCGCCGAGTCGGTGGCGCTCACGCTCCGCCTGCTGCCGCTCATGGTCGGGAGGCGCAGCGTCGCCTTCGACGTCTCCATCTGGGACGGCCGGATCCGCGGGACCGCCGATCTCTCCGGCGCCCAGCGCCGCTACACCGCCGACGTCGAGAAGGTGGACCTCGCCGCGGCCACCCCGCTCCGCAAGGCGACCGGCCTCGAGCTGCTGGGGACCTTGAGCGCCACGGCCGACGTCACCCTCCCCGAGGACGCGAAGGGCAAGCCGGGCGGCCGCGTCACGCTCGGCGTGAAGGACGCGGGGGTGAACGGGGGGCAGCTCCCCGTGCCCGCCATGGGCGGCTCCGTCTCGCTGCCCAAGGTGGCGCTCGGCCAGCTCACCGGCGAGATCGCCTTCGAGGAGGGGCGCGGGAACGTGAAGAAGCTCGAGGCCAGGGGGGGCGACGCGGAGGTCTCCACCGACGGCCTCTACTTCGTGTGGCAGCCGCGGCTCGAGTTCTCGCAGCTGTTCGGCCGCGCCAGCGTGAAGCTCCAGGACGCCTTCTGGAACCGGAGCGGCACCGCCGGCTTCAGGTCCGTCGCCGAGATGGCGCTCGCCTCCGCCAAGGGGCGGGACGGCGGCTACCAGTTCCAGATCTTCGGGAGCGTCGGCCACCCGCAGATGCGGCCGCTCCCGAGCGGGCAGTGAGATGTGGAAGGGCGAGTGGAAGGCGTGGGCCGTCCTCGGGACCTGGCCCCTGTGGGCGCTGTTGCTCCTCGCCATCCTGATGCCGATCCTGGCGTGGTGCGGAAGGTGACCCCGCGTCGCCCTGGCAGCGGCGGAGCGGCGCCGCTATCGAGACCCGGTGCCCGCGGTCGCCCTGCCCCGCTCGCCGCTCGCCCCCGAGGCGGGCCCGGCCCTCGTCCACGTCCGCGAGCGCGGCGCCGGCCCGGCCGTCGTCCTCCTCCACGGCGGGTGGGGGTACGAGGCGTACCCGTTCGACCGCGCGATCGAGGCGCTCGCGCCCCGGCATCGCGTCCTCGCGCCCGATCGGACCGGCTACGGCGCCTCCGGGCGCCTCCCGGCCTTGCCGCGCGGGTTCCACGTGCTCATGGCCCGGGAGACGGTGGCGGTGCTCGACGCGCTGGGCCTCGAGTCGGCGGCGCTCTGGGGGCACAGCGACGGCGCGGTGGTCGCCGCCTGGACCGCGATCCTCTTCCCGGCCCGGGTGCGGGCGCTGGTGCTGGAGGCGCTCCACTTCTTCGCCCACAAGCCGGCGTCGGTGGAGTTCTTCCGCACCGCGGTGGAGGCGCCGGAGCGGTTCGGCGAGGCGGTGGTGGCGGCCGTCTCGCGGGATCACGGCCCCGCCTGGCGGGAGGTGCTCGCCGCGGGGGGCCGTGCCTGGCTCGAGATCATCGCCGAGGGCGCCCGCGGCCGCGCCGACCTGTTCGACGGCCGGCTGCCGGAGGTCCGCGCGCCGGCGCTCCTCCTCCACGGGCGTCGCGACCCGCGCACCGAGCCCGGCGAGATCGAGGCCGCCGCCCGCGCCCTCCCCGGCGCCCGCGTGGAGTGGCTCGAGGCCGCGCACAGCCCGCACACCAGCGCCACCGCCGGAGCGCGCTGCCTGGAGCTGGCGGCCGCGTTCCTGGATGGAGCCGGTTCCAGCGCCGCGCGCCGGTGATTCGCAGTCGCGGGGCGAACATGGTCGCCGGGTGAGGCCGAGCCGACCAGCTCACACCCTCGGCACGATGCGCAGCTCCGGCTCGGGCCGGGGCGCGTCGGTGGAGAGGCCCGGGGGCGGCTCCAGCGGCGCGGCGGCGAGCGCCGCCGCGAGGGCACCGGCGGCGTCCTCGAGCGCGCGGCCCGGATACGGGTAGCTCGGCGGAGGCCCGCTCCGCTCGTGGATCATGTCGTCGTAGGGGCGCGTGAAGGGCGGCGGCGGCAGGCCTCGGGCGAACGCGCCCAGCGCCTTCTCCAGCAGCGCCAGCGTCGAGCGGAAGCGGACCCAGCGGTGGTTGTTCCAGGCCCACCCGCCGCTCGAGGGCATATCGCCCGCCGCCGCGTCGCCGGGCGCGGAGGGTGGCGCCGGGCGCGGGTCGAACCACGCGCCGAGCGCCTCTCCCGCCTGCAGCCCGTACCCGGCGATCCTCAGGATTCGGTCCGGCGGCATGCGGAGGTTGAGACCGCCCTCCTCCGGGTCGAGGTCCACGCGGACGATCCGGTCGCGGTACCCCGGGGCGCGCTTCTGGAGGTTGTCCATCCAGGCGTGGAGCGACTCGAAGACGGCCGAGCCGAACCCGGCGAGGCCGCGGACGTCGATCCACGGGGCGAGGATGCCTTGGCCGTTCCGGTGCACGATCCGGACGCGCTCCCCACCCGGAGCCCTCGCGCCCAGGTCGAGCCCGAAGGTCGGCCAGCGCGGGATGGGCTGGTCGAAGAAGTGGATGGGGAAGTTGCTGGAGATGCCGCCGTCCGAGAAGCGCAGCGCGCCGTACCGGCCGGCCGGCTCCTCGACGTCGGGCGCCGCCGCCTCCTCCTCCGTGAGCGCCCGCACCCGTGCCGCCGGCGCCTTCGCGGGGAAGCGATAGCCCACGAGGCACGGCGCGGCGAGCAGCACCGGGAAGCTGAGGCTCATGCGCGCGACGAACGCGAGCGGGAGGTCCTGCGCCGGCGGGAGCGCCACCACGCCGGGCGGCAGCGGTGGCAGCCTGGGCGAGTGCGGCACGAGCCGCCCCCGCGCCTCCATGAAGGCCACGACGCGGTCGGGCAGCACGCGGCGCAGCTCCTCGGGACGGAACCAGAGGCGCACGCGCTCGAAGGGGATCCGCCAGGGCCGCCCCAGCGTGAGGCAGGTGGTGAGCGCCTCGAGCTGGATCCGGCGGAGCGCGGGGTCGGCGGCGCGCCCGGCGACGGCCGCGGGCGCCTCGGAGGACGGGAGCTCGGCGCACCAGAGATCGCCGAGCGTCAGCGGCTCGCCCGCCGGCGCACCGCCCCCCGCGGCGATCGCGTCGATGCGCTCCGCGAGCCAGTCGGAGAGGCCGGGCCGCGCCGCGCCCGGGACGGTCGGACCCGGGCACAGGCCGAACCCCTCCCGCGGCAGGGCGCGGAACGCGCGCCACGCCATCGCACCGGCCAGGGCGGCGGGGACGAGCACCGCGGCGAGGAGCGCGCTCGACGCCGACAGCCACGCGGCGCCGGACGGCCCGAGGGCGCGGAACGCGGCCACCGCGCCGGCGACCGGCAGCAGGAGGCCGGCGGCCAGGCCCCCGGGAAACGACGCGACCGCCGCCCAGGCGGCCCAGGCCAGGCGCGCCGGCCAGGACCCCGGGCGCAGCGCGGCGGCGAGGACGTCGAACAGGCCCGCGCAGGCGGGCGCCGGCTGGAAGAGCCCGAAGAGCCGGCCGGACGCCGCGAGCCCCGCCGTCGTGTCGCGCAGCGCCAGGAACCCGTCCAGCTTCCCGGTCCGCTGCCGCCGGAACTCGGCGGCGGCGGTGAGGGCGGCGGCGATGGCGCCCGCGGACGAGCCGCCGATGCTCGCGAACCGGTAGCGCCGGGCGAGCGCGAAGACCGCGCCGGGATAGACGACGCCGCTGGTGATCCCGCCCTTCATCACCAGGTCGCAGGGGAGCGGCTGCGCCTCCGCGCCCTCCATCGACCAGCCCAGCGCCGGCTCCGGCGCGCGGCGGCGGAGGACCCGCGCGGCGACGACGGCGACCGCGAGCGCGAGCGCGGCCCCGAGGAGCGCAAGTGCCAGCCGGCAGAGGACGGCGGCGGCCGCGGCCCCGGCGCGCCCGGACGACTCCAGGACGGCGAGGAGCGCCACCTTCTCGCCGTAGGCGCAGGCCCCGCCCGCCAGCGCCAGCACCGAGGCGGCCAGCCCCGCGGCGTCCCACCCCGGCGGCGCTTCGCGCGCGGCCGCGACGGCGGACAGCCCGAGGACGAGCGCGGCGCAGACGGCGAGCGCGAGGCCCCACTCCACGGCGCCGGTCGCCGCCTCCAGGACGCCCGCGCGCCGCCAGCTCTCGAGCACCTGCGCCGCACGCTCGGGGCCTCCGGCCAGGTCCAGCGCCGCGATCCAGGGGACCCCCGGTCCGCCCAGCCGGCCGCCTCCCCACGCGGCCCACGCCAGCGGCGCGAGCGCCGCAGCGGCAGCGATGAGCAGGACGTCACCCGCGCGCGACCACCGCATGAGGTCCTCCCGGCCGACGTGTCTTCAGCGCAGCGCGATGCCGCGGGCGAGGAGCTCGCGCACCCCTCAGACCTTGAAGCGCCCGACCCGCTCCGCCAGCGACCTGGCGCGCGCGCCCAGGCGGTCGGCCACGCCCGACAGCCCCTCGACCGCCGCCTCGTGCTCGCCGGCGGTGTCCGAGAGGTTCTGGAGGGAGTCGCGCACCCGGTGCGTCGCGGCGTTGTGGCTCTCCACCGCCCGGGTGAGGTCCCCGATCATCCGCTCGAGCCGCGCCAGGCTCTCGAGCTGGCGCTTGCCCAGCCCGGACTGCTCCTCCAGCGCGCGCGCCACCTGGTCGGCCATGGCGTTCACGCTCCGGGAGACGCTCCCCACCCCCGTCACCGACCGCCCCACCAGCTGCACCGCCGACGAGACGGCGCGTGAACCGGCGGTGATGGTCTCGACCAGCTGCCCGATCTCCCGCGAGGAGGCGGCGTGCGCCTCGACCGCGGTCCGGATCGCGGCCGCCGTCTCCCGGGCCTGCTGGGTGGAGCGCTGGATGCTGGAGAGCGCCTCCAGCGAGTTGCGGGCCAGCTGCACCCCCTCCACCGCCAGGGCGTCGCCGCGGTCGATGAGCGCGGCGGTCGCCTCCACGTCCTCGCGCACCGCGCGGATGATGTCGCCGATCGACTTGGTCGAGCGCGCGATCTGCACCGCCAGCTCGCGGATCTGATCGGCGACCACCCCGAAGGCCTTGCCGTGCTCGCCGGCCTGGGCGGCGATGATGGAGGCGTTGAGGGAGAGCAGGTTGGTGCGGCCGGCGACCTCGGAGATGAAGTCCACCACCTGGTCGATGTCGTCCGAGCGGCGGCCCAGCGCGCCGATGCGCCGGTGCGCGTCGCTCACCGCCGAGCGCAGCGTGTCGATGCCGTGCACCGTCTCCTCGACCACCCCGCCGGCGCGCTCCGCCATGTCGGCGACGCGGGCCGCGTTGACCTCGCTCTCCGAGGCGGCCCGCTCCAGCCCGGTGACGGAGGCGCGCACGTTGGAGAGGGTGCCGTCCGCGTGGGCGGCGAGGCTCTCCAGCGCGCCCAGCGTGGACTCGGTCTCGCGTCCGGCGGTGGCGAGGTGGTCCACGTCCGCCAGCGCCTGCGCCATCGCCTTCTCCAGATCCGCGCCCTTCCTGCGGACCTCGTCGAACGAGGCGGCCATCTCCGCGACCGCGCCGTTGGTCTGGGCCACGTACTCGGAGAGCCCGCTCACGCCGCGCGAGACGAGGGAGATGGATCCCTCCATCGCCTCCACCGCGGCCTGCACCGAGACCACGCCCGAGTGCTGGTCGAGCGCGCCGTGGCGCACCCGCTCCCCGATGGCCCCGGCCTCGCGCGCCCCGAGGGAAACGCCCTCGCTGGCCGCCTGGACGTCCACCACCAGCCCCTTGAGCCCCTGCGACATGCGGCGGAAGTCCGCGGCGAGCTGGCCCATCTCGTCGCGGGAGATGGACGGAGGGCTGGCGGTGAGGTCGCCCGAGGCGATGCGGTCCGCGGCGCGCCCCAGCGTGCGGAACGGGATGGTGATGGCGCGTGCCGCCATCCAGGCCACGGCCGCGGCCGCGAGGTAGACGATCCCGCCCATCAGCAGGAGCGCGCGCAGGAACCCGTTGCGCCGCTGCCGGAGCGGCTCCTCGCGGAGCCAGCTCACCACCATCGCGCCGGACGAGGCGCGGCTCTGGACCAGCCAGCCGTCCTGCGCGTCGAGGCGGTGCCACCCGGGCGCCCCGCGCGCCTGGGCGAAGGGCCCGGACCCGTAGCGCGCCACCAGGCGCCCGGTGGGCCCCACCAGCGCGGTCGGCGCCGCCGTCACCACCCAGACGTGCTCGGCGACCTCCTCGTCGTGGGCACCGGGCGCGGCGGCCACCGCGCTCTCCTGGGCGCGCAGCGCTGCGGACAGGTACTCGTGGTCGACGTCGGACCGGTAGCGCGCGTAGCTGGCGGCGCCGAGCACCAGGAAGCCGATGGTGGCGAGGCCCAGGCCGACGATGAGGATCTTGCCGCGGACGGTGCCCTGGACCGCCACCGCGGCACCCGGCCCGAGCGCCTCGATGACGCGCGCGACGCCGGCGGCGGCGACGGCGTGCACCAGCATCGCCGCGGTCAGGGCGGAGGCGAGCCCCACCGCGAACCCGGCGTTCGCCACGTCGGAGGCCAGCCCGTGCCGGCGGAGGGTCGCCACGGCGACGGCGCTCGAGGCGGTGCCGAGCGCGAGCACCAGGAAGGAGAGGCGCGCCGGGAGCCGGTGGGCGGAGGCCGCGGCGATGAGCACCGCCGTCTCCGGGACCGCGCCACGCCGGAGCGCGGCCCCGCGGATCGGACCGGTCGCCCAGGCGGCCGCGGCGGCGACGATCAGGCTCGCCCCGATCGCGGTGGCGGCGAGGAGGAGCCGGAGGAGGTGGCGCTGCTCGTCGGTGAGGGGGAACGTCGCCTCGGCGACGAGGCCCGCCAGCACGGTCGCGAAGACGACGGCGAGCGTGCTGCTGCGGACGAGGTTCCCGAGGAAGCGCATCGCGGGCCGGAGTCTAGTCGAACACCGTGGGGGTGTCCCTTCGGCGTGCGGCATGACATGGCTTGTCACGCAACGCCGCGGAATGATCCGGAAATCCTCTCCCCCACCCTTCGCACCTCACCGAAATCCCCCGCACGATCAAGGGCTTCGCTTGAAACGCCCCATGGGCTGTGATATCGCGTCCAGACATGCGGATTCGCCGGCTCGACATCTGCGGCTTCAAGTCCTTCATGGACAAGACCGTCGTCGCCTTCGACCAGGCCGTGACGGGCGTGGTCGGGCCGAACGGCTGCGGCAAGTCGAACGTGGCGGACGCCATCCGCTGGGTCCTCGGCGAGCAGTCGGCCCGCCAGCTGCGCGGCCGCTCCATGGAGGACGTGATCTTCAACGGCTCGGAGTCGAAGCCGCCGCTCTCCATGGCGGAGGTGATCCTCACCTTCGAGAACGACCGCCCCAGCGAGCTGCCGCCCCAGTACCAGGGGTTCGGCGAGCTCACCGTGGGGCGCCGCCTCTACCGCACCGGCGAGTCCGAGTACCTCGTCAACGGCGTCGCGGCGCGCCTGCTGGACGTGAACGACATCTTCTTCGGCTCCGGCGTGGGTCGAACCGCGTACTCGATCATCGAGCAGGGGCGCATCGGCCAGATCGTCTCCGCCCGGCCGGAGGACCGGCGCGCCATCATCGAGGAGGCCGCCGGGATCACCAAGTACAAGCGGCGCCGCGAGGCGGCCGAGCGGAAGATGGAGGCGACGCAGCAGAACCTGCTGCGCGTCGCCGACATCGTCCAGGAGCTGGGCAAGCAGCTCGAGTCGCTCAACCGCCAGGCGCGCCGCGCCGAGAAGTTCAAGGCGCTCAAGGCCGAGATCCGCGAGCTGGAGCTGCGCGCCGCCGCGGTCCGGTACCTCGAGCTGGTGGCGACCCGCCGGGCCGCCGAGGAGCGGCACGCCGTCCTCCGGTCGGAGGACGCGGAGCTGTCCGCGCGGCTCGCCGAGCTGGAGGCGGCGCTGGAGGCCGGCCGCACGCTCCTGGCCGACGGCGAGGCGCGCGTCGGCCGGCTCACCGCGCGCGAGCACGAGCTGGAGAGCGCCGCCCGCGTGGGCGAGGTCTCGGTCGAGGCGGCGTCGCACGAGCTGGAGCAGATCGCGGAGCGCACCCGCACGCAGGCCGCCGAGGTCGAGGCGCTCAAGGGCCAGGCCGAGGCGCTCTCCGCGGAGCGGGACGCGCTGCTGCGGCAGCGCGACGACCTCCAGAGCCTCTCCACCACCGACGAGGGGCGGCTCTCGCAGTCGGAGGTGGCCCTGCGCGAGATCGGGCGCGAGCAGGGCGCGCTCCAGGGCGAGGTGGACGGGGCCCGCGCCGCGGCGGCAACCGCCCTCTCCGCGGCGACGGGGCACCGGACCCAGCTCGCGCAGCTCGAGCGGCAGCGGGCCGACCTGCGGGCGCGGATCGAGCGGAACCGGGGCGAGGCGGGCGATCTCGCCTCGCGGGCCGCCCAGCTCGACGGCTCGCGCTCCCGCTACGTGGAGACGCTGGGGAGGACGCGGCAGCTCCGGCTGCGGTTGGAGGAGCAGCGCGGCGCGCACGAGGATCTCCTGGAGCGCACCCGGTCCGAGTTCATCCAGAACGAGGCGAAGCTCATCACCCTGCGCGAGGAGCTGGGCGACAAGCGCGCGCGGCTCCAGTCGCTCCTCGAGGTGATGCGCAACTACGAGGGCTACGGGCGCGGCGTCCGCAGCCTCATGACGCGCGCCGGCCAGGGCGAGGCGCGCGAGCGCGGGATCTTCGGCCTGGTGGCGGACGTGGTCTCGGCGCCGGCCGAGTACGAGAACGCGGTCGAGGCGGTGCTGGGCGAGCGGCTGCAGTACGTGATCGTGGAGAGCCACTCGCAGGGCGTGGAGGCCATCGACTACCTCAAGACCGCCGCGGAGGGGCGGGCCTCCCTCATCCCGCTGGCGCGCCTCCGCGACGAGGAGGGCGCCTCGCCCGCGCCGGACCGCTCGCACCCGGGCTTCGTGGCGGCGTGCCTCGACGTGGTCCGCTTCGACCCGTCGTACGACAAGGTGGTGCGGTTCCTGCTGGGCGACGCGGTGATCGTGCGAGACCTGCCCTCGGCCCTGGAGATCTGGCAGTCCCAGGCGGAGAAGCGCACGCTGGTGACGCTCGACGGCGAGGTGCTCGACCCCGCGGGCGTCGTCACCGGCGGGCCGCTGGAGGGCGAGGGCCACGGCGCGCTGCAGCGGCGCCGCGAGGTCCAGGAGCTGGAGGAGACGGTCCGCGCCTTCGAGGCCGAGTTCTCGCTGGCGCAGGAGCGGCACCGCACCCTGCAGGCCCGGCTGCTTCAGCTGGAGGCGGGGCTCAAGTCGCTCGACCGCGACGGGCACGAGAAGGAGCTGGCGCTCCGCGACCAGGAGAAGGACCTCGCCCGCGTCGGCGAGGAGCTGGACCGGGTCGGGGAGCGGATGGGCCAGCTCGAGGTGGAGCGCGCCCAGCTCGAGGACGCGCTGGCCGGGCTCGGGCGCGAGGAGGAGGAGCACCGCGTCGGCGCCGCCACCGCCGAGGCCGAGCAGGCGCGCGGCGAGGAGCGGGCGCGCGGGGCCGCGGCCCGGCTCGACGACACGCGGCAGCGCGGCGACGCGCTCACCGCCGAGGTGATGAACCTCAAGGTCAAGGTGGCCGCCGACTCCGAGCGCCGCGAGTCGATCGGCTCGGCGCTGCGGCGCCTGGACGACGCCCGGCGCGAGGTGGACGAGCGGCGCGCCCGGCTCTTCGCCGCCCTCTCCGAGGCCAACGCCCGCGCCGCCGAGCTGCGCGGCCGCGTGGACGGCACCCGGCTCGATCTCGGGCGCATGGCGCAGGACCTGGCCCACGCCCGCGAGGAGCTGGCGCAGGCCCGCGCCGAGCACGAGGGGGCGCAGATCGCCGCCCGCGCCCGCGACGACGAGATGCGCGGGCTGCGCGGCCGCGTGGAGACGCTGCGGAGCGCCTCGGGAGAGGCGGCGCTCACCGCGCGCGAGCAGGCGCTGGAGCTGACCCACCTCGAGGAGCAGACCCGCGAGCGCTGCCAGGCGGAGCTGAAGTGGGAGATCGGCCGCTTCCACCTCGAGAAGCCGCCCGGGGCGGAGGAGCGCGAGCGGCTCGAGACCCTCAAGGCGCAGGCCGATCGCATGGGCGCCATCAACCTCACCGCCATCGAGGAGTACGACGAGCTGGCGCGGCGCCACGCGTTCATGAGCGAGCAGAAGGCGGACCTGGAGGCCTCCCTCGCGGATCTGAAGTCCGCCATCGTCAAGATCAACCGCGCCAGCCGGGAGCGGTTCCAGGAGACCTTCGACCGCGTCAACGAGAAGTTCCAGGCGGTGTTCCCGCGCCTCTTCAGCGGCGGGCGCGCCGGCCTGGTGCTCACCCAGCCGGAGGGCGAGGGCGAAGGTGGCGTCGAGATCTTCGCGCAGCCCCCCGGCAAGAAGCTCCAGTCGGTGAACCTCCTCTCCGGCGGGGAGAAGGCGCTGACCGCGGTCTCGCTGATCTTCGCCATCTTCCTCGTCAAGCCGACCCCGTTCTGCCTCCTCGACGAGGTGGACGCCCCGCTCGACGACGCCAACGTCGGCCGCTACAACGAGATGGTGCGGGAGATGTCGAAGGCCTCGCAGTTCATCCTCATCACCCACAACAAGCGGACCATGGAGATGGTGGACACGCTCTACGGGGTGACGATGGAGGAGCCGGGCGTCTCCAGGCTGGTGTCGGTGCGGCTCTCCGATCGCGCCCGCGAGGCGGCGGCGGCGTGAGGCGGTCTCCGCGGTCGGAGTCGCGGGCGGGATCGCGGGCGAGGTCGGGATCGCGGTCAGGGTCGAGGTCGGGGGCGAGGCCGCGGTCGGGGTCGAGGTCGAGGTCGGGCGCGCGACCGGGGTCGCGGTCGCGATCGAGGGACCTCCTCCTCCTCGCCGCCTTCCCCCCCGAGCTGGCCGGCCTCGACCGGCGCCCGCCGCCCGGCGTCCGCTGCGCCACCACCGGGGCCGGCGCCCTCGCCGCGGCGGCGACCACCGCGCGGCTCCTCGCCGAGCGCCCCCCGGCGCGGGTGCTCTTCCTCGGGACCTGCGGCGCCTACCGTCCCGGCATTCCGGTCGGCGCCATCGTGGCCGTCCGCGAGGCGATCGCGATCTCCACCGAGGAGCTGTCGGGCGCCGCCTACCGGCCCGCCATCGAGCGGACCAGGTTTCCGGCGACCTTGGCCCTCCCCTTTCCGCCCGCGACCGCGGCCGTCCCGCCGGCCATCACGCGGAGCCGGAGCGCGGCCGCCCGGCTGGCGCGGATCGGCGAGGTGGAGCACCTGGAGGTCGCCGGCGTCTTCGCCGCCTGCCACGGCGCCGGCGTCCCGTGCGGCGCCGCGCTCGCCGTCGCGAACCGGGTTGGGCCGGGCGCGCACTCCGAGTGGACCGCGAACCACCGGCGGGTGAGCCGCGCCCTGGTCGATGCCCTGCGCCGGGCCGGGCTCCTCGGCCCGGCGGCGCGCCGCGGGCCGCCGCCCGCGCGCCTGCGGGCGCGTTGACACCCCGGCGGCCGCCCGCCTATATCGTCGTGCTCCCCGCGCCTCCTGCGGGGCCTAAACCGTGATCCCGCTCGCCCTCACCGCGAACGACGCCGTCGCGATCGCGCTCGTCGCCGCCTTCGCGCTGCTC
>Ga0335082_10001071_pt1 | contig 29115 bp, 27 predicted proteins | sample Lox_Sample_41_FD_206718 | JGI IMG/M metagenome (GOLD analysis project Ga0335082, IMG submission 206718) | Soil microbial communities from Loxahatchee National Wildlife Refuge, Florida, United States - Lox_Sample_4.1 | ecosystem: Environmental > Terrestrial > Soil > Wetlands | place: USA... | reverse complement strand
GGCCGATGGCACAGGTCCGATCCAAACGTGCCGGCCGGGAACCAACTGCCCGCCGGATACGCAACTGCGCGAGCTGGCCGATGGCACAGGTCCGATCCAAACGTGCCGGCCGGGAACCAACTGCCCGCCGGATACGCAACTGCGCGAGCTGGCCGATGGCACAGGTCCGATCCAAACGTGCCGGCCGGGAACCAACTGCCCGCCGGATACGCAACTGCGCGAGCTGGCCGATGGCACAGGTCCGATCCAGACGTGCCGGCCGGGAACCAACTGCCCGCCGGACGACCAGTTCTGGTTCAGGACAAGCGACACGGCTGGAGGTACTCCGGAGTTGTACGCAGCCTAACTGCGCCGAATGTATAGCCGAAAGGTGCTAGCCTAATCCCAGATTTGGGGATTCCCTTAGGCACTAAGGGCACGACGAGGTCAGGGTTCTCGCTGGAACATTGTTTTGGACCCTAGGATTATGCTTGTTTCGCGCGGAGGTCGGCGCTACCATTGAAGTGCCGCCATGCGAGCCCAAGCGATTGATTACATTTTGTGGTGCATCACGCCTGTGTTGATGAGCGTGATTGCCGCGTGTATGTTCCGCAGGCGGCTGCACAAGGAATTTCCCTACTTCTTCAACTACGTCATCTTCCAGGTCATCGCCTTTCTGATAGAGTTCCCGCTGCGCCACTGGATGAACTATTATTATGTTTACTGGACGGTTCAGGCGCTCAGTGTCGTGGTGTCGTTCGCGGTGCTGCTGGAAATCTTTAAAGACGCCTTTCGTCCGTATGAAGCACTGCGCGATTTAAGCATTATTCTGTTCCGCTGGTGTGCTCTGGTGGTGTTACTGGTCGCTGGAATGTGGGCGATCACGTCCTGGCGCGGGAACCAGATTGACAACGTTACGAATGCCATCTATCTCGTCGATCGTAGTGTCCGCATGATGCAGTGTGGCCTCGTGCTCTTCATGTTGTTGTTCAGCGAATACCTGGGTATTTCGCGGCGTAACGTTCTGTTTGGAATTGCGGTTGGGTTCGGCTTCTTCGCCGCGGTGAACATGCTTGTGATGACCGCTCTTAGCCATCAATCGCTGCTTTCGACCACCAGTCTCAGCAGAATCAGCGCTGGGGCATACACCGTAGCCATGTTCGTCTGGCTCGCTTACACTGCGCTTCCGGCCAAAGCGCGGGGTGGCGCCAAACAGCCTGCGCAGGCAACGCAAAAATGGGACTACGCCTTGGACGACGCTCGCAATGCTCCGCCTGCGGTCAGCATTCTCGACACCATGGATCAAACGGTTGAGCGTCTTCTCTACCATCGGGGAAGCGAGATAAGAACCACTGGTGTCGGGCGACGATAAAGGTTAAATAGGCAGACAAGTCCCGCTGGTTGATCGGGCGCCGCCAGATGCGGCATTTTTTTCTGCGCAACTCGCTGCTTACAACGGTGCCTTCGTCTTTCGTGGCGGGTTGAAGAAAGGCAGTTCCCGTACTCTCGCCGACGCGCGATGCCGCACAGCCTCCACGGTCAGCTCTAGCTGCAGCCGGGTTCCCGGCTTGCCGTGTTTTCGCTCCACGCTGGCCAGAGCAATCAATTGCTTCAACAGCGGCGACCACGTCGTGGACGTTGCTTTTCCCACCTGCTCCCGTCCGCGATACACGGGCACGTGCGCCCTTGACGCCGTGGCCGGCGTTTGTGGCGCAAGGCCCACGTCGTCGAACAGCTCTTCCACCTCGTTCCAGTCGATCTCAAGCCCCACCAAAACGCGTTCCGGCCCGCGCTCGTGCTCTTTGAGCAGCGCCTGTTTCCCTATGAAGTTGTCCTTCTCGAGATGCACCAGCCTGCCTAAGCCGATCTCGTACGGTGAATACTTCTGCGAGGGAATCAGTGCCTTCTTGCTACTCACGTAATCGACATCTGCCAGAATGAGCCCGGCCTCGATGCGCGCCACATCGAGCGCCAGCATGCCCGTCGGATGAATGTCGAAGCGCCGTCCTGCATCCATCAGTGCATCCCACACTTTAATCGCTTCCTGCCACGGGATCCAGATCTCGTAACCGAGGTCGCCGGTATATCCGGTGCGCGAAATATCCACCGCGACGCCGCCGATCTTACCGCTCGTCTTGCGGAAATATTTGAGGTTGCCGATATCCGCTTCCGCGACGCTCTTCATCAGCCTGCCGGAGGTCGGCCCTTGCAACGCGAGAGCGGCGAGCTGTTCGGTGATGTCTTCAATCTGCACATCGAGCCCAATCGCGTTTTGGCGGAACCACCGCAGGTTCGGATCGGCCGCCGTCCAGCGATACGAGTTGTCCTCCAGCCGTGTAATGGTGCCGTCGTCGATGACCTTGCCGTCCTCATCGCACCAGCAGCAGTAGATCACCTGGTTGACGCTGACCTTGTTGATGTCGCGCGCCACAACGCGATTTACGAACTTGGTCGCATCGTGCCCGGTAATCAGATATTTGAACAGCGGCGTTACGTCGATCAGTGCGGCGGCGTTGCGGATGGCGTTGTACTCGTGCTCGTGATGGGTCTCGTAAACGCTGACGGCATAAAAGCCCGACCACTCGCGGTAGTTCAGGCTGGTGCAGAGCGGAAGCGTGCGTTCGTGGACTGCGGTACCGATGGGCACTGTGATTCCTCGTCGTGGCTGATCAGCGCGGATTATAGTGGCGCACACAAATCCGCGGCAAGGACGCAGCGCCGCCTCGCGCTACAGACAAATCCGCCAGACCCCATTTAGAATGGCGCTGCCTTCATCGCACGATACCTTTTTCGTCAGGAAACCATGGCCTCCAACTCATCAGCGAAGTACGACGCCATCGTAATCGGCGGCGGACACAACGGCCTGGTCAATGCGGCCTATCTCGCCAAGGCCGGAAAGAGAGTTCTGGTTCTCGAACGCCGTCACGTCCTCGGCGGCGCCGCGTGCACCGAGGAAATCTTTCCCGGATTTAAGTTCTCCGTGTGCTCCTATGTCGTCTCGCTGCTGCGGCCCGAAATCATCCGCGAGCTCGACCTGCCGCGCCACGGCCTCGAGATTCTGCCGCTGGACGGCACCTTCACGCCCATGCCCAACGGCGACCACTTGTGGCGCGTCAACGACCACTGCGTCACTCGCCGCGAGATCGCGCGCCACTCCAAGCTCGACGCCGAAGCCTACGACGAATTCGGCAAGGCCATGGTACAGATGTGCCGCTTCGTGAAGCCGATCCTCAGCATGGTGCCGCCCGACCCGACCACGCTCAACCCGAAAGACCTGATGAAGCTGCTCTTCCTGGGCCGCCGCTTCAAGGACCTCAACGGCGAGGACAAATACAACCAGGTGCAGCTCATGACCATGAGCGCCATCGATTTTCTCGACCAGTGGTTCGAGACCGACGTGCTCAAAGCCACCATGTCCGCGTCCGGAATCATCGGGACGTTTCTCGGCGTGCGCTCACCGGGGACTGCATACGTCCTGCTACATCACTACATGGGCGAAATCGACGGCGCCTTCCGTGCCTGGGGATTTGCCCGTGGGGGTACCGGCGCCATTTCCAATGCCATCGGTGATGCGGCCCGCGAGGCCGGCGCGGACATTCGCACCCAGGTTGGCGTCGCGCAGATTCTCATCAAAGACGGCAAAGCCATAGGCGTTGCGACAACGGGCGGCGACGAATTTTACGCGCCGGCGATCTCTTCCAGCGTCGATCCCAACCTCACCTTCCTGAAGATGATCGACGCCAAGCACCTGCCCGACGAATTCCGCGAGGAAGTGAAGCGCTACAAGTTTCGCGGATCGTCGGGCAAGGTGAACCTCGCGCTTGATGCTCTGCCCAATTTCGCGTGCATGCCCGGCGAAGGAAAGCACCTGCGCGGAGCCATCTCCATCTCACCCAGCGTCGATTACATGGAGCGCGCCTACGACGACGCCAAGTATGGCCGCTTCTCGCGCCGACCGTACATCGACATGGTCATCCCCAGCCTCACCGATCCGTCGGTCGCTCCCCCGGGCAAGCACGTCATGTCGTGCTTCGTGCAGTACGCGCCGTACAAGCTGAAAGAGGGCACCTGGGACGATATCAAGGAAGAGTTCGGCGACAACGTCATCGACGCCGTCGCCGAATTCGCACCCAACCTCAGAGACATCATTGTAGGCCGCCAGGTGGTCACGCCCCTCGATCTCGAGCGCGAGTGGGGCCTCACCGAAGGCAACATCTTTCAGGGCGAGCTCACGCTCGAGCAGTTGTTCTTCCTGCGCCCCGTGCCCGGCTACGCACAATACAAGACGCCCATTAAGAACCTGTGGATGTGCGGCTCGGCCACGCATCCCGGCGGGGGCATCATGGGCGCGAACGGCAGGCTGGCCGCACTGGAAATCCTGAAACACTCGAAGGGAAGCAACTAGCCCATGGCCAAGACGCGCGACGTCGTCATCGTCGGTGGGGGACACAACGGACTGATCGCTGCCTTTTATCTCGCCAAAGCCGGCTTCAGGCCACTCGTTCTCGAGCGCATGTCGCACGTGGGCGGTTGCGCTATCACCGAAGAGTTTCATCCCGGCTTCCGCTGCTCGACGCTCGCCCACGCCACTGGGCCGATGCGTCCTGAAGTCGTCTCCGACATGAATCTCGCCAGCCACGGGCTGGAAACCTACACGCCGGACGTTCGAGTGCTCTCGCTCTCGTCCGACGGCAGCCCGCTCGCGCTCTATTCCGACACCGGACGCACCCAGCAGGAAATCGCGAAGTATTCCACGAAGGAAGCGGCGAACTATTTCGAGCTGCAGAAAGCTCTCGCCAACATCGCCGCCGTTGTCGATCAGTTGCTGCACATGACGCCGCCCGACATCGATGAACCTGCCTCCGGTAACGTTTGGGAGTTGCTGAAGACCGGCCGCAAGATTCGCGGCCTGGATGAAAAGGACTTCTACCGGCTCTTCCGCTGGATGCCGATGGCCGCCGCCGATCTGGTTGCCGAGTGGTTCGACACCGAGCTGCTGCGCGCGACTCTCGCTGCGCAGGGGATCTTCGGGACATTTCTTGGCCCGTGGTCGGCGGGATCGGGCGCGACTCTGCTGCTGCGCGCTGCCGCAGACGGCAATCCCGCAGGCGGAGCGAGTTATGTAATGGGCGGAACCGGCGCGCTGACGACGGCGATGGCCATTGCCGCGCAGGCTGCCGGCGCGGAGATACGCACGAATGTTGAAGTGACGCAGATCAAAATCAAAGACGGCTCAGTCGCGGGAGTCGTGCTCAGCAATGGCGACGAAATCGATACGCGCGCCGTCATCTCCAGCGCAGACCCGAAACGCACGTTGCTGGGCTTCGTCGATCCGCAGCACCTGGCGCCCAGCTTCCTTCAACGCCTGCAGCACTATCGCATGTACGGCACCGTAGCCAAGGTAAACCTTGCCTTGAGCGGATTGCCGTCTTTCAAGGGAGTGGATGGAAATGCTGCATCGCTTCTCGGCGGACGCATTCAAGTCTCGCCAGAAATCGACTACCTGGAACGTGCCTTCGACGCCTCCAAGTACGGCGAGTTCTCGCAGCATCCGTACCTCGAAGCGACAATTCCGACGCTGCACGATCCCTCGCTCGCGCCGGCAGGCAAGCACGTGATGTCGATCTACATGCAGTACGCGCCCTATAAACTGCGCAATGCCGACTGGGATTCGCAGCGCGACGCGTTTGGCGATGTGGTGGTCCATACCCTGGCCGAGTATGCGCCTGATCTTCCAGGCAAGATCGAGGCGCGCCAGATCATCACGCCCAAAGATCTCGAGCAGACCTACGGCCTCACCGGCGGACATATCTTCCACGGCGAACTCGCGCTCGACCAGCTCTTCACCATGCGTCCGCTGCTGGATTGGGCACAGTACCGCACCCCCATCAAAGGCCTGTATTTATGCGGCTCCGGCACGCATCCGGGCAATGGACTGACCGGCGGCTCCGGCGCCAACGCCGCCTGGGAGATCGCCAAAGACCTGCGCAAGCGATAGATCGTGGTACCGGGCAACTCAGGGTCCCACACGTCATTTGGGAGCTGACACGGGAAACAAGTATTAAATCCCCTTCTTCAAGTCGTTCGCCAACAACCGGTGAAATAGGTGTTCTCCAGCCTCGCGCCGCACCGACAGCCGTCCCGCCCCGTACGCCCGCGAGTGTAATCCCCGCTGTACGGATTCGCAGATTCCCACGTCCTCGTCATTCACCCGCTCACCCACCGCAATGCTTTGCCGGTTGCGTTCTGCAGCCGCCTCGCTCACGTCATCGAAGTAGAAATCGAAGATCACCTGGCAGCGATCCACGCCATCGGGCAGCACGAGGTTTGTGTCCATGTATCCCCGGTAGAGATTGATCATGAAGTTCGGATACTGCCAGAAGTACCACGCGCGCTCACCCTGCCGGGTGGCCGAGGTTGCGGCATCCACATCCGACGCGACCATGGGGCTCGATTGCAAACAGTACCGGTCTTCGCACTCGATGGTGTACTGCTTATACTCCAGGACGCTATTCAGCGCCTTGTGCAGATGCGGCACGTGGTAGCCGCCATCGAGATAGTTATCGACAAACACCTTCCAGTCGCAGTTCAGAGAATACGTGCGCCGCTCGAAGAACCTCAGACTCGAAATACCCAACGGCACTATTCGCCTCACCAGCCCTCCCAGAAAATCCCCCAGCGGGGCGGCCGAAGCGTCCAGGTTCACGAAAACGAACTGCTCCCACGCCGCCACCTGCACCGGGACCAGCCCATTCTGCCCACGGTCAAAATCACACACGCCCTCAAACTCCGGTGCGCCTTTCAACGCCCCGTCCAGGCCGTAACTCCAGCCGTGATACGGACAGCGAAAGATGCTGGCGCTGCCTTCCGCCTGTGTCACCACTGCCGCCGCATGATGCCGGCAAACGTTGTAGAACGCTCGGAGCTGCCCATCGGGGGAGCGCACCACCACCAGCGCTTCGCCAGCAAGCTGCGCCGTGACGAACTGACCGGGCTGTCGCAACTGGTCCGCGCGCGCCACCGCTTGCCACGTCGCGCCCAACACATTCTGCCGCTCGAGCGCGGCAATGCGCTCATCCACGTACCAAGAGGCCGGGATGGTGTACGCCTCTTCCAAAGGGCGTCGATCGTCGTAAGATTGCAGGATTTCTTGCAGCGAGGATTGCATAAGGCCTCCCGAACTCAGTTGCGGGAGGTCATGATAACAGGTGGTTTGCAGCAGGCCTAAGCGGCTTGGGGTGTTCCCACTGCGCCGCGCAGAATTTTCACGAACTGATCAATAATCTGCTCCCTGCTGCCATGAAAATCGCCGGCGCGATGGAATAGATCGCGATCGCTCTCGCTGATTAGCAGATAGTCCAGCATGCGCTCAAAAGTGCACTCCAGAATCGAGGTCACCAGCACCCGATTGACATCGGTGCGAATCTCGCCCTTCTCCAGGCCCATCGCTACGAACGCCGCTGCCCCCAGCGGGTCTTCGGTCGCCACAAAGCGGGCGATGCGCTTCTTCAGGTTGAGGTCCGATCCGTAATTGCCCAGCAGCACGATGCGGTAAGGCACGCGATATTGCTCCCAGAATTCCAGCGGCAGTGACAGCCGGTAACGTGCCACCGCAAAGAAACCCGCCTTCTTTACGTCGTCGGGTACGTCGAGATAACCGGGCAGTGAACGCAGGGCCGCCTTGTAGCTCTCGAAAAACAGCCCGTCCTTACTGCCGAAATGTTGGAATACCGAACCCTTGGCGATGCCTAGGTGGTTCGCCATATCGCCCACGCGCGCGGCTTCGTAGCCGTGCTCTGCGAAATGGTGCATGGCGGCATTCAGGATCAAACTTCGCTTCTGTTGCGAACGACTGCCGGGCGCCTCAACAGTTGAGGCCCCCTCGTTGGGCGAGTAGTGAGCCATGACAACCTCTGAGCTCTGGAAGTGGATGCTGGACAGTTACGACTTTGTCACGGACCCCAAGTCAAGTGCGCACCCGCGCCTGCGGATACCGCTCGCGCACACTTTCGTGCTTGCGCGAATCATAAACCATTTTTCGGTGGATGACGAGGGTTCTTTGCCGCGCTTTGGGAGGTCGCTGGGGTGTATTCATCGTGGCATTACGACTGATACCGGCGTTCACGACAGGTTCATGACACATTCATCGCCCGCGGCCGCTAAGTCTGCAAGTCATCGATTCGTGCTAACCAGGCTGAGCAAAAGTGGTATCGCAGCCGAATTGCATCCTCTATGCTGCCAGGCGCGGTCGCCGCCGCGATTTCAATGGCGCGACCCTGGCAACCGCTCTCGCGGCTCCCCAGCCTCACAGAAAAACGGTTGACGCAATGGGGCTGGCGTGTTTCCTTGTCGGAATGAGCTCTCAGACCCGCGAAGTTGAGATTGTGCAAGCCACGCCGGCTGATGTCGGGGCAGCGACCCCCTTGTTCGATGCTTACCGGCAGTTTTACGGAAAGCCGTCCAACCAGGAAGCTGCGCGCCGCTTCCTGTTCGCGCGCTTAAGCAAAGGCGAGTCCATCCTGTTCCTCGCCCTGCACCGCCACGACGCGGTCGGCTTTGTGCACCTCTACCCCGTGTTCTCCTCCACGAATCTAACCCGCCAGTGGATCCTGAACGACCTGTATGTCACCCCCGCGGCCCGCAAGCAGGGCGTTGGGTATGCCCTCTCAGAGCGCGCCCGGCAATTTGCCGAAGCCACCCAGGCCGACGGCCTCACACTCGAAACCACAGCCGACAATTACGCTGCCCAGCGCCTCTACCAACGCCTCGGCTGGAAACGCGACGAACAGTTCTGTCGGTACTTCCTGGCGTTGTGAAACTGGGCGTGTTGGCGCCACACGAAAATCGAATGAGTACGACTTCAAAGGTTGCTGAAGAACCACGTGTCAGGCAAGGTTATGTCAGGGACGCCGTCAGCCGGCCGGCCGCCGCCAAGTGAGATGCCGGGCATTGTCCCTGAGGTATATTCGCTAATCAACGCTGAATGGATACCGCATCCACTTCGACCGCGCTCGCCGCCGCGCCCGTGCCAACTGCCGTACACCCCAAGCGTGTTCTCGGGTTCCGCGACCTGGTGATGTTCTACCTCGTTACCACTCTCAGCCTGCGCTGGATCCCCGTCGCTGCCAGCTCCGGTCCCAGCTCCATCGCCATCTGGCTGGTCGGTCTGGTCACCATCTTCATCCCGCTCGCCCTGTGCGTGATGGAACTCTCCTCGCGCTATCCGCAGGAGGGCGGCATGTACCTCTGGACTAAGCGCGCCTTCGGCGAGTTCCCCGCTTTCCTCACGGGATGGATCTATTGGACCAGCAACCTGCCTTACTTTCCCGCAGTCCTCTATTTTGCCGCCAGCAATGCGCTCTATGTGGGCGGAACACGCTGGAATGCGTTGCAGCGCAGCCCGTGGTACTTCATCGCATTCTCGTGCTTCGGCGTCGGACTCGCGCTCGTCCTCAACGTTGTCGGCCTCAACATCGGCAAGTGGCTCAGCAATCTCGGCGCGTTCGGCGTCTGGATTCCCGTCACCCTACTCTGCGCCGTTGCCGTCGTGGCGTGGATCAAGTTTGGCTCCGCCACTCGCTTCACGTCCGCGTCCCTGCAGCCGTCGCTGAACTTCGGCACGCTGGGCGTGTGGGCGACCATCCTTTACGCTTTCAGCGGCTCTGAGGCCGCGTCCTTCATGGGTGACGAAATCAAGGACGCGCGCCGCACCATCCCTCGCGCCCTCGTTACGGCGGGCGCCCTCATCACCGGCGGCTACATTCTGGGAACTGTCGCCGTGCTGGTCGCCCTGCCCACCCAGCAAGTCAACAGCATGGAAGGCATCATGCAGGCCATCACCAGCGCCGCGGCACGCGTGGGCTGGAACGGCATTGGCCCAGCCGTCGCGCTGCTCATCTGCCTCGCCAATCTCGGCGGCGTCGGAGCGTACCTCGCCGCCCTCGCACGCATCCCGTTCGTCGTCGGCATTGATCGCTACTTGCCGCCAGCTTTCGCACGCGTGCATCCCAGGTGGGGAACCCCTTCGGTCGCGCTGGTAGCCCAGGCCGTCTGCTGTATGGCGTTCATCCTCATGGGACAGGCTGGCAGCACCGTCCACGGGGCCTACCAGGTGCTGGTCACTATGACCATCATCACCAATTTTGGGCCGTACCTTTTCATGTTCGCGGCCATGATCCGCCTGCAGCGCGAGTCCGTCGAACCCGGCGTCATCACCGTCCCGGGCGGCAAGCCCGTGGCCACTGCCCTCGCGGTATTGGCGTTCGTCACCACCTGTGCAGTGATCGTCGCGTCGGTCGTCCCCGATCCCAGCGAGCCCAATAAGCTGCTGGCGGTAGCGAAGGTAGTGTTTTTCAGCGTGGTGCTGATTGGCGGGGGAGTGTTCCTCTACATCGTCGGGAGGCGACGGGCAGCTGCGGGATAGCCAAGGTCGGCCTTGAGGCCTTTCTGCGTAGGACAACACAAAAATGCCGGAGCGGTATCGCTCCGGCTGGCAGGATCAACACAGGAGAGAGTCGCTCAAGGTCAAAACACTTTCCGCCGCAATACCCCCGCAATACACAGCATTCCCGATCCCACTATGAGCAGCGTTCCCGGCTCAGGGACCGTTGCTGGCTCCAGATTGCCTCGGAAGTGGGAGTCACTCAACGTGCTTCCATACTGAAAGACCACGGTATTGCCCAGTTCGCGCAACTTGAATCCATGCGGCGCAGTCAATGTGAACTCTATGGAATCCTTAATTAGCGGACCCTTTCCTTTGACCCCGGTGTTGCCCGTCGCTGAATCATCGCCCGCACTTAGCAGTCCATAATCCAAACCTCCCAGAGAGTGGTGTGTCCCTGAGAAGTTGCTATGGCCGTCGCCGATGCCTAATCCCACCGCTGTAATTCCGTCGTTCTTACCGTGTCCGCCGCCGCCCAGATTGCTGTAATAGCCCCAGCCGTCGCCAACGCTCGTGAGCGAACCGTAAAACACAGTCGACCCGTTCAGCGAAGCCGAGACCGGCGTCAGCAGGTGAGTCGTGTTGAAGAATACCGCCGTCAGAACATCTTGAGGCACTTTTACGTCGCTCGGTGACGTGTTGGTCAACGTCACGTGCAGAGTGTTCCCCGTCAACGAAAACGTGACTGAGGCCGACAGATTTCCGCTGCTGCCCGTGTAGGTGATGGCCGAAGCCGCAGCCTGACCGGCCAGGAATGTCATCACCCCCCAAACCACTCCAATCCCCAGGAAGCTACTCTTTGTGCGTGATGATTTCATATCTCGAATTCCTTGACCGATTATTCATTCGGTCGGCTTTCTGCCGCGCCTGATCTGACATTAAGCATTTGCGCATGCGCCAGCAAGAGAGCGATCAGCCACCCACTTGCCTACTCAATCAGGCTTTGCGACAACGGGATTCCCGGCTGGCGAACATCGGGCCCGGACCGGTGAGATGACCGCACATGAGAAGGAAGTTTGTGGGGCGCGCACGAGGGAAGATTCCAGCCGTTCCGCACCACTATCCCGGCGCTATAATAATCGGTGAGTGTGGAGGGGTTTCCCAGTCATATGACGGCAAATAACGGCAGCACTGGCAATTCTACGAGCGTCCTGAAACCGCGTGCGGAGTGGATCACCCGCCGCAAAAACGAGGCTGCCCGCAATGGCGACGACAACATGTCGCAAATGCACTTTGCCCGCAAAGGCCTGCTGACCGAAGAGATGCTCTTCGTCGCCGAGCGCGAAAAAATTGCGCCCGAACTCATCCGCGACGAGGTAGCCGCCGGACGCATGATCATCCCGGCCAACGTCAACCATGCCGAGTTGGAGCCGATGGCCATCGGCATCGCATCCCGCTGCAAGATCAACGCCAACATCGGCAACTCGGCGATCACCAGCAACGTTGACGAAGAGCTACAGAAGTTGCACACCTCGGTGCACTACGGCGCCGACACGGTCATGGACCTCTCCACCGGCGGTGGCATCCACGAAATCCGCGAAGCTATCCTGCGTCACTCGCCCGTGCCCATCGGCACGGTGCCGATTTACGAGGCGGTCTCGCGCGTCAAGCGCATCGAAGACCTCACTATCGACGTGATGCTCGAAGTCATCGAAGAGCAGGCCGAGCAGGGCGTGGACTACATGACCATCCACGCTGGCGTGCTCATCGAGTACCTGCCGCTCATTACCAAGCGCATCACCGGCATCGTGAGCCGCGGCGGAGCGATCCTGGCGCAGTGGATGGCGCACCACCACAAGCAGAGCTTCCTCTACGAGCGCTTCGACGACATCACCAAGATTCTCGCCAAGCATGACGTGAGCTACTCGCTGGGCGACGGCCTCCGCCCCGGCTGCATCGCGGACGCCAGCGACGAAGCACAATTCGCCGAGCTGAAGACGCTGGGCGAGCTGACCAAGAAAGCCTGGGAGCGCGACGTGCAGGTGATGATCGAAGGCCCCGGTCACGTGCCGCTCGACAAGATCAAAGAACAGGTGGACAAGGAAGTTGAGATGTGCCACGGCGCCCCGTTTTACACGCTGGGGCCGCTGGTCATCGACATCGCTCCCGGCTACGACCACATCACCTCAGCCATCGGCGCGGCCCTCATCGGCTGGCATGGCGCGTCCATGCTCTGCTATGTCACGCCCAAGGAGCACCTTGGCCTGCCCAACGACAAGGACGTGAAGGACGGCATCATCGCCTACAAGATCGCTGCGCACGCCGCCGATGTCGCCCGCCACCGTCCGGGCGCGCAGGATCGCGACGACGCCATCAGCTACGCCCGCTACACCTTCGATTGGGACAAGCAGTTCGAGCTCTCACTCGATCCCGAAACCGCCCGCAGCATGCACGACGAAACCCTGCCCGACGCGTACTACAAAGAGGCGGCTTTTTGCTCCATGTGCGGCCCGAAATTCTGCTCCATGAATTACTCGGCCAAAGTGGACGAGTACAACAAGCAGGTCCACGGCGTGGAGAAGAAGGACTACTCGGAGCTGGTGAATAAGCTCGTAGCGATTAAGTAACTGCTGTAACCAACTCCTGCGCTTAACAGTACATCTCGGAATGTGCGAGCAACATTCGCCTAGTGGGACGAGGACTGCAGGCGTGTCAGGTCTGCCTGATACTCCGGTTCGGTATACTTCCGGCCGCTCGCGTAAGTAAGTTTTGAGTCAAAACGAAAGTTCTTTTCCAGATAATCGCGCAATTGCGGACTGACCTGAGATGCTTCCCACCACGCACTCCAAGCAAAATTGGGTCCCCCATTAAACTTGGTGATACCACTTAGGTTTGCTCCTCGAAGATTCAGACTTCCGAAGTTGCCATCAGTCAAATCAGCTCCGCTCAGATCTGCTCCTTGCAAGTCTGTACTCCAAAGCGCTGCAGAGTGAAAATCGAGAACTTGTGCGGGCGGTCTCGGAGCTTTTAGCAAAAGTGCAAGGCCATTGGAAATGAAGACCAGTTCCGAATTCAAAGATTCATACTGCGCCTTCTCCGATGGATTCAGCTTCTCGAAGCGCGTTAATAGCGGCCTGATCTTCTGATAGAGCTGGCGATCAATTTCGAGAATCTGCGGCAGGTTCTCCCAGGAGACAGGCTCAAACACCGACCCGAATAGGCTCTGGAACGCTTCAGGGTCTGTGGTCTTGATTGATAACAGTCCTAGTGCGGTCCTGCGAGCCTCTTCCGAATAACGAGGTGATTGGGAGAATCGCTTCAATAGGACAGCGGCTGGGGATACCTTCTCCGAACCGGACAGTAACTTGAGGGCATCGGCCCAGCTGGCATCTTCAGCAGCGTCGGCTTGTTGCTTGGCTTGCAGAGCAGCCGCTTCGCGCTGCTGCTGTGCTTCGGCTTCCTTGTCGCGCTCGCTGCGGGAGAACTGATAGCTTTGCAGCACAAGAGTACCTGCCAAAACGAAGGTTGTGAAAACTGGCGCGAGCAGTGCTATGAACTCCTTAAGATCCTTGGTCTTCTTGTGAGCGATCGAATCTTGCACATCGCTCTCTGTTTTCCTTACCTGCGCCTGCTGGTTCTCAATCTCAGACGCCAGCTTCAACAGCTGTGCAGCCTTGGTCACCGCTTCTACGTCTTCTGAGTGTGTCAACGCCGAAGCGGCAGCTTCTTTGACACGTTGAACGTCGTCATCCATGCCACACCTCATTACGAACGCGAGCCCGGCTGTGTTCGGTTCTCAGTGGTGCGCTCGCTGACATTTGTGGGACGATTTTACAACGCAGGGAATAGCCTCTGAGTCTCTGCTCGCGGGCAATCAATTTGTCCTTTGGTACACTCAACTTCGTGACCCGAATCCGCCGCAACGCCTGGATGCTGGCCGCCGCATCCGGCGTGCTGCAGGTCCTCAGCTTCCCCGATCCTTCCATCTACATCCTGAGTTGGCTCGCGCTCGCGCCCCTCATCTACGCCATCCTCCAATGCCGCAACCAGGACGCCCTTCTCACCATGGTCGAAGACGGCAAATGGTTCGCGCCCGCAAGCGCATGGCAAGGCTTTCTCCTCGGCTATCTCAGCGGAGTCATCTGGTATCTCGGCAGTTGCTACTGGGTCTTCCACGTCATGCACGTCTATGGCAACCTGGGAACGTTTACCTCCGTCCTATTGTTGCTGGCGTTCTCGCTCTACCTCGGCCTTTATCACGGACTCTTCGGCTTGCTCATTGCCCTCATCGCCCGCCGTCGTAATGGCTACAGCCTGCGCGCGCTGGTCTTCGCGCCGTTCGCGTGGGTCGCGGTCGAACTTGCCCGCACGTACATCACCGGATTCCCCTGGGACCTGCTGGGCACGACGCAGATCGATAACATTCCGCTCTCACGCCTTGCCACCGTGACCGGTGTGTACGGCCTCTCCTTCGAGATCGCTCTGGTGAATACGGCGGTGGCTGCAGCGTTCCTCGTGCCTCGTGCGCGCCGCACAGTACTGCTCACAGCGTCAATCGCAGCCGCCCTGATTCTGCACGCGGGAAAACTCATCAAGCCCACCACGCAGTTCGGCGATCGGGGAGTCACCCTGGTTCAGTCCAACGTCCCCATCCTCGACTCCGACGCCTGGAGCCTCGAATACCTGGAGCAAACGCTGACCGATCTCCGCGCGCTCAGCCTCCGCCCGCCGCAGGCGCCACCCGACTCGTCCGCGCTCATCATCTGGCCCGAGTCGCCCGCGCCGTTCTTCGCCACCGACCTGCATCTACGCGGCACGCTCGGCGAAGTCGCGCGCTCCACCGATTCCTTCATCGTTGCCGGTACCATGGGTATCGAGCACGCTGGAGATCCTACCCGCGAACCCGACATCTACAATTCCGCCTCGCTCATCGCTCCCAACGGCGCCTGGGTCGCACGTTACGACAAGATCCACCTGGTCCCGTTCGGCGAATACATTCCATTTGAGAAGCTCATCTCCTTTGCCAAGCCGCTGACGCGCGAGATCGGCACCTTCGCCCGCGGTACCCAGCGCACTCCGCTCGACGAAGATGACACCCGGCTCGGAACCTTTATCTGTTACGAGTCGGTGTTCCCCAACGAAGTGCGCCAATTCGCCCTGAACGGAGGCACGGTCTTCGTCAACATCTCCAACGACGGATGGTTCGGCCCCACCGGCGCGCCCCGGCAGCACCTCAATATGGCGCGCATGCGCGCGGTCGAAAACGATCGCTGGTTGTTGCGCGACACCAACAGCGGCATCACCGCGGTGATCGATTCCTATGGCCGCATCGTCGCCGAAGCTCCGCGCAATCAGCGCACCTCGTTGCAAGCATCGTATTCCTTGGTGCTCGGCACCACGTTCTACACTCGCCACGGCGACTGGTTCCCAATTGTTTGTGCGATAATCACCTTGGCCGGTGTGGCGTTGCGCCTCCGCAAACCTGCGGAAATGACGCAGCCCGCGCCGGTCTAGGTTCGTTTTTTTAAAGGGTGGAAGCGCTGGCCTTCAGGCCGGCGGCAGAGAACTCATAACTACCGAGGGCCTCGGCCCTGAATTTGCCTGGAAGGATCTTCTGCACCCATGGTCGAAGAACTCGAACAACAATATTCTCCACTCCGTCAAAAGGTCCACGACCTTCAGGAGTATCTTTGACGCGCCCAAGCTGCGCGAAAAACTGAGCGACATCGAAAGGCGGACCGCCGATCCCACGCTCTGGTCGAATCCTGAAAAATCGCAGCAAGTGATGCGCGAGAAAAAGCGCCTGGAAACCGCGCTTGCCACCGCAGCCGGCCTCGCTCGCCGCGCCACCGACATCGACGCCTACTTCGAGCTGGCGCACGAAGGTGAAAACGTCTCCGCCGACTTGCGCCGCGAGATCGACGAACTAAAAGCGCTGGTGGAAAAGCTCGAAATCGAGACCCTGCTCTCCGGCCCCAATGACGATCGCAACGCCATCGTCACCATCCATCCCGGCGCGGGTGGTATCGAGTCGCAGGACTGGGCCGAAATGCTCATGCGCATGTACCTGCGCTGGGCCGAGCGCGAAGGCTTTTCGACGCAGATGTACGAGTACCAGCCCGGCGAAGAGGCGGGCATCAAGTCGGCGACCTTCGGCGTCAACGGCGAGCACGCCTACGGCCTGCTCACCAGTGAGATCGGTGTGCACCGCCTCGTGCGCATCTCGCCTTTCGACCAGGCCAAGCGCCGCCATACGTCCTTCGCCAGTGTTTATGTCTCGCCGGAGATTGACGAAAGCATTCAGATCGACATCAAGCCCGAAGACATCCGTATCGACACTTATCGCTCCGGTGGCAAGGGTGGCCAGCACGTCAATACTACCGACTCCGCGGTGCGCATCACGCACATCCCGACCGGCATCGTCGTCGCCTGCCAGAACGAACGCTCGCAGCACAAAAACAAAGACAAGGCGATGAGCATTCTGCGCTCCCGGCTCTACGAGTACGAGCTGGAGAAGAAGAAGGAGGAGACCAAGCACATCGAAGATTCCAAGCTCGACATCGATTTCGGTTCGCAAATCCGCTCTTACGTCCTGCAGCCGTATCGCATGGTCAAGGATCTGCGCACCCGCGAGGAAATCGGCGACGTCGATCGCGTCCTCGACGGCGACCTCGATCAGCTCATCCGCGCCTACCTGCTGGCCCGCAGAAACGAACAGCGAAGCTAACAAGCATGGGGTTGCGGACGCAATGACCGAAGAAGTTCTGCATCGGCAAGAGAGGATTTTGGTTCGCCGGCAGATTCTCGATCCGGGAGATGCCACGCCTTGGCATCAGGATGTGTGTCAGCGAGTCTCGGTGGTTCTGCGTGGCGCCGAGTTAGACATTGAGTTTCGCGACGGTTCGCCGTCCCAGCGAGTTGAGGTCTCTGCAGGCCAGGTCGATTGGGAGATGCCGTCAGACCGGCTCCACCGTGCCGTCAATGTCGGAGCGGTACCTTACGAAGAGGTAACGGTTTTCTTTCTTGATCACCCTAAGGCGATTCCACAGCCGGAAGCAGTGTGATCGACCTCACAGTTGATCGAATCGTTTAAGATTGGCCCCATGGACAACTGCCTCTTCTGCAAAATTATTGCCGGAAAAGTTTCGGCGACGAAAGTTTACGAAGATGAAAAAGTGTTCGTCTTCGAGGACATCAATCCAAAAGCCCCGACGCACGTGCTCATCGTTCCCAAGCGCCATATTGTGGGATTGAAAGAAGCTGCCCCGGAAGACGCCGAGATCATCGGCTACTGCCAGCTCATCGCCGCTAAAATCGGTCGCGAACGCGGCATTGAGGACGGCTACCGCACCGTATTCAACGTGGGCCCCAAGTCTGGACAGTCGGTCTTTCACCTGCATTTGCACCTGCTCGGCGGCCGTGACCTGAAATGGCCACCGGGCTAAGGAAGATGCCAGTAGCCAGCTGTCAGTTGGCAGCGGACCAAAGTGCCGCGCGGCGACGCCGGATCTGGCTCCACTAAAACGAAGGGCCAGTCTGTCGACCGGCCCCCATTGAATTCTCCGTCTTCTCCGTGCCTCTGTGGTAGGTCATTACCCCGCAATTGCGATCGGCTGCTGGGTCTTCGCGTCCCACGGAATCGAGAACTGCCGCTCGATCTTCTCGCGGTAGCACGGACCCGAATTGTAGGTGCAGAACGGATACAGCTTCCCATCTGGCGTGGCGTAGTGAATCACGCAGCGCTTCACCCGCTCGATGTCGTAGTTGTAGGCATCCTGGAAGTGCATCCCCGCCACCAGCAGCGTGCGATAGGTGAAGGTCCCATCCATTCCGTCGCGGCCCAGCTTCTTGTCAGTCAGTCCCTGCAAAGTCTGCAGGAACTTCTTAAACGTAAGCCCACGCGGTGCCCGCTCTTCGTGGAAGTGCCGTTGCATCAGGTTCCACACCTTCAGGCCGGAGTACAGCTTGAACTGAAGCTTGGTGGTCTTGCGCGACAGCTCCTCCATGTCCTGCAGCATGCCCGGTACATCCACAAACTGCGTAATCGGCACTGCCTGTTTGGTCTCCTGGTCCACGAAGAAATACGTACCCAGCGAGCAGTGGGGATGTGCCGAGATGGTCGGCACGCCTGTGCCGCGAATCGCAGCCGTTAGCTTGGAGAACGGCGTGACGCAGGCCAGCGGGAACCAGTCCTCGTGCAGCTTGGTGATGCCGGTCTGCTCGCCCACGCAACGCGCCAGATCGGCCAGCGTGAACCGTTTCGCCAGCAGCTCGTGCTTGGCAATGCGCCCCGTGAAAGCGACCGGCTGGAAGCTGATGCCCGAAACCGTGTCGATGTTCTTGATGGCCACGCGCACAATGTCGCCAATTTGGTGGTCGTTGAGCCCTTTAACGATCGTGGGCACGAAGACGATCTTCATGCCCGTTGAGCGGCAGTTCTCGATGACCTTCATCTTGGTTTCTAGCAGTGCTTTCCCGCGTGTACGTAAATAAACGTCATCGGTCACGCCGTCGAATTGCAGATAGAGCGTATTCAGCCCCGCGGCCTTTGCCTTCTGCGCGAACTCCAGATCAGCCAACTCGATTCCGTTCGTCGCCGCCTGCACGTGCGTGAACCCCATATCGCGCGCCATGCTCAGTATCTCGAAGAACTGCGGGTGGATTGTCGGCTCGCCACCCGAGAACTGGACCACACGTCCGTCCACCGGGCGCTCATTGCGCAGCGTCTCCAGCATCAGACGTACTTGCTCCATGTTCGGCTCATACAAGTAACCCGCGACATTGGCATTGGCAAAACAAACTGGACAAGTGAGGTTGCAACGATTCGTCAGGTCCACATTGGCCAGCGCGGTGTGCGAGGTGTGCATGCTGCACAATCCGCAATCATCTGGACAAGTCGCTGCGCCCTCAACCTGCGGATTGGAAAGTCCGGGATTGTCGCCGAAGTTCCACTCCTCCATCTTCAGGTACAACTCGACGTCACTGAATACGATGTCGCGAAATTCGCCATGCTCCGGGCACGACTTCTGCATCACAACCTTCCCATCCTGTTCGACCACCATCGCCGGAATCACCTTGGTGCATTCCGGGCATAGCGACTCCGTGGACTTCGGTAGTCCGCGATGCAACGGCTTGATGGGCGTGCCGGCGTAGGTAACTTCCGGCTGCAGGATACGCAGGCTCGCGCGCTTGCGCAGCATTGGCGACGGCAGCACGACTTCAGGCGACAGCGTCTGTGTGCTCACTCTTTCACCTCGCAATTTGGGTGCAGGGCGGTGTAGGAAACACGAATTCCGCGCAGGCCGACTCGCTCTGCCTCACGCCCTAATTCTCCCGCCGCGCGCCCATTGCATGCAGTGTCGTGCCGCACGCCAGAGAGTGAAGCACCGCCGCAGCGACTTGCAATCCGCAGCATCCAACGCCTGCAATCCGGCAGCGAATGGAGCAGCGATTTCGGGCGCCGTTTCCGCCGCCTCGACCATTGGACACTGTGTCAGCCACGAACGCGGCGTACAATCGCGGCGTTCATCGTAGCGGCACTGGACATCAGTCAGGAGCTCCCATGGGAAAGGGATCGAAGAAAAAGAAGAAGCAAGCGCACCAGAACCCAGGCGGAGTAGCAATCGACACGGAAAAGAAGGACACCGGGAGCCGGAGAAGCTCAAGAACAGAGATTACGAATGTGAGCTGTTCAAGTTACAAACCGAACTGGTGAATCTCCAGGAGTGGGTCAAGGCGACTGGCGAGCGCATTGTCGTCATCTTCGAGGGGCGCGACGCAGCGGGCAAGGGAGGCATCATCAAGCGCATTGCCGAGCGCACCAGCCCGCGCGTCTTTCGTGTCGTACGCCGACCGAACGCCAGCGATCGCAGATTTACATGCAGCGCTACATCGAACAACTGCCTTCGGGTGGGGAAGTCGTTATCTTCGACCGCAGTTGGTACAACCGCGCCGGAGTGGAGCACGTGATGGGCTTCTATACCAGGGAGCAATACACCAGGTTCCTGAAGGGCCGTCCTGCCGTGGAAACCTCGCTCGTCAACGACGGCATCATCCTGCTGAAGTACTGGCTGGAAGTGAGCGAGAACGAGCGGCACAAGCGCTTCCAGTTGCGCATCAAAGACCCGTCGAAGCGCTGGAAGCTGAGCCCCATGGACCTGGAGTCGCACCGCCGCTGGTACGACTACTCGCGGGCGCGCGACGCCATGCTGGCGGCAACCGACATTCCCAAGCGCCGTGGTACATCGTTCCCTCGGACGACAAGAAGCGTGCGCGACTGAACTGCATCGCCGATATTCTCAGCCGCAATCCGCACGAGGAGATCCCGTACAAGCCGCCGAAGCTTCCGCCGCGCCAGAAGCAGAATGGATCCGTGGAGCCGAGGCTGCAGCACCAGCACGTGGCACAGCGCTATTGAGCGCAGCGCGCCATTGAATCCGTTCCCGACATGAGCGGTGGCTTGTATAGGGTGCGCAGTCCCCTAGCAGCCAAGAATGTCCGGATTCACCGGCGGCAGGTGCATAAGTCACTGACAATGGGGCGGAATTGGGCCAAAGTAGTGAGCTAGAGGGGTGCATGGTGCCCTCTATTGTCAAACAGCGGGTGCATTTCGGGCCGTTTGAGCTGGACGCTCACGCCGGAGAGCTATACAAGCACGGCCTCAAGTTGAAGCTGCAGGGGCATCCTGTCCAAATTCTCGCCGTGCTGGTGGAGCGGCCGGGCGAGCTCATCACACGCGAAGAGATTCAGCAGAGGCTGTGGCCCAGCGAGAGTGAGACCTTCGTCGATTTCGAGCACGGGCTGAATACGGCGGTGCGCAAGCTGCGCCAGGCGCTGGGCGATGAGGCGGAGACGCCGCCGTACATTGAGACACTGCCGCGGCGGGGGTATCGATTTGTGGGGGCGATCATCGCAGAAGAAGTAGATGAGGCGCCAGCAGCGGAATTACCCGTCCCGACCGCCGACTCAGTGAAAGCCGAGGCCGCGCCGAAGGTTGTGGAGTCGGCTATCAGCGCCGAGGCCGCGCCATCGACATTGCTGAAAGAAGTTCATCGCAAGCGGCTGTGGCTGCGTGCCGTGCTGGCGGTGGTGCTGGTTTTAGCGCTGATCGCGGGCGGAGTTGGATTGCTGCGTTTTGCCCGCCGAGCGCCGGGCGGTCTTACCGTAACGGCAACGAGACAACTCACCTACTTGGGGGGTGTGGGCGCGAACAGCCGGATACTCACCGACCGGCGACGCATTTATTTCACAACGGGCAACGAGAATCCTCTGCAGTACGTTTCGGTGAATGGTGGCGAGCCGAGTTCGATACCCATTCCTCTCTCCCGTTGGGCACAGACGTTGCACATCTCTCGCGACGGAGCGTACCTGCTGGTCAACGAGTTGTATGGCCCCAGAGGCGGCATCCAGTCCCCAATTTGGATTGTGGACGTGAATGGCGGAGCAGCCCGCAGAGTGGGCGATGTAGACGCGCGAGATGCGGCCTTCGCGCCGGACGGAAAGACCATTGTTGTCGCTAAAGGTCGGGAGCTCTACTTGACCGATTTGCAGGGCGCGAGACCGGTCAAGCTAACGGAAGCGCCAGGCTACATCTTCTCGCCGCGCTGGTCGCCAGACGGCCAGCGTTTGCGCTTCACTGTGTGGGATGGAGTCACGAACACCGCGAACCTCTGGGAACTGAGCCGCGGCTGCGTTCTTCGTCAGTTGTTCCCGGGATGGAAGAAGGCATATTGGGTCTGCTGCGGAGAATGGACCGCGGACGGACAGTATTACCTGTTTAGGGGCGCCAGGCAACCTGGTGGGTGAACGACGGTTCGGCAGTAGGCAATTCCGAGCCCACGCTGTTGACGACGATTGGCGCCGGAGTCACCTCGACCGCCGCGGACCCAGCGAGTAACACGGTTTACGTCAGCGTTGCGCAGGGTAGCGTCGACGTTTTCCAGTGGGACCTCAATTCTGGTCACACTCCGTCGATTCTGCATCCCGAGCTAAAGACGAGTGCGGTGGAGTTCTCGCGCGATGGACAGTGGATTGCCTACAGCCACAAAGCTCCCTCCGGGTGGGAACTCTGGCGAGCCCGCGCCGATGGGACGGAGAAGCTCCAATTAACGGTAACTTTTGGATGGATGTTCGTTTTGCGATGTTCGCCGGACAACAGCAAGATCGCGATTGTGGCACGGAAACCCGGAGGTCCATGGAAGGTTTATTGGGTATCGGCGGAGGGCGGCGCCTTGCATGAGATACCCGCTCCAATCGCCGTGCAGGCCGACCCTGCTTGGTCTTCAGACAGCCAGTCGATCCTATCTGGCTCGCCGCCGGAACTTCTTGGAGGCGGTGCCCCGGAAGTTGTTCGGCACATTTATCGGTACGATCTGCGCACGGACAAGACCACGGAGGTACCGGGATCGGAAGGGCTGTTCAGCCCGCGTTCCGCGCCGGACGGCAGGCACATTGCTGCGATGACGGCGGACCTGCAGGGCATGTCGGTGCTGGACACGACGACTTCGAAGTGGCGACCGCTCACGCGTCAGCGATCCACGAATTACCCGACCTGGTCGCCCGATAGCAAGTGGGTGTACTTCAACGACCTGGGCGACACAGGCCTGTGGAGAGTTCGCGTCTCCGACGGTCAAGTGGAAGCACTCGGTCGCATTCCTCGCCCCCCGGGTTACAACATGTGTGAGCTGTGGTCGTTCGCTCCGGATGGAACAGCGTTGCTGACATGTTGGGACTCGCGGGTGGACATTTTCGCCCTGGATTACAAAGAGCAGAAATGAGGGAAGGCCGAAGGGGGCGTGGCTTCGCATCTCCGCAAGGCCCGTCTAGACCGGTTTAGTTCTTGGTGTAATTTCTGGGGAGTTTTTGTGTCGTCGGCTAAAGAGGCTGCTGAAAAAGTCGAAAATGCAGATTCCTCGCGGGCTTAAGCCCGCTCGGAATGACAAGAATAATCGACTTAGACGCCGGCCTAAAGGCCGGCTCTACCAAAAATTGCTTTTTTCAGCAGCCTGTAAAGCCGACTCTGGTAATTAATTGCCTATGTGACGCGCGTCCCACGGCCCGCTCTACCCGGTTGCAGTAAGAACTAAGCCGGTCTAGGCAGCTTCGACCGTGAGTTTTAGTCCCATCGCCTTGGCTACGGCAGCAAGGGTTGAGAGCCGAGGGTTGCCGTTGGGCGACAGCGCGCGGTAAAGACTCTCCCGTTCCACGCCGGCCGCCTTGGCCACTTTCGCGATGCCTCCGCGAGCCTCAGCGACGCGCCGCAGTGCGATGAGCAGCACGCGGGGTTCGTCGGCGTCATCCAATGCGGCGCGAAGGTACTCAGCCGCGAAATCCGGGTCTTCACGAAGCTGGCGTACCAGCGCTTCGTCGTGCGAGATGCTCGCCTGGCGTTTCATTTTCTTTGCGTCCTCTCCTGATAATCCTGCAAGTATGCGATGGCCCGTCGAATATCTGAGGCCTGCTTGCGTTTGTCGCTACCGCACAGCAACAGAACGCAGGTTCTCCCGAGCGTTGCGTAATAAACCCGGTATCCCGGTCCCCAGTCGATTCGTAGCTCCGAGATTCCGCCGTGAAGCGATTTGGAATCGCCGAAGTTCCCGATCGCCAGACGATCAATTCGCACGAGAATTCTGGCTTTCGCCTGGTTATCAGAAAGATGCGATAACCAATCGCCGAACACATCCTTGCCAGCGCTGGTGACGTAGCGGCGGATTTCGATCACACCTGCATTGTAACTTATAAATCACACACGTGGCTGAGTTCTCCGTCGGAGAGCATTTCAGGCAATAAGAAAGCCCGGACAGGCCGGGCTTTGCGGGTGATGTGTCGCTGGCGGAATTCACTTGCCGGCGATTTCTACGATCTCCGGACGAGCCTGGGCGACTTTGCCTTCGACCTTGCCGGTTTGGAAGGCGCGTCCATAGTTGGTGTTGGGCAGCTCCGCTGTCGCCAGGATGTAGTGATCACCATAGCGTTGGAAGATCAGCTTGGTCTGCGTCTCCTGGGTGCGCGGGCTGTACTGCGCCATGACAACGAGGTTGGCCTGGCCCTTGCCATGATGAAAGGCGACGGCGTTCCACCACAGTCCTTCGACATAGTAGTTGCCGGCGGGCAGGGCGTAGCCGTTCACCACGAATGAAAATGGCACGGTGAATCTAGAGCCGGTTTGCTGCGCGTAAAGCGTGGCTGCGGGGATGGCCAACAGGGCCACTAGAACCATGATCTTGTAGATTGCGGGTTTCATGACCGATCTCCTTTGCCCGGTTGGGCTTGTCTGACGGGCTCACTATCGCGCAGGCCGGTTTGGCGCTCAATGCGCTGGCGATAAATTGCGCATGAGTTGGGGATAAGCGGGGAAAGGGTTGACCGCTCGCGACTTAGTCGGAGCCCGTGTTTGGACGAAAGGATGCGAAGTGCAGATAAGGAGTTCGTTCCCGCCGCCGACTACTTCGAACTGTGGCCGGAGCAGTGCAGCACGCCGAGGTACTGGCTCCACGGGCCGACGGCGTCGCGGTATTGGTGCGCCAGGACGCGCGAGATCTGGTGAAGATGCGTTAGGTCGTGCGCGGCCCAGGTCGAGAGATGCTGGTCGAGCGTGACGCTGCCGAGCTCCGGATGCATTCCGCGTCTCTCGAGGTCGGCGGGTTGGAGCTTCCAGGCGCGTAATTCAAAGAGGTCATCGGTGCGCAGCCGGGCGAATTCATCCAACAATTGAGGCAGTGATTTGCCTTCGATCTCGCGAAGGTGCCCCTGCATGTCGAAGGGGACGAAAGTCTTGCTCTCACCGTATTGCAGAATCATGCGGGCGCGCGGGATCCAGTCGGTACGTTCGCCGTGAATGAGATGGCCGACGACGGCGACGGCATTCCAGGTGCCGTCGCCTTCGTCACGGTGAGTCCAGGTTTCTGGGAGGTCGCGGAACAGGGCGTTGAGAGCGGCAGGAGTGCGGGCGAGAAGAGCAACGGTGTCATCCAGATTATGGGGCATGACGATCCTCGACGGCGGTTTCGGTGGTTTGATTGTATCCGGGCCGGCTGACATGCCGTACAGGGCAGAGGGGAAACCCAGAGCGAAGCGGGAGACATGGTTTGGGGACAGTATCCCGCCAGCGCAGCAAAGTCAGCATAAATTTCCGGATTCTTGACACAGTTCGTGGGACGACGTGATAGTCTAACTCCCGCTCCTGCGTTCCCCCGTCTGTCATGCACCGTCGCGAAATTTTGAAGGGCCTTGCGCTCGCAAGCGCATCTGTCGTGCTGTCATCGTGCGCGGCGAAGAAGATTCATGCTGGACTTCCCGGTACATCGTGCTTGCCGCGGGTCGACGTTTCGATGGACAGAATTACCCGGTCCATTTGCGGATTGCGCCCTTACCGCCGGTCGGGATTCGTGGTGCGGCCGGAAAAGATCGGCGACACACTGGTCGTCCATAATTACGGGCACGGTGGCGCGGGAATTACTCTCTCGTGGGGCACGTCGAAGCTGGCAGTTGATATGGGCGCGCCGGGATACAGCGGGACGGTGGGTGTGCTCGGATGTGGCGTGGTGGGACTTTCGACCGCGCGCCTGCTGCAGGAAGCCGGCTTCGCCGTGACTATCTATGCCAAAGACCTGCCGCCGAATACGACGTCGAATGTTGCCGGAGGGTGGTGGTATCCGGTAACGCTGTTTGATGGCGACTTCGTAACGCCAGCCTTCGATGAGCAGTTTGCCAAAGCGTGCAAGTATGCTTTCGAACGCTACCAGATCATGATGGGCAGCCGCTACGGCGTGCGCTGGTCGCCAAGCTATCAACTGTCGCATAAGGCGTTCCACACAACCGGGATTTTCAGCCGGCAAGGGGTGGTGGGAAGCCTCACGCCAGAATTTCGCGATGTGAGCGCAGCAGAAACTCCATTTCGCGGATACGAGTTCGCCCGGCAGTTCGACACCATGCTCATTGAGCCGCCCATCTATCTCACGGCGCTGACACAGGATTTCGAAATCGCCGGCGGCAAGATCGTGGTTCGCGAATTGCACGACCCGGCGGAAATTGGCGCGCTACCGGAGAAGCTGGTGTTCAACTGCACGGGCCTCGGGTCGAAGGCGCTCTTCAGCGATGCGGAGCTGACACCTGTGAAAGGGCAGTTGACCTTCCTCCTGCCGCAGCCGGAAGTGGAGTACTCCGTCGTTTACGGGGGTGGACTCTACATGTTTTCGCGCCACGACGGGGTTCTGCTCGGCGGCACGCACGAGGAAGGGAACTGGTCTCTGGACGTGGACATGCAGGTTCGTGACCAAATTGTGGCGAAGCAGAAAGAGTTCTTTGACGGCATGAAGGGCTGCTGAGGTTGACCAGTGGCAGGTTCTTAAGGCTTAAGCCACAGTATGGGGACACTGCGGCCGAGGCGACGGAAGTCGGAGTCGCTGGTGACGAGAGTGGCTTTAAGCTCCAGAGCAAGGGCGGCCGCGAAAGCGTCGACATGGTAGAGGCGGTATCGGGATTTCACCTCGGCGGCCTGACAACATTGTTGTACAGTCGGCTCTACGATTTGCATGGACAACGGTTGAATTACGCGCACCAACTGTTGCGCGCGATCATGCCCCTCTCCGCGAAGCACGAGTCCGTACACCTCTCCGAAATTGATGGCGGACATGAAGATCTGCACTCGTTGACGCGCAGCCTCGATGAACAGGGCCGCTATCTTTGGGCCCGACGGCTTGTGCTGCAGGAAGACCCAGAGGGCGCTTGAGTCGAGGACGAAGTTTCTCACCTGTCGCGCTTGCCCTCGGCACGATGTTCTTTCGTCCAGATAGCGAGGTAGTCAGGCCCGTCCTTGAGGAAACCCATGACGCTGTTGATGTATTCCTCCGTGATGGGAGCAAGCACGATGCGGCCGAAGTTGTCTTCAAGAAAATGGATCCTGGTGCCAGCTTTGATGCCGTGCTTGCGGCGAAGCTCGGCAGGAATGACCAGTTGGCCCTTGGAGGTCATTGTCGCAGTTTTTTGCTTCATGTCTTACATATTAGCAAAAGTAAGATGATTCTAGAACGTAAAACAAAACCGGCCACTTGTGTGGCCGGTTGAAGGATTCACGGTTTAGGGGACATTTAGCCTTTGAGCTTACGGCGAAGGCCGCCCGCGAGCCCAGCAACTGCCGTGCCCAATAGCACGAGGCTGGAAGGCTCTGGGATAGTGCTGTTTCCGGTCAAGGAGAAGTTGTCGACGAAGCTATAGTCGTTGAGGTTGAGGTTTTGCACCGTGATGTAGGAACCGGAGATGGGCGCGGTAAACGATGTGTTGAACTGGGACCACGCGGTGGGGCTGGTGGGAACTGCGCTGAAAATCTGCGTGCCAAAGCTGGTTGGGCTGTTGGAGACACCGATGATGATGTCGGCGACGAACCCTGACAACTGGGCGCCAAAGAACTGCAGCGAGTAGGTGTTTCCAGCCACCAACGGCGAAGACAAAGTCATGGAAAACGCGTCGTACGCTCCTCCCGACTGCGTGTGGATGCCAAGCTTCCAATTGCCGCTTTCGGGTGCGATCCCAAAGTCGGTCGAGGTGATGATGTCAATTTCCTGCGCAGTGCCAAACGCCGTGACATTGGGCATCAAAGCGTTGAATGCAGCGTTGCTGAGGTTGAACTGGGTGGTTCCGGCAGAGGTGTTTTCAAAGTCGCCGTTCAAGATAAGGTTGCTGGCCGAACTCGCAGCACACATCGCGAGCAATGCTGCTACCGTTAGCAGGAGGTAGCGTCGATTGTTCATAGCCGAATCTCCTTGTGAGTGGGTTGATCGAGAAGTCTGGGTTGGAGCCGTCGCCGTAGCCGACGTGTGAAGTGGCATGTGGCTAGCTCCTTGTTCGTGTCTGAGATTTAAGGTTTCCTGGCCAAACGTCAGTGTGAGTGCGTGAATAGTAGTACGATTGGAACTGTCAGTCAATCAAAAGTTTGCGACAGGGAATGAGTTCCGGTTTTGGGGGAAGGCGGAGCACTAGCTAGAAACTCCACGCCTCACGGAGTCTGAAGTCGCAAAACAAAACCGGCCGCTCTGCGTGGCCGGTTCGTCGTTGCAGATTGATTTTACTTAGTCGCCGAAGGCGGGCTCGGCCACTTCCTTCGCAGGAGCGGGCTTGATGCCGCCGATGTTGCCGAGCGGAATGAACGTGCCCTCGACTTTGGCCGGCCTCTCGCCCAGCACGTGCTCTTTGTAGAGCGCGAGCATGCGGGCGTCTTCGGCTTCCTTCTTGATGCGCTCGTCGCGCGCCTTGAACTTTTCCTGGCGCGCGTTCTTGGCGATGCCGAGATCGTCGAGCGTGTGATTGGCTTCCGCGTGCACGTGCTCCTCGATCAGGGCGAGCGTGTGCTCGGTCGTCGGCAGCGCGACCTTCTTGTTGCCGGCGAAGATCTCGTGACGGCCGTGCTCCTCGTACCACTTGGTGAGGGTGGCGGTCATGTGCATCTTCTCGACGATGTTGCGCCAGCCCACGCCGGTGTTGTACGCGCAGAAGCTGATTTCGCCTTCCTGCGTGGCGTAGGGAATGATGCACTGCTCGGTGCGGCGGAAGTCGTAGTTGAACAGGTCCTGGAACCACATTCCGGCGATGAACAGGAAGTTCCAGCGATCGCGGCGGCGACGTTCGATGTCGGTTTCGGTACGGTCTCCGCTGACCTTGCCGTAGTCCTTGCCGGTGGCGCCGAAGGTCTTATCAAACTTCTTCAGCAGGTCGGCAAACTTGAAGTGCTTCGGGGCCTTGAAGGGATCGTAGTTCTTCAG
>Ga0335082_10001070_pt1 | contig 29118 bp, 28 predicted proteins | sample Lox_Sample_41_FD_206718 | JGI IMG/M metagenome (GOLD analysis project Ga0335082, IMG submission 206718) | Soil microbial communities from Loxahatchee National Wildlife Refuge, Florida, United States - Lox_Sample_4.1 | ecosystem: Environmental > Terrestrial > Soil > Wetlands | place: USA... | reverse complement strand
GCAGGCGGTGAACGATGCGCAGCATCTCCACCGTACCGCCGTGCCAGTGCGAGAAGGTACCCTCGTAGCTGCCCGTGGTGAGCGCCGTGTTCATGCGCTCGAGCCACTGCGCCGGGGTCGCCGGCGTCATGGACTTCTGGCCCGCGGCGGCCGCAGGCGCGGCGCTCGCTGCAGGCTGCGCGCCTGCCGCACAGGCGCCCGCGGCGGCTGCCACCGCCCAGGCGAGCATCGGCGCCCGCAGAGCCTCGCTAGCGCGGGTCGCTCTGGGCATCGCGCGGCGGATCCTGTGCGCTGTCAGCGGACACGGCTACCGCGCCCCCGGACTCGCTCGTCATGAACGAGGACAGAAAGTTCCCGTGGGCAACGGGCGGCGTGAATACGCTGTGGGCCACCACATAGTTGGCGAGCTCGGTCGCCGGCACCACCGCCGCGGCTCCCCGCGCCGGGGGCGGCACGACGTACCGGTCGGAGGCGACCTGGGTGGCTGCGGTGCCCGGCGGCACGGAGACCGCTGCGGGAGAGGCGACCCGGCTCGGGGCGACGGCCGCGGCGAGCGGCACGCCGCTCCCGGCCGTGCCGGGTGCCTGCGCCCGCAGCCACAGAATGGAGGCCGCGGCGACACTCGCGGCCAGGGCGGCTCCCGCCACCGGCCGCCACCAGCGTCGCTCGCCGCGGCGTGGCGCGGTGTGTGCACTCAGTGGAGGCTCCGAGCCGATCAGCAGGCTCACGCGGCGCGCCACCCGGGCATTGAGACGCACGCCACGCTCGGCGCGGATCGCCGCCGCGATCACCGCATAGCGGCCCCAGCGCGCCTTGAGCTCGCTGTCGCGCGACAGGCGGCGGGCGAGCAGCTCGCACTCGGCGCCCGCCAGCTCCTCATCGAACATGGCGGACAACTGGCTATCGAGCTCTTCGTTGTTCATCCCAGCTCCTCGGTGCGGCCCAGCCCCCCCTCGAACACTTCGCGCAGGCGCCGGTCGATCGCCTCGCGCGCGCGGAAGATGCGCGAGCGCACCGTCCCCACCGGACAGTCCATGGCGGCGGCGATCTCCTCGTACGACAGGCCCTCGAGCTCGCGCAGCACGATGGCGGTGCGCAGATCCTCGGGCAGCGCCTCGATGGCGGCGTTGACGATCGAGCGAATCTCGTCCGTGAGCACCAACGCCTCGGGGGTTTCGGAATCCTTCATCCGGCCTTGCATGTCGTAGGACTCTTCCGGGTTGCGGTCGATGTTGTAATCGATGGGGCTGCGGTCGCGCGACACTACGGCATTCTTGGCGGTGTTGATCGCGATGCGGTACAGCCAGGTGTAGAAGGCGCTGTCGCCGCGGAACTGCGGCAGGGCTCGATAGGCCTTGATGAAGGCTTCCTGGGCAACGTCCTCGGCTTCGGCCGGGTTGCGGACATAGCGCATGACCAGCTTGACGAGTTTGTGCTGGTACTTGAGGACCAGCGCATCGAATGCCCCCTTATCTCCGCGTTGTACGCGGCGCACCAAGCTCAGATCGGTCGCGTCGGCGCTCATCGGCGCCCTCTAGACCGCCGGGGAGGGCCGCCACGCCACGCGCTGAATAGACTGTGACCCTCTGTAAAAGTTCAGCATACGGGAGAACCGTGACATAAGTCGCGGATGCGGGCCGCCAGCGAGCGCAGCTGCGGGTCAGCGGGACGCTGGTTTCCGAGAAAATACCCCGCCAGCAGGGGATCGGGCAGGTTGAGCAACCGCTCGAATGCCCCCCGCTCCGCCGGGGAAGCCCCGGCAAGCCCCTCGCGCGCGAAGCGCTCGAGGATCACGTCGAGCTCCTTCATGCCACGCCGGCAGCGCCACAGCAGCCGCCCCGGTGTCCCCGCGGGCGTCATCCCTGGCGCTCGGCGAGCATCTTCTTGAGCTCCGCGATCGCCTTGGCGGGATTGAGATCCTTGGGGCAGACGTCGGTGCAGTTCATTATGGTGTGGCAGCGATACAGCCGGAAGGGATCCTCGAGCTCGTCGAGCCGCTCGCCGGTCGCCTCGTCCCGGCTGTCGATGATCCAGCGGTAGGCGGCGAGCAGTGCCGCGGGGCCGAGGAAGCGCTCGCCGTTCCACCAGTAGCTCGGGCAGGAGGTTGAGCAGCAGGCACACAGGATGCAGGCCGCGGGCCGGTCGATCTGTTCCTGCTCCTCCTTGCTCTGCAGCCGCTCGCTGTCCGGCGGCGCCGGAGTGCGCGCCTGCAGCCAGGGTTTGACCGCCGCGTACTGCGCGTAGAAGTTGCTGAGGTCCGGCACCAGATCCTTGACCACCGGCATGTGCGGCAGCGGATAGATGCGCACCTCGGCGCCGAGGTCCTGCATCGAAGTGGTGCAGGCGAGCCGGTTCAGGCCGTTGATATTCATGGCACACGAGCCGCAGATGCCCTCGCGGCACGAGCGGCGGAAAGTGAGCGAGGAATCGACCGTCGCTTTGATCTGGATCAGCGCATCGAGCACCATCGGACCGAGCGTCCTGGCGTCGATCTCGAAGGTGTCGATGCGCGGATTGCCCCCGCGGTCGGGGTCGAAGCGGTAGATACGGAAGGTGCGCCGCTCGCGCACCCCCGCGGCGGCGCGGTGCGTGACACCCGCCACCGGGCGTGAGTTGACAGGCAGCCGGAACTGGACCATCGCGATCCTCAGTAGGTGCGCGCCCGGGGCGGTATCGACTCCACCTCCCCGGAGAGCGTGTTGAGATGCACCGGCCGGTAATCGAAGCGCGTGCGCCCCGGCCCGTCGACCCATATCAGCGTGTGCTTCATCCAGTTCTGGTCGTCACGCTGCGGAAAGTCCTCGCGCGCGTGCGCGCCGCGGCTCTCGGTGCGGTTGGCCGCCGAATGAATCGTGGCGGTCGACTGCAGCAGCAGGTTCTCGAGCTCGAGCGTCTCGATGAGATCCGTATTCCAGATGAGCGAGCGGTCGCTGATGCGCACGTCGTCGAAAGAGTCGAAGGTCTGGCGGATGCGCTCGATGCCCTTCGCCAGCGTCTCGCCGGTGCGGAACACCGCGGCATCGAGCTGCATGGTCTTCTGCATCTCGACGCGGATCGCCGCCGTGCTGCGCGAGCCACCGGCGAGGCGCAGGCGCTCGAGGCGCGCCACGGCCGCATCGCCGGCATCCGCGGCCAGCGGCCGGTGCGAGCTCCCGGCCCCGACGGTCTCGCCGCAACGCCGGGCCGCCTCGCGGCCGAAGACCACCAGGTCGAGAAGCGAGTTGCTCCCCAGGCGGTTGGCGCCATGCACCGACACGCACGCGGCCTCGCCCACCGCCATCAGTCCGGGGACCACGCAGTCGGGATCGCCCCCCTTCGGGCACACGACCTCCCCGCGATGGTTGGTGGGAATCCCGCCCATGTTGTAGTGCACCGTGGGCTGCACCGGGATCGGCGCGCGCGTCACGTCCACGCCGGCAAAGATGCGCGCCGTCTCCGCAATTCCCGGCAACCGCTCGTGGATCACGTCGGCGCCGAGGTGCTCGAGGTGCAGCTCGATGTAGTCGTGCTCGGGGCCGGCGCCGCGGCCCTCGCGAATCTCGACCGTCATCGCGCGACTCACGACGTCGCGCGAGGCGAGATCCTTGGCGTTGGGCGCGTACCGTGCCATGAAGCGCTCACCCTTCGAGTTGGTGAGGTAGCCGCCCTCGCCGCGCGCGCCTTCGGTGATCAGGCAGCCGGCGCCGTAGATGCCGGTGGGATGGAACTGCACGAACTCCATGTCCTGCAGCGGCAGCCCGGCACGCAACACCATCGCGTTGCCGTCTCCGGTGCAGGAGTGGGCCGAGGTGCAGGAGAAGTAGGTGCGGCCGTAGCCGCCGGTCGCGAGGATGGTCACGTGCGAGCGGAAGCGATGCAGCGTCCCGTCCGCCAGATCGAGCGCCACGACGCCGCGGCAGGCACCGTCCTGCATGATGAGATCGATGGCGAAGTACTCGACGAAGAAGGTCGCGGCATGGCGGATCGACTGCTGGTAGAGCGTGTGCAGCATCGCGTGCCCGGTGCGGTCGGCGGCAGCGCAGGTGCGCTGTGCTATCCCAGCGCCGAAGTGCGTGGTCATGCCGCCGAACGGCCGCTGGTAGATGCGCCCGCTGTCGGTGCGCGAGAACGGCACGCCGTAGTGCTCGAGCTCGATCACCGCCGCCGGCGCCTCCTTGCACATGAGCTCGATGGCGTCCTGGTCGCCGAGCCAGTCGGATCCCTTGACGGTGTCATACATATGCCAGCGCCAGTCGTCCTCGCCCATGTTGCCGAGCGCGGCCGAGATGCCGCCCTGGGCGGCGACCGTGTGGCTGCGCGTCGGGAAGAGCTTGGTGATGCAGGCCGTCGACAGGCCGCGCTCGGCGAGCCCGAGCGTGGCGCGCAGCCCCGCGCCGCCGGCGCCGACCACCACCACGTCGTAGGTATGATCGATGAACCGCTGGGCGCTCACGCCGCGCCCCCGAGCGCCACCCTGAGCACCGCCAACACGCCGGCCGCCGCGAGCAATATGTGCACGAAGTTGACGACCACCAGCGTCACGGTGCGCGCGCCAGGCCGGGGCACGTAGTCCTCCACCACCACCTGCAGCCCGAGCCGCGAGTGCCAGGCCGCGACCACCACCAGGAGCATGAGGAGCAGCGCGGTCGTGCCCTGGCCCATCCAGGCGGCCACCGTCGCATGAGCGAACGACGGCAGCGCGAGCAGCGACACCGCGAACCACACCGAGAGCGGCACGAGCGCCACGGCGGTGAGCCGCTGCAGCCACCAGTGATGCACACCGGATTTGGCCGAGCCGGCGCCGAGTACCCGCCGCATGGGAGTGCGCAGGCTCACGGCGCGCGCGCCATCGCGAGCCACGCGCCGTAACCGACCAGCAGCATCAGCACGACGCTGATGATCGTCACGAGCCAGGCGGAACGCTCCGACTGGGCTCGCTCGAGCCCGCGGCCGGTGTCCCAGACCAGGTGGCGGATGCCGGCGACCAGGTGATAACAGGAGGCGATGATGAACCCCGCATAGACGAGCTTCATCAGCGGGTGCGCCAGCACCCGCTCGGCGCGCGCCAGGGTCTGCGCGCCGCCTGCTACCGCGACGAGCCAGTAGACGAGCAGCACGAGCCCTACCGAGAGTCCCATGCCGGTGATGCGGTTGAGGCCGGAGGTGAGCATGGTGTACTTGAGCTTGTACACCGAGAGGTGAGGCGATAATGGCCGGACCGGCATAGGCTAGAAATCGATGCAGCGGCCGTTCTTCTCCCAATCGCCGAAACGCGTCGGATCCGGTCCGGGCGGGCCGCCGAGCTCGCGCGGGCGCGCGGCCGCAGGCGTGCGCGCCGAAGCGGCTCCCGGGATGGCTGGATCAGCGGGTGGGGGAGGAATGGAAGGGTTGGACGGAGGCCGTCCCGGCCTCTTGCGTTGCGGCGTCGACATATTGACTTAGTCTGCCAGAATTCGCGTAACCGGGCCATGGAAAGCCAAGGAAAAACAACGCTCAACTCCATGTGCGCACAATGGAATCTGCTGCCGCTCGACTTCCTCGGCGCGCTGCGTGTGCGCGGCCGCGATGCCAGGGCGTTTCTGCAGGGACAGCTCTCCAACGACCTGACGCGGCTCGACGCCGGGCGATCGCTGCTCGCCGGTTATCACAGCCCGCAGGGCCGCGTGCTGGCGCTGCTGCGGCTGCTCGAGCCTGCCCCGGGCGAAGTGCTCGCCCTGCTGCCGCGCGAGCTCCTGACGCCGGTCATGAGCCGGCTCAAGACCTTCATCCTGCGCTCGAAGGTCGAGCTCGCGGACGCATCGGCCGACTGGCGCATCGAGGGGCTCGTCGGCCCCTCTGCGCCCGGGCCGGCGCCGTCTTCCGCCGCCGGCGTCACGCCGCTCGCGCCCCCCTTTGTGGCACGCCTGCCGCGCGCGCCGGGCACGGTCGCGCGCCTCGGCGACTGCGTCGCGCTACAGGTCGGCGAGCATCCGGCTCGCTGGCTCCTCGTCTCACCGGCGGCCGGCGCGAACGGCGAGCCGGGCCTCGCGCGCTGCGCGCCCGCGCCGCCTGAGCTGTGGCAGCGTCTCGCGATCGAGAACGGCGAGCCGCAGGTCTACGCCGCAACCGCCGGAGAGTTCGTGGCGCAGATGCTGAATCTCGATGCGCTCGGCGCGATCTCCTTCGACAAGGGCTGCTATACCGGACAGGAAGTGATCGCGCGTGCTCACTACCGCGGTCGCGTCAAGCGCCGCATGCAGCGCTTTCGCTCGGCCGGAGCGCCGCCACTCAAGCCCGGCGACGCCGGCGAGCTCGCCGACGGGCGCCCGTTCCGCGTGGTCGAGGCGCTGCGCGCCGGCGATGGGGCGTGCGAGTTCCTCGCGGTGGCGCCGCTCGTCGCCGGCGCGACGACCGGGGAGGCCAGGCCGGCCTCGGATACACTGCGGCTGGATGCCAGCCAACTGCCCCTGCCCTACGAGCTGCCCGAATGACTGACAACACCCACTCAGGCGGCTGCCTGTGCGGCGCGGTCCGCTATCAGGTTGCAGGTCCGCTGCGTCCGGTCGTCTTCTGCCACTGCACGCAGTGCCGCCGCAACACCGGCCACTTCATGGCGGCGACCGCGGCACGGCATCGCGCGTTCAGGCTGCTCGCGAGCGAAGAGCTGCGCTGGTACGACTCCTCGGACGCGGCGCGCCGCGGCTTCTGCGGCCGCTGCGGCTCGACGCTTTTCTGGCAGGCCGTGGGCCGCGACTACATTTCGATTGCCGCCGGCACGCTCGACGGCGCCGCCGGCCTCTCGAGCGCCTGCCACATCCATGTCGCCGACAAGGGCGATTACTATTCGATCGAAGACGGTCTGCCACAGAGTGCCGACGGCAATTTCTCCGTGGCGATTCCGGCGTGCGGATGAGCGCCTATGCCTCCGGCCGCATGTGCGGAAAGAGGATCACGTCGCGGATCGAGGCAGAGTCGGTGAAGAACATGACCAGCCGATCGATGCCGACCCCCAGGCCCCCGGTCGGCGGCATGCCATATTCGAGGGCGCGCACGTAGTCGGCGTCGTAGAACATCGCCTCCTCGTCGCCCCGTTCCTTGCGGGCCGCCTGGGCGCGGAACCGCGCCGCCTGCTCTTCCGGATCGTTGAGCTCGGAGAAGCCGTTGGCGATCTCGCGGCCCGCGATGAAGAACTCGAAACGGTCGGCGACGAAGGGATCGACATCGTTCGGCCGCGACAGCGGTGAGACCTCCACGGGGTAGGCGTACACGAAGGTCGGATCGAGGAGCTGCGCTTCCGCGGTCTTCTCGAACAGCTCGATCTGCAGCTTGCCCGGGCCGTCTTCGCGCTGGTAGGGGATGCCGAGCTCAGCGCAGCGCTTGCGCAGATAGGTGAGGTCGCGCAGCGAGAGCGGATCGATGCCGGGATTGTTGTCGATGAGCGCCTGCTCGACGGTCACGCGCGGGAAGGGGCGGGCCAGATCGTAGCGCCTGCCCTGATAGGTGAGCTCGAGGCTGCCGTTGAGGGTGGCGGCGAGCCCGCGCGTCGCCTTCTCGACCCAGTCCATGATGTCCCGGTAGTCGGACCAGGCGAGGTACAGCTCCAGCATGGTGAATTCCGGGTTGTGCTGGGTCGAGAGTCCTTCATTGCGGAAGTTGCGGTTGATCTCGTAGACGCGATCCAGTCCTCCGACGATGAGGCGCTTCAGGTACAGCTCGGGAGCGATGCGCAGATACATGTCGAGATCGAGCGCGTTGTGATGAGTGCGGAACGGGCGCGCCGCGGCGCCGCCCGGGATCGGCTGCATCATCGGCGTCTCGACCTCGAGGAAGCCGAGTGCGTCGAGGAAGTCGCGCAGATAGCGCACGATGCGGGCGCGGGTGCGGAATACCTCGCGGCTCTTCTCGCTCATGATCAGATCGAGGTAGCGGCGGCGGTAGCGGGTCTCGGTGTCGGCGAGCCCGTGCCACTTGTCGGGCAGCGGCCGCAGCGACTTCACCAGCAGGGAGAGGGCATCGGCGCGCACCGACAGCTCGCCCGTGCGCGTGCGGAACAGCACGCCGCTCCCGCCGATGATGTCGCCCACGTCCCAGCCCTTGAAGGCCTCGTAGACCGGCCCGAGCGCCTCCTGCTGCAGATAGAGCTGCAGCTGCCCGGTACGATCGGCGATCTTGGCGAAGCTCGCCTTGCCCATGACGCGCTTGAACATGAGGCGGCCGCCGACGCTGACGCGCGTCGGGTTGGCCTCGAGCCACTCACCGCTCTTCTCGCCGTAGGCGGCCAGCAGCTCGCCGGCGAGCGCGTCGCGCCGGAACGTGTTGGGGAAGGCCCCGCCGGCGAGCGCCGTGCGCCTGAGCTCGGCGAGCTTCGCGCGCCGCTCGGCGATCAGCTTGTTCTGGTCGCCGCCATCGTCGCCGCCGCCCGGCGGGTTGCCCTGCTCTTTCTGCATGCCGTTACACGCCCGCCTTGAGCGATGCCTCCATGAACTGATCGAGATCGCCGTCGAGCACCGCCTGGGTATTGCCCACCTCGACCCCGGTACGCAGATCCTTGATGCGCGACTGGTCGAGCACGTAAGAGCGGATCTGGTTGCCCCAGCTGACGTCCGATTTCGAGTCCTCGAGCACGCGCGCGGCGGCGTTGCGCTTGTTGACTTCCAGCTCGTAGAGCTTCGCCTTGAGCATCTTCATCGCGGTGGAGCGGTTCTTGTGCTGGCTGCGCTCGTTCTGGCAGGCGACCACGATGCCGGTCGGCATGTGGGTGATGCGCACCGCCGACTCGGTCTTGTTGACGTGCTGGCCCCCGGCGCCCGAGGAGCGGTACACGTCGGTCTTCAGGTCCGCCGGATTTATCTCGATCTCGATGTCGTCGTCGACTTCGGGCGAGACGAACACCGAGGCGAAGGAAGTGTGGCGGCGGTTGCCGGAATCGAACGGCGACTTGCGCACCAGGCGGTGCACGCCGGTCTCGGTGCGCAGCCAGCCGTAGGCATACTCCCCCTGTACCTCGACGCTCGCGCTCTTGATGCCGGCCACCTCGCCGGGGCTCGAGTCGATCACCTCGCAGCGGAAGCCGCGCGCCGCGCCCCAGCGCAGATACATGCGCAGCAGCATCTGCGCCCAGTCCTGGGCCTCGGTGCCGCCCGCCCCCGCCTGGATGTCGAGGAATGCGCTGTGGGAGTCCATCTCGCCGCGGAACATGCGCTTGAGCTCGAGGTGGCGCACCTCGCCCTCGAGGCGCTCGGCGTCGCGCTCGAGATCCGGCACGGTGCTCGCATCGCCCTCGGCCTCGGCGAGCTCGAGGAGCTCGGCGGCCTCGGCGATCCCGCGGCCGGTGCGGTCGATCGCGCCGGTGTCGGCCGTCAGCCGCGCACGCTCGCGCCCGAGCTCCTGGGCGCGCGCCGGATCGGACCACACCGCCGGGTCCTCGAGCTCCCGGGCCACCTCCTCGAGCCGCTCGAGCTTGCGGTCGTACTCAAAGAAACCCCCGAAGCGAGCCGAGACGCTCGCCGAGATCCTTGAGATGGCGCTTGAGCTGATTGACTTCCATGGGTTTCCTGCGCGGCTGGAGCGTAGGATGCTAACACCCGGGCGGCCGGTTCAGCGAGCGAGCGGCCGCAGGTGATCGACGAGCAGCTGCAGGCGCCGCTCGCCCTGGTACTGATTGACATCCAGCCGGTAGACGAGCTGTACCCGCCCTTCAGGCAGCGCCGCGGGCGTGCCCTCCGCGAAGTGATTGAAGGCGACGGCATCGAAGGCACGGCCGCTCGCCTCGGGCTCGACCCACATCTTCACGTGCCGCTCGCCGATGACGCGCGCGCTGCGCACGCTGAAGATCCCGTCGAAGGACGGCTCGGGGAAAGCCTGCCCCCAGGGTCCCCCGGAGCGCAGCGCCTCCGCGGTCTCGAGCGCGATCTCCGCCACGCCGAGCTCGCCGTCGGTCTCGATCGTCTCGGGCGCCGCGCGGCCGCCCATGCAGCGGGCCGCTTCCGCGTCGAAGGCGCGTGCAAACTCATCGAGCCGCGCGCGCTCGAGCGTGAGACCGGCCGCCATCGCGTGCCCGCCGAAGCGGCTGATGAGTCCCGGATGGCGCGTGGCAACCGCCTCGAGCACGTCGCGGATGTGCACGCCGGCGATTGAGCGTGCCGAGCCGCGCAGCGTGGCGGGATCGGCCGCCGCGAAGGCGATCACCGGCCGGCGCACGCGCTCCTTGACGCGGCTCGCGACCAGCCCCACGACGCCCTGATGCCAGTCGGCGTCGAAGAGACAGACCCCGCTGCGCTCCAATGCGCCCGCTCCGCTCTGCGTCAGGCGGCGCACCGCCGCCAGCGCCTCCTGCTGCATGCGCGCCTCGATCGCGCGGCGCTCCTCGTTGAGCTCGTCGAGCCGCACGGCGAGGCGCTGCGCCTCGGCCGGATCATCGGCGAGCAGGCATTGGATGCCGATCGTCATGTCGTCGATGCGGCCGGCGGCGTTGAGCCGCGGCGCCACCCCGAAGGCGAGATCGGCGGCGGTGAGATCGGCGGCGCTGCGATCTGCGATGGCGAGCAGCGCCTTGATGCCCTCGACGCAGCGTCCCGCGCGGATACGCCTCAGGCCCTGCGCGACCAGCACCCGGTTGTTGACATCGAACGGCACCACGTCGGCGACGGTGCCGAGCGCCACCAGGTCGAGCAGCTGCGCGACGACCGGTGCGCCGCCCGGGCGCTGCCCGAGGTGCCGCTCCAGGGCCGCCATGACATAAAACGCGACCCCGACCCCGGCGAGCGCGCGGCTGCCGAAGCGGCTGCCGGCGAGGTTCGGATTCACGATCACGTTCGCGTCAGGGAGGGTCTCGGCCGGCAGGTGATGGTCGGTGATCAGCACGTCCATGCCGCGGGTGCGGGCCGCCGTCACTCCGGCGTGGCTCGAGACGCCGTTGTCGACCGTCACGATGAGCGTCGGCGAGCGCTCCGCCGCGAGCGCCACGATCTCCGGCGTCAGGCCGTAGCCGAACTCGAAGCGGTTGGGCACGAGAAAATCCGCGGCTGAAAAGCGCAGGCCGCGCAGCGCCCGCACCATGAGCGCGCTGCTGGTCGCGCCGTCGGCGTCGAAGTCGCCGACGATGAGCACGCGGCCGCCGGTGCGGTGCGCATCGAGGAGCTCGACCGCCGCCTGCGTGCCCTCGAGCGTGCCGACCGGCAGCAGCCGCGCGAGCGAGGTGTCGAGGTCGGCCGCCGACAGCGCCCCGCGCGCCGCATAGGCGCGCGCCAGCACCGGGTGCAGGCCCGGGTCGAGCTGCGCATGCGCGGCCGGCTCGCGCCGCACGACCGTCAGGCCCATGCGAACGCTCCAAGACCGGGGCGCGGCCGCCGCCAGCGCTTCAAGGCACTGTGCCTGCCGAGGGTGATGCGCGTGTCGTTCGCGATCAGCGTGAGTCGGCCGAGCCGGCCGGCCATGAGGGCATCCAGCGCTGGTCTGATCAGGCGCCGATCCAGCGCCGAGACCGCTGCGCTCAGGCTCCACGGATGCGCCCCGGGCGCGGCATCGGCAAGCCCCGCGAGCAGCACCGCGCGCACCGCACGCCGCTCGGCGAAGAGCGCCGCCGGACTCTCCGGCAGTGCCTCGAGCAGCGCTCCCGCAAGCGGGGCGAGCCCGTCGAGAAAGGCGTCCGCGCCGCAGGCGAGCGTGGCGCCGCGCCCCGGCCCGTTGGTCACGGCCGCGCGCGGCGGCGCCGCCGCAGGCAGAGCGCCGCCCCCGGCACCCCATAGCCAGAGCGATGTCACACGCGGCGCACCGCGCGCCGCGCGGGCGTCATTCAGCGAGGCACCGTGCAGCCACATCTCGACCTCCGCGGTGAGGCGCAGGAGCGGTGCCGCTGCCGGGCCCCGCGGCAGCGTGAGCTCCCCGCCGGCACAGCGTGCCGGCTCGGCGCTCGCGATCGCTGCCATCGCGGGCGTGGTCAGGAGGAGTTGTCCGTCGCGCAGGGGCTCGAGCACCAGGTCCGAGCCGCCGAAGGTGCGCTGGAAGTCCGACACGAGCCAAGTCTGCTCCTCCGGAAGGAGGCGCAGGATGCCGCCGCGCTCGAGATACGCCCGCGTGAGGCCTGCGACGAGGGTGACCGGCGTCGCCATCCAGTGCGTGGCGGCAAGGCCGCCGGCCGGGCGGGCCGCCGCGGCAATCGCCGCCACGGATACTCCGGCGAGATCGCCGCGCCCGAGCCACACCGCGAGCCAGCTGCGCCAGCCGCCCGTGAGCCTCGTCCGCGCGCCAAACCGCCCGGCATACTCGAGCGCGGCGGCCCCCCCGGCTTCGGCTTGCTCCGCCCCGTGCAGGTAAAGGTCTGGGATGACTATGACGGCCTCGTCCACCGGCAGTATCGTACCGCCCCGTGAAGTTCACGCTCGAACCCGGCATCCCCGCCAGGCTGATCCGCGGCTACTCGGAGGCGGAGATACGCATCGGCGAGCACAGCGTGCGCCGCAGCTGCATCGTCACGGCCGACACGCTCATCACGCAATGGGAGCCGCAGAGCTTCGCCGAGCTCACGCCCGCCCACCTCGAGGCGATTCTCGAATTGGCCCCGGAGCTCGTGCTGCTCGGCACCGGCCCGATCCAGCAGTTCCCGCCGGCGGAGATTCGCGCACTGCTCGCGCGGCGCGGCGTAGGACTCGAGGCGATGCAGCTCGGCGCCGCGTGCCGGACCTTCAACGTGCTGGTTCAGGAAGAGCGGCGAGTGGCCGCGGGATTGTTTCTGCGCTGACGGGCAGGACGATCGGCAGAAGACACAGGGGGAGGCTCAACCAACCAAACAATCATTCGAAGCTGACAGACTCGAACAATTGCACTGTTCTTGTTGTTCTTGGGAACCTTGTTGTTGTTGTTGCGACTCCCTCCACCCTGTGCCTTCTGCTGATCGCCCTCCCCGTTAGCCTGTCGTCATCGAGAGACAGGGGCGTGCATGGTAAACACGTCGCAGGAACCTGCGCAAGCTGCTTGAGGCACAAGGATTTTTCCCGGGCGCCGGACACCGCTGCCACACGCGGCCTGCGCCCCGATGCGAGAAATCTGCGGACCAGACGCACGATAGCTCTCGATTCAACTCATTTATTGCGATAAATAACAATATCTTATAATAAACATCTCAAGTGATTTGCTGAAGTCACTCTGCGGGCCATCCGCGGCCCGCTCGCTGCGGGAATCAGACTGGGTCCAGTCTCTCTAGGCGGTGCCGCCGAGCAGCGGCACGAAGGCGACGGCTCCGAGGGACTCCCGCTCGATGCGCGGCTCGCGGCGCGTGAAGCGCACCAGCTCCTGCTCCCCTTCGGGACCGAGGGGGACGATCAGCCGGCCGCCGACCTTCAGCTGGCTGAGAAGCGCATCGGGCACGGTGAGCGGCGCCGCGGCCACCAGGATGCCGTCGAAGGGCGCGTGTGCCTTCCAGCCGAGGGAGCCGTCGCCGTGCCGGAAGCGCACGTTCCTGATGCCGAGCTCCTTCAGCCGCTCGCGGGCACGCGCGAGCAGCGGCTCGATACGCTCGATCGTGTAGAGGTGCGCGACGAGCGGCGCCAGCACCGCCGTCTGGTAGCCGCAGCCGGTGCCAACCTCGAGCACTTTGTCGAGCGCACCTCCCTCGAGCAGCGCCTCGGTCATGCGCGCCACGATGTACGGCTGCGAGATCGTCTGCCCGAAGCCGATCGGCAGCGCCGTGTCCTCGTAGGCGCGGCTGCCGAGCGCCTCGTCGACGAAGATATGGCGCGGCACGTTGCGGATACGATCGAGAACCGCGAGGTTCGCGATCCCCTGCTCGCGCAGCCGCTGCACCAGCCGGTCGCGGGTGCGCGCGGAGGTCATGCCGATGCCCGCGAGGCGCAGGTCAGTCATCGAGGCCTTCCAGCCAGCTCGCGACACCCGGCAGTGCGCCGTGACGCGTGAGATCGACCTGCAACGGAGTCACCGATACGTAGCCGCGCGCGACTGCATCGAAATCCGTGCCGGGACCCGCGTCCTGCTCGGCTCCAGCCGGCCCGATCCAGTACACCGGGCGCCCGCGCGGATCCTGCGCGCGCATCACGGGCTCCGAGCGGTGCCGGTAGCCGAGGCGGCCGGCGCGGAAGCCGCGCAATTCCGCGAGCGGCAGGTCCGGCACGTTGACATTGAGGATGAGCGCCGGCTCGAGCGGTCTTTTCAGCAGCCGCGCGACCAGGAGGCGCGCCACCTCGGCGCCCGTCTCGAAGTGACCACCGCCTCCGGCCCCGGTGCACAGCGACACCGCGATGGCGGGCAGCCCGAGAAAGCGCCCCTCGAGCGCCGCGGCCACCGTGCCCGAGTACAGCACGTCGTCGCCGAGATTGGGGCCGTCGTTGACGCCCGAGACCACCATGTCGTGCTCGAAGTCGAACAGGCCCGAGATCGCCAGGTGCACGCAGTCGGTGGGTGTGCCCGGAACGAAGTACACGCCGGGCTCGGACTCATAGACCCGAAGCGGCACGTCGAGCGTGAGCGAGTTGCTGGCGCCGCTCTTGTTGCGGTCCGGGGCGACCACGGTCACCTCGGCCAGAGTGGCGAGCGCCTCGCGCAGGCGGCGGATGCCTTGCGCGCGAAAGCCGTCATCGTTGCTGACCAGGATCTTCACTGGGCGGGGATCGGGATCGTCGAGCCGCGGCAGCGCGTGACTATATACTTTTAATGACTCGCGGCGGAGGTAGCGTGGCTCACCCGGGCGGCGACGACGATCCTGACGATGCTGACGAGGCGGCGCTGTTTCGCGCCGCGGTGCGTGGCGTCAAGCCGCTCGCCGGCGGCGGCCACGCGCTGCGTCGCCCCAAGCCTCGCCCGCGCGCCCGCTTCACGCGGGCCGACCGCGCGGCGGTGCTCAAGGAGAGCCTCGCCGTCTTGCCTGCGGATCCGGCGCTCGCGGGTGGCGAGGAGTTGGTATATCAACGGCCCGGCGTGCAGAGGCAGGTCGTTCGCCGGCTCCGCCGCGGCGCGTACGCGATCGAGCGCGAGATCGATCTCCACGGCTTCACCGTCGCCGAGGCCAAGCAGGCGCTGCGGCACTTCCTCATCGAAGCGCTCGAGCGGGGCGTGCGCTGCGTGCGCATCGTGCACGGCAAGGGCCTGCGCTCCGGTCACCGCGGGCCGGTACTGAAGGCCGCGGTGAGCGCGGTTCTGCGACGCACCGGAGCGGTGCTGGCCTACGTATCCGCACGGCCGGCGGACGGCGGAACTGGCGCGCTCTACGTGCTGCTGTCCCCGCCATAGTGCAGTTGCCGGCGGTGTTTCAGTCGTCCGCGGCATCGGGCGCGGCATCTACCAGCTCGCGCAGCACCGCGGTCGCGAAGCTGCCGCGCGTGAGGCGAAAGCGCAGCGTCACGGCGACGGGCTCGGCCCGGCATTCGAGCTCGACCACACGCACCCGCAGGCTCCGACGCTCCTGCGCCATGCCGGCGGCGGCGCACAGCGCGCACTGGGCCTCGAGGCTTGCGCCGATGCGCATCTCGAGCTCGCGCACGAGCGCCCCGCTGCGCGGCTCGCCCGCGCCCCACAAGGGACCCGTCGGATGAATCTCGAGCCGGGCGCAGCGCCCGGCGAGCGTCTCGTCCGGTGCCTCGACGGGGAAGATGCTGCCGCGGCCGTCGAGCCCGGCCAGGTCGCCGCCGAGCAGTCGCTCCCAGCTGCCGTCCTCGACGCGGGCGGCAAGCAGCGCATTGAATACCACGCTGCGCGCGGCCGAGAGCCTGAGGCCCCGCTCCGTAGCCGGCAGTCGCGCCAGTTCCTCCGTCTCGCCGCGAAGATTCCCGCCGGAGCGGCCGAAGCGTTGTGGCCCGAAATAGTTCGGTACCCCGCGCGCGGCCACCGCGGCCAGCCGGGACCTGAGACGCTCGGCGAGCTGCCGGCCGTCGCCAGCCTGGGCCCGCAGCCTCACCGTGAAGCGGTTGCCGGCGAGCGCACCGCGCGGGAGCTTGCGGGCATGCGGATGCGCCTCCAGCACCTCGAAGCCCTCGCCGCGCGCCGCAGCGAGATCGACCGATGTGCGTGGCCGCGGCACCGAGAACCACTGGATGGCAAGGGCGCGGCGGTCCTTGAGCCCGGCGTAGCCGACATCGTGCGGCCGGCAGCCGGCGAGGCGCGCGAGCTCGCGCGCCACCCAGGGCGTGTTGGCGTCGCGCTTGCGCACCCGAAGCAGCAGGTGCGCCCCGCTGCCGGCCGGCGCGAAACCGAGCTCCTCCTCGACCACGAAGTCCTCGGCGCTGGCGCGCATCACGGCCTCGGCCACCGGGGCCCCGTGCGCACGCGGCGGCCTGAACGCTGCGGCGAGTACCGCCTCGGCGGCAGCCTCCGACACGGCCTCAGGCCTCGGTGAGCAGCACGACGGCCTGCGCCGCGATGCCCTCGGCGCGCCCGAGAAAGCCCAGGTGCTCGGTGGTGGTCGCCTTGAGGTTGACGCGCCCGGCAGGCAGCTCGAGGAGCCGCGCCACTTCCTGCCGGATGGCCTCGCGATGCGGCGCGACCCGAGGCACCTCGGCGATGACCGTGAGGTCGGCATTCACGACCGAGAGCCGCCGGGCGCGCAGCATCTCGAGCACCGCCGCCACGAAGCGCCCGCTCGCCGCGCCCTTCCAGCGCGGATCGCTGTCGGGAAAATGCTGGCCGATGTCGCCGAGCCCGGCGGCGCCGAGCAGCGCGTCGCACAAGGCATGGAGCAGCACGTCGCCATCGGAATGCGCGACCACGCCCCGGCTGTGCGCAATACGCACCCCACCGAGCAGCACATGATCGCCGGGCCCGAAGGCATGCACGTCGATCCCCGATCCGATTCTCACGACAGCCTCCGCGAGCGCAGCACCGCCTCGGCGAGCTTCAGGTCCCCACTCGTGGTGACTTTGAGGTTGGTCGGCGCGCCTTCGACGAGCAACGGATGCTCGCCGCGCCACTCGAGTGCCTGGGCTTCGTCGCTCGGGTTGCGGTGCGCGGCGTACGCCTCCTGCAGCGCGGCGCACAGCTCGCCATAACGGAACATCTGCGGCGTGAGCGCGCGCCACAGCCCGCTGCGGTCGATGGTGCGGGCCACGGCCGGGCTCTCCGCCCGCTCGCTCGCCTCGCGCGCCTGCTTGAGAGTGTCGGCGGCAGGAGCTGCGAGCAGCCCGCCCCGGTCCGCATCGGTGACGCGGCTGATCAGGCGGGCGAGGTCTGCCGGTTCGAGACACGGCCGCGCGGCGTCGTGCACCAGCACCCAGTCGAGCGCAGCCGCGCGGCCCGCGAGCTTGCCGAGACCGCGGCGCACCGAGTCGCTGCGCTCGACGCCGCCGGGCGTCGCCGACACCCGCTCCGGCGCGAGCCGCGCGGCGACCCGCGGCCAGATGGAGTCGGCTTCGGCGATCACCACCACGGCGTGCGCGCAGCGCTCATCGCCGAGAAATGGCGCCAGCGCCCATTCGATGACCGTGCGTCCCATGAGGGGCGCATACTGCTTGGGAACGTCGCCCTGGAAGCGCCTGCCCGAGCCTGCGGCCGGCATGACCAGAAAGTAGTTCATTGGCCGAAAGACGCCCGCGGCCCCTTCAGCGGAGGGCGCCGCTCAACGCGCCGCGGTCCGCGTCGGCGGCGCGCTGGCCGCGGCCGCGCGTGCGGGCACTACCTGGTAGAAGGTCTCGTTGCGGGCGATCATGCCGAGGTCGCTGCGGGCGCGCTCCTCGAGCGCGTCCATCCCGGTCTTCAGGTTGCGCACTTCGGCGGCGAGCTGACGGTTGCGCTCGGCGAGCTGGGCATCCTCGGCCTGCTGGGCGGCCACGGCCTGACGCAGCCGCTCCACCTGGCGCACGCCGCTGTCGGAGACCCAGATCCGGTATTGCAGCAGCACGAGGACGACGGCCAACGCGGCGGCGAGCCACTTCATGGGAACGAGAGCGTAGCAGACGGCGAACGATGCGCGAAGGGTGTCACGTGCGCGCGGGGAAGGCGTCCCGTCCCGCGTAGCGCACCGGGCCGAGCTCCGCCTCGATGCGCAGCAGCTGGTTGTACTTGGCGATGCGGTCGGAGCGCGACAGCGAGCCGGTCTTGATCTGGGTTGCCGGTGTCGCGACCGCGATGTCGGCGATCGTGCTGTCCTCCGTCTCGCCCGAGCGGTGCGAGATCACCGCGGCATAGCGCGCCCTGGTCGCCATGTCGATGCAGGCGAGCGTCTCGGTGAGGGTGCCGATCTGGTTTGGCTTGATGAGGATCGCGTTGGCGATGTGCTTCTCGATGCCGGCGCTCAGGATCTTCGTGTTGGTGACGAACACGTCATCGCCCACCAGCTGGATCTTACCTCCGAGCACGCGCGTCAGCTCCGCCCAGCCATCCCAGTCGGCCTCGCTCATGCCGTCCTCGATCGTGACGATCGGGTACCTCGCGGCAAGATCCGCGAGGTAGCGGGCGAACTCGGCGGCCGTGAAGGCCCGGTTCTCGGACTCGAGCTGGTAACGGCCGTCGCTGAAGAACTCCGAGCTCGCGACATCGAGGCCGAGGTACACGTCCTGCCCCGGCCGGTAGCCGGCCTTCTCGATCGCCTCGAGGATGAGCTGCAACGCCGCCTCGTTGGAAGCGAGATTCGGCGCGTAGCCGCCCTCGTCTCCCACCGCGGTCGAGAGGCCGCGCGCGGCGAGCAATTTCTTGAGCGTGTGGAACACCTCGGCGCCGTAGCGCAGCGCCTCGCGAAAGCTCGGCGCCCCGACCGGAAGGATCATGAACTCCTGGATGTCGAGACTGTTGTCGGCGTGCGCACCGCCGTTGACGATGTTCATCTGCGGCACCGGCATCACCGGCTCGTGCTTCGCCGCACTCAGCCCGGCGAGGTGGCGGTAGAGCGGCGTGCGCGCATCGCTCGCCGCGGCCCGCGCCACCGCGAGCGAGACGCCGAGAATGGCATTCGCCCCCAGGCGTCCCTTGTTGTCGGTACCGTCGAGCTCGATCATGCGTGCATCGATCGCGGCCTGGTCGCGCGGGTCGGCACCGACTACGGCGCTCTCGAGCACGGTATTCACGTGCTCGACCGCCTTCAGCACCCCCTTGCCGCCGTAGCGGCGCTGGTCGCCGTCGCGCAGCTCGACCGCCTCGCGCGTACCGGTCGAGGCTCCTGAGGGCACCGCGGCCCGCCCGAGGGTGCCCGAATCGAGCACGACGTCGACTTCGACCGTGGGGTTGCCGCGCGAATCGAGGATCTCGCGGCCAGTGACAGCGCGGATACGGCTCATAGCAGTGATTCCTCGAACGGCGCCGCCTTGACGGCCCGGTCGAGCTCCATAAGGGTTGTGAGGAGCGGTTCCATGCGGCCGAGCGGCCAGGCATTGGGACCGTCGGAGAGCGCCTCCTCGGGTTTGGGGTGTGTCTCCATGAAGAGTCCGGCGACGCCGGCGGCGACCGCCGCCCGCGCCAGCACCGGGATGAACTCGCGCTGCCCGCCGGAGGCGGTGCCTTTGCCGCCCGGCAGCTGCACCGAGTGGGTGGCATCGAACACCACCGGGCAGCCGGTGGCGCGCATGATCGACAGCGAGCGCATGTCGGTGACCAGGTTGTTGTAGCCGAAGGAGAAGCCGCGCTCGCACACCAGGATCGAGTCATTTCCGGTCGAGCGGGCCTTGTCGACCACGTTTTGCATCTCCCAGGGCGAGAGGAACTGGCCCTTCTTGATGTTGACGGGCTTGCCCTGAGAGGCGGTGTTGACGATGAAGTTCGTCTGCCGGCACAGGAACGCCGGGGTCTGCAGCACGTCGACCACGGCCGCCACTTCGGCGAGCGGGGTGTCCTCGTGCACGTCGGTGAGCACCGGCACTCCGAGCTTGCGCCGCACGTCCTCGAGCACCTTGAGTCCGGCGTCGATCCCGGGACCGCGGAAGGAGCCGCGCGCGGAGCGGTTGGCCTTGTCGTAGGAGGCCTTGAAGATGAACGGCACGCCGAGGCGGCCGGTGATCTCCTTCAGGCGCCCGGCGATTTCCTCGGTGAGCGTCTGGCCCTCGATGACACAGGGCCCGGCGATGAGGAACAGCGGCCGCGCGACTCCGACTTCGTGTCCTGCCAGCTGCATGGCGTCAGGCGTCCGATGCGAGCTGCAAACTACGCGCCGGCGGCCTGCGGCAGCTGCGCGGCGCGCTGGGCGCGCGCGGCACGGATGAAGCCGGTGAAGAGCGGATGCCCATCGCGCGGGGTCGAGGTGAATTCCGGGTGGAACTGCGTCGCGAGGAACCACGGATGATTCGGCAGCTCGATCACCTCGACCAGGCCGTCGCGCGAGAAGCCGGAGAAACGCATCCCCGCCTGCCGGTAGCGCTCCAGGTAGCGGTTGTTGAACTCGTAGCGGTGACGGTGGCGCTCGAGGATCACATCGCGCCCGTACAGCTCGCGGGCGCGCGTGCCCGCGCCGAGCAGCACCTCCTGGGCGCCGAGACGCATGGTGCCGCCCTTCCCGGAGTCCTCGGTGCGCAGCTGCGCACCGTGCACCTGGTCCTGCCACTCGGAGATCAGGGCGATGACCGGATGCGGCGTGGCACGGTTGAATTCGGTGCTGTTCGCCTCGGCGAGGCCCTGCACGTGGCGGCCGTACTCGACGATCGCCACCTGCATCCCGAGGCAGATCCCGAGGTACGGCACCCCGTGCTCGCGCGCGAAGCGCACCGCCTGGATCTTGCCCTCGATGCCGCGCTCGCCGAAGCCTCCCGGCACCAGGATCGCATCCATTCCCTTCAGGGCGTGGGTGCCGTGCTGCTCGATGTCGGTCGACTCGATGTAGTGGATGTTGACGCGCGTGCGGCTCTTCAGGCCGCCGTGCATCAGCGCCTCGTGCAGCGACAGGTAGGAATCGCGGATCTGCACGTACTTGCCGACCATGGCGATGTCGACCTGGCCGTCGGGATTCGCCCTGGCGCTCACCACGTGGCGCCACTCGGCGAGGTCGGTGGGCGGGACCGTGAGGCGGAGCTTCTCGACCACGATGTCATCGAGCCCCTGCTCGTGCAGCAGGATCGGGATGCGGTAGATGTCGTCGGCGTCCACCGCGGAGATCACCGCGCGCTCCTCCACGTTCGTGAACAGCGCGATCTTGCGCCGCTGCTCCTCCGGCAGCGGGTGCCGGCAACGGCACAGCAGCACGTCCGGCTGTATGCCGATGCCACGCAGCTCCTTGACCGAGTGCTGGGTCGGCTTGGTCTTGATCTCCCCCGAGCCGCCCACCACCGGCACCAGGGTGAGATGCATGTACACGCAGTTGCTGCGGCCGAGCTCCACTCCGAGCTGGCGGATGGCCTCGAGAAAGGGCAGCGACTCGATGTCGCCCACCGTGCCGCCGATCTCGACCATGCAGACATCGGCGCCGTCGGCGCCGAGCTTGATCGAGCGCTTGATCTCGTCGGTGATGTGGGGAATGACCTGTACGGTAGCCCCGAGATAGTCGCCGCGCCGCTCCTTGGCGATCACCCGCTCGTAGATGCGCCCGGTAGTGAAATTGCTGTTGCGGCCCGTCGTGGTGCGCACGAAGCGCTCGTAGTGCCCGAGATCGAGGTCGGTCTCCGTGCCGTCTCCGGTGACGAACACCTCACCGTGCTGGAACGGGCTCATGGTGCCCGGATCCACGTTGATGTAGGGGTCGAGCTTCACCATGGCGATCTTGAGACCGCGGGCCTCGAGGATGGCGCCGAGCGAGGCGGAGGCGATGCCCTTGCCCAGAGAGGACACGACGCCGCCGGTGACGAATACGAATCGCGTCATATTTCCTGCAGGATTACCCGTCGTTGTGTGGTCGCTGCCGCAGAAAGGGCCGATCGACGACGGGCCAGCAGGTTAGCACATCTCGGCCTCGCGGGGGCGAGGTGCTTACCGGGGCGCGGCGGTCCAGACGAGACGCGCACGGCGGCGCGTCCGGGGGCTCGCCTGCACCGATTCATCGAGCCAGAGGTCCGCGACCGCGACCAGCTTCGAGCCGCTGAAGATGAGCGGCACACGGACGCGCTCGGCGGGCGGCAGCTGCGACTCGCGCAGCAGGCTCTTCAGCGCACGCCGGGGCCGGCCGGGGCCGAGGGAGAGCCGCTCGCCGCCGCGCCGCCCGCGGATCGTGAGCCGGGCGGCGAGCGTCCCGGGATCGAGCGTCCCGTGGGCATCGGCCCTGAGCTCGATCTGACCGAGGTCGCCCGGCAGCGTGCACACGGGCTCCGTGCGCCATCGCCAGTGGATCTCGCGGGGCACGGCGGCGCCCTCGCCCGTGGCGCTGCGCGCAGCTGCCGGCGCCCGCAGCGTCAGCAGGTCCCTCTGTCGCTCGAGCCTCGCGCCCGGCCATTGCACGGCGGGCTGCGCGTCGGGGCGGGCGGCGAGCAAGGGGCCGGCGATCTCGTTGAGGCGCGCGGTCGGGGGAGCCGGAAAGCCGCGCGCGGCGATCCAGAACCTGAGCGCGTTGCGCCTGCGGTCCTCAGGGAGCGCCCGCAGGGCGCTCGCGGCGAGCGCCGCGCCGTGGCGGGCGGCTCCGAGGTCCGCCCGGGCCAGCTCCTCGAGCAGACGCTGCGCCTCGGCCGCGTGGCGCGCGCTCCTTCCTACGGTCGCCGCCGCCGCCGGCCAGCGCTCGCGCACGACCGGCAGGACACGCAGTCGCAGGAAGTTGCGGTCGAGGCGCTCATCGGCGTTGCTCGGGTCCTCCAGGTACGGAAGCTGCGAGGCGCGCACCCAGGCGAGCAGCGCCGCACGCGAGCGCGTGAGGAGCGGGCGCACCAGAAAGCCGCACGCAAAGGGTGCCACCTCAGGCATCGCGGCGAGCCCGGCCACGCCGGTCCCCCGCAGCAGCTGCAGCAGTACCGTCTCGAGCTGATCGTCCTCGTGGTGAGCGGTCAGGAGCACCTCGCCCGCCGCGAGCTCGCCAGCCAGCAGCCGGTAGCGCGCCGCGCGCGCCCGTGCCTCCGGAGACTCACCACGCACCCGCGGCACTTTCGCCACGAGCACCTTGCACGGTACGCCGAGAGCGCGCGCGAGCTCGCCGGCGCGCGCCGCCCAGAGCGCTGAGTCCGGGTGCAGGCCGTGATCGACGTGCAGGGCACGCAGCGCGCGCAGCCGGCGCTTGAGCTGCGCGAGCGCCGCGAGCAGCGCGGTGGAGTCGGCTCCGCCGGAGAATGCGACACACAGCGCGAGGTCGGGAAAGGCGGGCAGCAGCTCCTTGAGGCGCCGGGCGAGCCAGCGTGCGCCGAAGTTCTGCGGCCCCCGGGCCATCGGAGCAGCGCGCCGCGGCTCAGGCGGCGTTTTCGGAGAACACGCCGAAGCCGGCGATCTTGGCGGCGCGCGCCGCCCGCAGCTGATCGCGCGGCAACGCATCGAGCTCGTCCAGGTAGCGGATGAGCGCGGCCTTGAGGCGCGCCGCGGTGACCGCCGGATCGCGGTGTGCGCCGCCCAGGGGCTCCTCGATGACCTCGTCGACGAGGCCGAGCTTCAGCAGCCGGTCGGCGGTGAGGTTGAGCGACTCGGCCGCCACCTCCTTCTTGTCCTGGCTCTTCCACAGGATGGAGGCGCAGCCCTCGGGAGAGATCACCGAGTAGGTGCTGTACTGGAGCATGAGCAGCCGATCGCACACGCCGATCGCCAGCGCGCCCCCCGAGCCGCCCTCACCGGTGACGACGGTGACGATCGGCACGCGCAGCACCGACATCTCGAACAGGTTGCGGGCGATCGCCTCGCTCTGGCCGCGCTCCTCGGCGCCGACGCCGGGATAGGCACCCTGGGTGTCGATCAGGGTCACCAGCGGCAGGCCGAAGCGCTCGGCCAGATGCATGAGACGGAGCGCCTTGCGATAGCCCTCGGGTTTCGGCATGCCGTAGTTGCGCCGCACGCGCTCCTTGGTGTCGCGCCCCTTCTGGTGTCCGATCAGGACCACGGCGCGCTCATCGATGCGCCCGAGCCCGCCCACGATCGCCAGGTCGTCCGCATACATGCGATCGCCGTGCAGCTCATGGAACTCGCTGCAGACGGCGCTCACGTAGTCGAGCGTGTAGGGGCGGTGCGGGTGGCGCGCCAGCTGCGTGATCTGCCACGGCGTCAGGTTGGCAAAGATGCTCTGCGTGAGCTGGCGGCTCTTGGCCTGGAGGCGCCCGATCTCGTCCTGCAGGTTGACCCCCGACTCCGACTCCGAGGTGACGTGCTTCAGCTCCTCGATCTTCGCTTCGAGCTCGGCGATCGGCTGTTCAAAGTCCAGGAAGGAGACTGCCATGAAGCTGTCGGGCGCGGACCGCAACTCAAAAGGCCGCTTGCCGGCGGAGCGGCGAGGTTACGTAAGGAGCGGACCGATGCGCAAGTTGAGCCGTCAGCGGCCGTCGGCCGAGGAGACTCCGCCCGGGCTCGCGGCCGGTGCCGCATAGAGCACCTCGAGTGCGCCGCTCCCCACCAGGCCCTCGAGCTGCTCGAGCAGCTCCCGGCTCGCGCGCACGCTCCACTCCGCCCCCAGATTCAGCGCACCGCTGGCCGAGGCGGCCGTGTACTCGATGGTGACCGGACAGGGACCCGGGCGCCACGGCCCGAGGATCTCGGCCAGGCGCTCGGTGAGGCGCGGCAGCTCGGCGTGCGAGCAGCGCAGCACGATGCGCTGCGCGCAGCGCGAGCGCAGCTCGTCGAACTCGGCGATGCGCCGCGCCGCGAGCCGCCACGAGTCGCTGAACTCATCGAACCGCAGCGTGCCCTCGATGATCACCAGCGCGTCCTTGACGATGAGATCGCGATGCCGCTGCCAGGTCTCCTCGAACAACATCACCTCGAGCCGCCCGGTGCGGTCGTCGAGTGTCAGGATCACGCGCGGGCCGCGCTTCTTCACCTCATCGATGAGCCCGGCGACCGTGACCGGCCGACCGGCGCCGAAGCGCCCCGGCTCGAGTCCCGCCACTGGCCGGTCCGTGACGAGGTCGCCGATGCGGTGCGACACCAGCCGCGCGAGACTCGCCTCGAAGCGCCGCAGGGGATGTCCCGTGAGGTAGAGGCCGAGCGTCTCGCGCTCGCCGGCGAGCCGCACCGACTCGTTCCACTCGGGCAGCGCCGCGCGCTCGCGCTGCGGTGCACGCTCTACGGCGGTGAGGCCGCCAAACAGATCGTCCTGTCCGGCCTCGTGAGCCCGTGTGTTCTGGTCGCCGAGCTGCATGGCCCCCGCCAGCCGGTCCATGAGGGTGGCGCGGTTGGCGCCGAGGCCATCGAGGCTCCCGGAGCGCAGCAACGCCTCCAGCACCCGCCGGTTGACCTTGGTGAGATCGAGACGCCGGCACAGATCCTCGAGGCTCGCGAACGCACCGTGCGCGCTGCGCTCCTCGATCAGGCCCTCGACCGCGCCCGCGCCGACGCCGCGCACTGCCCCGAGCCCATAGCGGATGCGGCGCTCGCCGTCGGCGGCGAACTCGTAGCGCGAGGTGTTGACGTCGGGCGGGAGCACCTCGAGCCCCATGTCGCTGCACTCCTTGATGAGTGTCACGACCTTGTCCGTGTGGTCCATGTCCGCCGACAGCACCGCGGCCATGAAGGCCGCCGGGTAATGCGCCTTCAGGTACGCGGTCTGGTACGCAAGCAGCGCATAGGCGGCCGAGTGCGACTTGTTGAAGCCGTAGCCGGCGAACTTCTCCATCAGGTCGAAGATGTGCTCCGCCAGGCGTTCGCGCACGCCGCGTGCCACGGCGCCGGCGATGAATACCGAGCGCTGCTGCGCCATCTCCTCGGGCTTCTTCTTGCCCATCGCGCGCCGCAGCAGGTCGGCACCGCCGAGCGTATACCCGGCGAGCGTCTGGGCGATCTGCATCACCTGCTCCTGATAGAGGATGACTCCGTAGGTCGGCTTCAGGATCGGCTCGAGGCTCGGATGCAGATAGTCGATCGGCCCGTCGCTCCGTCCGTGCTTGCGGTTGATGAAGTCGTCGACCATGCCGGACTGCAGCGGTCCCGGACGAAACAGCGCCACCAGCGCCACGACCTCCTCGAAGCGGTCCGGCTGCAGCCGGCGGATCAGGTCCTTCATGCCGCGCGACTCGAGCTGGAACACCGCGGTGGTGCGGCAGGACTTGAGCAGCGCGTAGGTCGCGGCATCGTCCATCGGCACGGTGCCGATCTCGAGCGGTGCGCTCCCGGCGGGAGCCGCGCGGTTGATGAGGCGCACGGCGCGGTCGATGACCGTGAGCGTGCGCAACCCCAGGAAGTCGAACTTGACGAGCCCCGCCGCCTCGACGTCGTCCTTGTCGAACTGGGTGACCAGGCTCCCGCCGGCGGCATCGCAGTAGAGCGGGGTGAAGTCGGTGAGCACCGAGGGCGCGATGACGACGCCGCCGGCGTGCATGCCCGCATTGCGCGTGAGGCCCTCGAGCGAGCGCGCCAGATCGATGAGGTTCTTCACCTCATCCTCCGCCTGGTACAGGCGCTTCAGCTCCGGCTCCTTCTCGAGCGCCGCATCGAGGGTGATGCCGAGCTCGAACGGGATCAGCTTGGCGATACGGTCGACGTAGCCGTAGGTCATGCCGAGCACGCGGCCCACGTCGCGCACCACCGCCTTGGCGGCCATGGTGCCGTAGGTGATGATCTGCGAGACCCGCTCCCGGCCGTACTTGCCGGCGACGTACTCGATCACCCGGTCGCGGCCGTCCATGCAGAAATCGATGTCGAAGTCCGGCATCGAGACGCGCTCGGGATTGAGGAAGCGCTCGAACAGCAGGTCGTGCTGCAGCGGGTCGAGGTCCGTCACGCCCAAGCTGTAGGCGACCAGCGAGCCTGCGCCCGAGCCGCGTCCCGGGCCGACCGGCACGCCGTTCTCGCGTGCCCAGCGGATGAAATCGGCGACGATGAGGAAGTAGCCGGCAAAGCCCATCTGGCAGATGACGCCGAGCTCGCTCGCGAGCCGCTCCCGGTAGGCAGCGGCGGCGCCCGCCGGGAGGCGGCGTGCGAGCCCGCGCTCGGCCTCGCTCGCCAGGTACGCCTCGGTGCTCACGCCCGCCGGCAGCGGGTATTGCGGCAGCCGCGCCTCCCCGAGCGTCAGCTCGAGGCTGCAGCGGCGCGCGATCTCGACCGAGTTCGCCAGAGCCTCCGGCAGATCCGCGAACAGCGCGGACATCTCGGCGGGACTGCGCAGGTACTGCTGGCGCGTATAGCGGCGCACTCGGGCCGGATCGGCGAGCAGCGTCCCGTCGTGGATGCAGACGCGTGCCTCGTGGGACTCGAACTCGTCGGCACGGATGAAGCGCACGTCGTTGGTGGCGACCAGCGGCAGCTGCTGCCGGGCGGCGAGCGCCACCGCGCCGGCAATGTAGCTCTCCTCGAACTGGCGGCCGAGGCGCTGCAGCTCGAGGTAGTAGCGGCCGGGAAACAGCGCCCGCCAGCGCTCGAGCGCGCTCTCGGCGTCCGCTTCGCGCCCATTGACCAGCGCACGTCCCACGTCCCCCTCGAGCGCTCCCGAGAGCGCGATCAGGCCGGCGAGGTTCGCGGGCGCGAGCCATGAGCGCTCGATGCGCGGCACACCGCGCTCCTGGCCCTCGAGATAGGCGCGCGAGATGAGCCGCGACAGGTTGCGATAGCCGTCCTGGTTCTGACACAGCAGCGTCAGGCGGCTCGGCTCGCGCCGCTCGCCCTCCTCGCGCACCGCGAGATCGACGCCGATGATGGGCTTGACGCCCCCCTGCAGCGCCTGGCGATAGAACTTCACCATGGCGAACAGGTTGTTCTGATCGGTGACCGCGACCGCGGGCATGCCGGCGGCGGCGACCGCGGCGATCAGCTCGGGCACGCGCACGACGCTGTCGCTGAGCGAATACTCGCTGTGCAGGCGCAGATGAACGAAACCGGGCGACATCGCTGGCAATTTGAGCTTACCGCATCGGACTGAAAGAGCGCCGGTGCAGCGGCGAAGGCGCGCGGCGGCGCAGCTTGCGCAGATGCGCCCGTGTGGCGTAGCCCTTGTGGCGTGCGAGCCCGAAGCCGGGATAGCAGGCGTCGAGCGACTGCATCATGGCGTCGCGGTACGTCTTGGCGAGAATCGAGGCCGCGCTGATCGCGGCCACGCTGGCATCGCCGTCGACGATCGCCTCGAACGTGCACCCCAAGCGCAGATCCTCGAAGCACGGGCAGCGATTGCCGTCGATCTGTACGTGCGTCGGGCACACCGGCAGCGCGAGCAGCGCCCGGCGCATCGCCAGCAGGGTCGCTTCCAGGATATTGAGCGAGTCGATCTCGTCGCGGTCGGCCCAGGCGATCGACCAGGCGAGCGCGCGGGCGCGGATGAGCACGGCCAGACGCGTGCGCTCCTCGGGCGGCAGGATCTTGGAGTCGGCCAGCCCGCGGATGCGCCGCCGCGGATCGAGAATGACCGCCGCCGCGACCACAGGTCCCGCGAGCGGACCGCGGCCGGCCTCATCGACCCCCGCGATCCTGCATCCGGCGTCCCGGCGCTCGCGCATCGGCGAGCTCACGCCGGGGCGTCCCCGCGGCGCGCCACGCACTCGAGCACCGCGGCGGCGGCGCGTGCGGCACCGCCGCGGCGCAGCTGGCGATGAATGCGCGCAAATTCGCGGCGTAGCTCGGCGAGGTGCGCCGCGTCCTCCATCTCATCTAGCAGTGCCGCCCCCAGCGCCGGGCCGGTCACCTGTCCCTGGGAGAACTCGGGCACCAGGCGCCGTCCGGCGAGCAGGTTTGGTTGCGAGAAGTACGGCACCTTCACGAGCCCGAGCGTACGCACCAGGAACGCCGTCAGCCAGCTGACTTTATACGCCACTACCATCGGCTTGCCCGACAGGAGCGTCTCGAGCGTCGCCGTTCCGGAGGCGACGATCGCCGCATCCGCCGCCGCCAGCACGCGGTGCGACTGTCCGTCGACGATACGAATCAGAGATTTTTCCGCAGCTTGCGCCACTTGCCTCTCGAAGCAGTCGCGCACCGCAGCGGAGGCCATCGGCGCGACGAACTCGATCCCGGGGCGCCTCTCGCGGATCCAGCCTGCCGCCTGGGTGAAGGGCGCGGCGAGCCGGGCGACCTCGGCGACCCGGCTGCCGGGCAGCAGCGCGATCACGCGCGCGCCACTCGCCAAGCCGAGGGCCGCGCGCGCCGCGGCTACGTCCACCTCGAGCGGAATCTGATCGGCGAGCGGATGGCCGACGAACTCGGCGCGCACCGCGTGCTGCGCGTAGAACTCACTCTCGAAGGGCAGCAGGCACAGCAGCAGATCGCAAT
>Ga0335082_10001069_pt1 | contig 29132 bp, 24 predicted proteins | sample Lox_Sample_41_FD_206718 | JGI IMG/M metagenome (GOLD analysis project Ga0335082, IMG submission 206718) | Soil microbial communities from Loxahatchee National Wildlife Refuge, Florida, United States - Lox_Sample_4.1 | ecosystem: Environmental > Terrestrial > Soil > Wetlands | place: USA... | reverse complement strand
CGCGCAATTTCACGGCCGCACAACAATTCCCGCGGGATGGGCAATGGATTCAGAGGGCGTGCAGACCACGGATACGCAAGCAGCACTTTCCGGTCTGCTCATGCCGCTCGGCGGCTATAAGGGCAGTGGCCTGGCAATGATGGCGGAAATTCTGTGCGCGGTGCTCGGCGGTGGTGCTATGTCCACACAGCTCGGCGGAATTCGCGTTCAAGGCCAGCCGATGAAGACTAGCCAATTCTTCTTAGCAATCGAAGTCTCACGCTTCATGCCGCTGGAGGAATTCGAACGTCGTATGAAATCGCTGGTGTCGATGGTGAAGTCCTCCAGCACCGCCAAAGGTTATGACGAGGTGCTCGTGGCGGGCGAGCCGGAGTGGCGCGCTGAGGAACAGCGTCGACGCGATGGAATCCCGTTGTCCGATGGAGTCTGGCAGAATCTCGTCGCGGCTGCGCAGAAGTTGAGCGTGGCAGTGCCCAGCTAGAATGTAGAAATGTCGGAAGAACAGAAGCCAGCGGCGAGCTTTGAGACCGGCCTCCAGGAGCTCGATCAGATCGTCAAGGAAATGGAGAGCGGCGATCTGCCGTTGGAGCGGGCGCTGGAGCTGTTCGAAAAAGGAATGCGCTTGAGTGAAAGCTGCCGCAAGCAGCTGGACGAAGCCGAGACGCGGATCGAGATGCTGGTCCGGAAAGGCGACAAAGTACAGCCGGAGCCTTTCCGGCCCGATAAAGCATGACGCTCGCCGAGTATGTGGCGCATCAGCAGTTTCTGATCGATGAAGCGCTTCGGCGCTGGGTGCCGCTGGAATCGACTCCGCCGCTCTCGATCCACAAGGCCATGCGTTACAGCCTGTTCGCCGGCGGCAAGCGCATCCGGCCGATTCTCTGCATCGCTGCCGCGGAAGCAGTTTTGGACGCCCCCACCGGAATTGAATCTGCTGCCTGCACGCTGGAGTTGATTCATACCTATTCACTGATCCATGACGATCTGCCGGCGCTCGACAATGACGACCTACGGCGTGGAGTGCCGACGTGCCACAAGGTGTTCGGCGACGCGATGGCGATTCTGGCCGGCGATGCGCTGCTGACTCTCGCGTTTCAGGTTCTGGCGCAGATGGCCTGTTCGCCCGAACGGAAAGCGCGTTTGATTGAGGAGCTCGCGGTGGCGGGGGGAACTGTAGGCGGCATGATCGGCGGGCAGGTCAATGACATCGAGGGTGAGCGAAAGCATCCAACATCTGCGCTACTCGACGACATTCATCGTGCCAAGACCGGCGCCCTGCTTCGAGCCAGCCTGCGGATGGGTGGGATTTACGCGGGCGCCGATGACCAGCAGTTAGCGGCGCTTTCGAGCTATGGCGATCACGTCGGCCTCGCGTTCCAAATTGTGGACGACGTTCTGGATGTAGTGCAGCCTTCAGAAGCGCTCGGCAAGACGGCCGGCAAGGACGCCCAGCAGCAGAAGATCACCTTCCCGGCGGTGTACGGGCTGGAGCGGTCGCGAGAAATGGCCGAAGAAGAGCGAATCGCAGCCCACCTGGCGTTGTGGGCGTTCGATGAGCGCGCCGAGCGTCTGCGCGAGATCGCCGACTGGATCGTAAAACGCGAGGCCTGACGGAACTCGGTGAAATCCAGACTAGATCAGCTTCTCGTCGAGCGCGGCCTGGTCGATTCCCGCGAAAAAGCGAGAGCGCTCATTCTCGCGGGGCAGGTGCTGGTCGACGGGCAGAAAATGGACAAGGCCGGCCATTCCGTCGCGCTGGAGAGCAGGATCGAGCTGCTGGAAAAACAGCGCTACGTCGGCCGTGGCGGTCTGAAGCTCGAAGCCGCTCTCGATCATTTCGCCATCCAGCCGGCGGGAAAGATCTGCCTGGACATCGGCTCCTCCACTGGCGGATTCACCGACTGTCTGCTGCAGCATGGCGCTGCACGCGTCTACGCCATCGACGTGGGAACAGGTCAGCTCGACTGGAAGTTGCGCAACGATCCTCGCGTCGTCGTGCATGAGCAAGTGAACGCGCGCTATCTGACACGCGACCTCGTTCCAGAGCTTATCGATCTCGCAGTATGCGATGTCAGCTTCATCTCAGTCACGATGATCCTGCCCGTGGTGCCCGACATGCTCGCCAACAACGCAGAAATGGTTATTCTGGTAAAGCCCCAGTTTGAACTGCAGCGGAATCAGGTAGGCAAAGGAGGGATTATTCGCGACCCCGCGTTGCATCAGGAAGCTTGCCGGCGCGTCGAAGAAGCGATCAACCGCATAGGCTTCCGAGCGACCGTAATCCCGTGCCCGGTTCTAGGCGCGGAAGGGAACCGGGAGTTCCTCTTGTATGCCCGACGTTAGAGTCACCGGCATAATCGCCAAGCCCGGAATCCCGCACGCTTCGACGATCGTGCCGAAACTCGTTCAGTGGTTGCAGGACCATGGCGTCGAAGTGCGCCTTGATGAAGAAGCTGCGCTGTACCTTGGCCGGAACGATGGGCTGCAACGGGAGGAGGTGCCCGAGGGCACGCAACTGGTGATCGTACTGGGCGGCGATGGAACCTTGCTGGCGGCTGCGCGCGCGGTTGCTGGTCGCGTTATCCCGCTGCTTCCAGTGAACCTCGGCGGGTTGGGTTTCCTCACCGCCATCACGCTCGACCAGCTTTATCACGAACTCGAACGCGCGCTGCATGGCCAACAAAGGATCGTACCCAGACGTATGTTGCACGGCGACCTGGTTCGCGCCGGCAAGTCCATCGCCTCTTACGAAGCGCTCAACGACATCGTCATAGCCAAAACGCAGATTGCGCGCATGATCGATTTGGAAACTCACGTCGACGAGCAATATGTCAGCACCTTCAAAGCCGATGGCCTGATCGTGGCGACGCCCACCGGGTCGACCGCTTATTCTCTCTCCGCCGGCGGACCGATCTTATATCCTAGCGTCGGTGCTCTCTGCATCACGCCCGTCTGTCCCCACATGTTGACCAACCGTCCCGTGCTCGTACCGGACAATATGGTGATTCAGATCATTTGCCTGGCAAGCGATCGCGAGGCGTTCCTGACTGTGGACGGTCAGGTTGGCGAGCCGTTGATGCACGGAGATCACGTAGTCTGCCGCAGTTCCCAGCACAGTGTCCATCTGGTCAGACCGCCGAAGATGTTCTTCTTCGACGTGCTCCGGCAGAAATTGAAATGGGGTGAACGCTGAGACGTCTTTCTCTCACAGCCTGGATCTTTATCGCGATGGTGCTGGGCGCTTGCCTGGGAGCGGTGTATCCGGAGATCGGAAAAGCCGACTGGATGTTCGCGATCGCCAATGTGTTCCTGCGGCTGATCAAGTCCATCATCGCTCCATTGATCTTCGGCACCCTGGTCGCCGGGATCGCCGGTACGGGCAGTGTGAAGACAATGGGCCGGATCGGACTCAAGGCCATCATCTATTTCGAGGTACTAACAACCATCGCGCTCTTTCTCGGCCTCGGCGCGGTGAACCTGGTGCGGCCGGGCGAGGGGATGACGCTCGAACAGTCTGCCGACGCCGGCTTGCCACAAGTGAAGCCGACGCTCGCGGGTACGCTCGAGCACACCTTTCCTGCTAGCGTGATCGACGCGATGGCCCGCGGAGACGTACTGCAGATTGTTGTGTTCTCGTTCCTGTTCGGAGCCGCCTGCGCCACGATCGGCCTCAAAGCTGCGCCCGTCGTCGATTTCTGCAAGTCGCTTTCGGAGGTGATGTTTCGTTATACGAAGTACGTCATGTACCTGGCGCCGTTGGGAGTCGGAGCCGCGATGGCGCACACCATCGGGAGCAAGGGCATCGGCGTGCTGCTGGGACTCGGAAAGTTGGTGCTGACGCTCTACGGTGCGCTGATCATATTCATCGTTGTCGTGTTGGGCAGTGTTGCAGTCATCGCGCGTATTCCGTTGCGGCGCTTCATTCGTACCGTTCGCGAGCCCTTCATCATCGCGTTTTCGACGGCTGCGAGCGAAGCCGCACTGCCGCTCGCGCTCGAGAACCTGGAGGAGATGGGCGTTCCCAAGCACATCGTCGCCTTTGTTCTCCCAACCGGCTACAGTTTCAACCTGGATGGCAGCACGCTCTACCTTTCGCTGGCTTCGCTCTTTGTGGCCCAAGCCGCGGGTGTACACATGCCATTCGGCCAACAGCTCCTCATGATGCTCACGCTGATGCTGACAAGCAAAGGTGTAGCGGCCGTGCCACGTGCCTCGTTGGTGATTCTCGCGGGGACGCTCGCAACGTTCAACCTGCCGGTTGCCGGTGTGGCGCTCATCTTAGGGGCGGATGCACTGATGGATATGGCGCGCACTTCCGTCAATCTGCTGGGAAACTGCATGGCGACAGTTGTGGTTGCACGATGGGAAGGCGTGAAGCTCGAAGAGTCCGCTAACGAGCCGGCCGTTGAGCCGGTTCCTTGAAGTACGGATCGGGCTCGGGGATCGCACTGCCGTCCTTTCGTGGCGAAGACGCTCCGTAGTTCACTTTCGTCGCCGAGTCGTGCATCACCGCCTGGCCGCCACCCATGAAACCGGAATAATCACCCATCACGCTGAGCTGATGGCCGCGCTTGGATAGTTCGTCGCGTACGGATTCCGGTACTCGCGCTTCGATTCGCAGATCGCATCCACCGAGTATCGCCTTCGTAAAGCGAGGGGCTTCGAGCGCGTGCTGGATGTTCATCCCGTGATCGACGACGTTCGAAACAAATTGCGCCTGCGCTTGTGCCTGATTCATTCCGCGCATGATGCCGAAGCCGATGTGCTCGGTTCCGCGCTCCATGAAGCCGGGAATGATGGTATGAAACGGCCGTTTCCGAGGGGCCAGCGCGTTGGGATGCGATGCTTCCAGAGTGAACGCACTGCCGCGGTCGTGCAGCAGAAATCCCATGCCCTCCACGGCGATTCCGGAACCGAAATAATCGGAGAGGCTCTGGATCCAGGACACAACATTGCCATCCTTGTCCACGACGCTCAGGTAGGTAGTGTTGCCATGCCCATCTCCAGGGTTGCCCGGTCCAACGTCGCAATTGGCCTTCTGCGGGTCAATCAACGCTGCCCGCTCGCGTGCATATGGCTTCGACAGCAAGCCCGCAACCGGTACAGACGCGAAGCGCGGGTCGCCGACATATCGCTTCAGGTCCTGCGTCGCCAGCTTCTGCGCTTCGATCTTGAAGTGAAAAGCGTCGGCGCTGGTTTGCTCGTAGTTGGAGAGCGGGAAATTCTCCATGATGTTGAGCATCTCCAGTGTTCCGATTCCCTGCCCGTTCGGCGGCAGCTCGTACACTTTCCAGTCGCGATAATCGGTGGAGATCGGCTGGACCCATTCCGGTTGATATTCACGCAGATCCTCAGCCGTCATCGTGCCGCCGTAATGCTGCGATGTTTTGAGGATCGCCTCACCGACCGGACCGCTGTAGAATGCTGCCGCGCCAAGTTCAGCGATCAACTTGAACGCATGCGCGAGCTGCGGATTGCGGTAAATTTCGCCAACTCTAGGCGCTCTCCCATCCGGCAGATAGACGGCGCGCGCGTTGTCATCCGGCGTCAGCTTGGAACTTGCGTTATCCCAGTCCCATTGAATCAGCTCTGTAACCGGGAAGCCGTTTTCGGAATAATAAATGGCTGGCTTGAACAGGTCGCGCCAAGGCAACTTACCGTAGCGTTTGTGCAACTTCTCCCAACCCGCCACGCAGCCGGGTACCGTAACGCTGTGGATGCTGCTGGAGGAAATGCTCGCTACGCCGGCCTTTCTGAGGAAATCGACGCTCAGACCCTTTGGGGCAAATCCGCTGGCATTAATGCCGGTCAACTTGCCTGTCTTCGCGTCCCAGATCAAGGCGAACAGATCCCCACCCGGGCCGTTCATCATCGGCTCGACGAGGCTTAGCACGGCGTTTGCCGCGATCGCAGCGTCCACCGCCGAACCGCCCCGCGCGAGAACTTGCGCGCCTGCTTGCGACGCCAAGGGTTGCGCCGTGGCGACAATTCCGCGTGTGGTGATCACCATGGACCGGGCTTGCGAACGGTCTTGTGCAACCGCGAGAGAAGGGAAAGCCATCAGCAGGAACCAGAGCCGGGATTTCAGCACGAAGGACTCTATTCTACTAACTTTCGCGCCCCCTTATGCGTCTTACCTGGCATGCTGCAAGACGTCCGCTTTGCCATCCGCTCGTTTCTCAAGAGTCCGGGCTTCACTTCGATAGCCATCCTCGCACTTGCTCTGGGCATCGGGGCAAACGCAGCCCTTTTCACCATCATCAATGCCGTGTTGCTCAGGCCGCTGCCGTATCAACAGCCGGAGAAGCTGCTGCGCGTGTATGAGACGTTCTTGCCGAAAGGGTGGGGATCCGTATCGACACCCAACTTTCTCGATTGGCGGAAGCAGAATCACGTGTTCGAGTACCTGGAGGCCTTCAGCACTGGGAGCGTGAATTTGCAAGGCGCCGGAAATCCCGAGCGCATTCCCGAGGCAGTCGCGACCGCAGGGTTGTTCGACATGCTGGGCGCGAAACCGATGCGTGGCCGAACGTTCCTGCCCGATGAGGATCAACCTGGCAAGCCCGATGTTGCCGTCATCAGCGAACGGCTGTGGAGGCGGCGCTTCGGCGGCGATCCGAATCTGCTTGGATCGCAGATTGTTCTGGATGGCCGATCGACCACCGTGATCGGCATCATGCCCGCCGTGTTTCAGTTTCCTCCGGGCAGTGCGGATCGCGATATCTGGATGCCTCTCCAGTTTTCGAAAGCGAATCTAGAACACCGCGGCTCGCACTGGATGGCGGTCGCCGGGCGTTTAAAACCAAGTATCGATGTATCCGCCGCAACGGCGGAGATGAAACAGATCGCCGCGAATCTCGCGCAGCAGTATCCCAACAACCAGAAGGGCCGGAGTGTGTTGATTCGCTCGTTGCAGGATGTGCTGGTGGGCAACATTCGTCCGGCGCTGCTGGTGCTGATGGGCGCAGTGGGATTTGTGCTGCTGATCGCGTGCGCGAATGTGGCGAATCTGCTGCTCGCTCGCGCGGCCGCGAGGAAGAGGGAGGTCGCCGTCCGCGCTGCCCTGGGAGCCGGACGTGCGCGCTTGCTCCGCCAGTTCCTTACCGAAAGCATTCTCCTCGCTCTGGCCGGTGGAGCACTGGGAGCGTTCCTCGGCGACGAAGGCGTACAAGCATTGGTATTCCTCGCTTCGCGCCAGATTCCGAGGGCAACCGAAGTCCATTTGGATGGAACAGTGTTTCTGTTTTTGCTGGCAGTATGCGTAGCTGCAGGAATAATCTTCGGCCTGGCGCCTGCTTATCAGAGCGCGCGCCACGATGTTCAGGCTGGGCTCAGGGAGGGCGGCCGGAGCGGAGGGATCGGTGGGCGCAGTGCTGGACTTCGCAATGCTTTGGTGATTACCGAGTTTGCTTTGGCGCTTGTATTGCTGATCGGGGCAGGCCTGCTCTTGCGGTCATTCTTTGCGTTGAATGCCACCGATTCAGGCCTGGTGACGCGCGGTGTTCTGACCCTGAGCGTTTCGCTGCCAGACGGAAAGTACGCGAACAGCAGCATGTGGCAGCAGTTTTATCAGCCGGCCCTGGAGCGGATTCAGGCTCTACCTGGCGTGCACGCTGCCGGCATCATCTCTCTGCTGCCTCTGCAGAACTGGGGAACGAACGGGACCTTTGGCATCGACAATCGTCCCCAAGGCGAGCCGGGACACGAACCATTCGCGGAATACCGCACAGTGAGCCCGGGTTATTTCCGGGCGCTGGGAATCCCGATCCTGCGGGGACGCGATGTTTCCAGCCAGGATTCAGAGAAGGCGGCGCCAACCGTTTTTATCAATGAAGCTCTAGCGCGGCGGTATTTCCCAGGCGAGGATCCGATCGGTCATAAGATCGTGTGGAACGGAGCGACCACGATCGCTGGTGTGGTCGGCAATATTCATCAGGCCGGATTGGATCGCGATCCACTGCCTGAACTGTACTTCCCTGCCACGCAGGCCGGCAACTCCATTTCCGGGATGACACTGGTGATCAGCACGAGCGTCGAGCCGTCCAGCCTGACGCGCGCCGTTGAGACCGCGATTCATTCGGTGGATCCCAGCCAGCCCATCTTCGGTATCAAGACGATGGAGCGCGTGGTTGCGGACTCGTTATCCAACCAACGGCTCTACGTGTCGCTGCTCGGTGTTTTCGCATTGCTCGCTTTGGTGCTGGCCTCGGCCGGCATCTACGGCGTGATGTCGTACCTGGTGACACAGAGAACGCAGGAGTTCGGTGTCCGCATGGCGCTGGGCGCTAGCACCTCCGATGTGTTGCGGATGGTCCTACGGCAAGCGCTGCTGTTGATCGCCGCAGGTGTTGCCATCGGCCTGGTAGGTGCCTTTGCGCTCACCCGGATCTTGTCCGATTTCTTGTTTGGAGTAAAGCCGATCGATCTGCCAACGTTCGCAGCCGTCTCAGCGGTCTTGATAGTGGTCGCACTGATTGCCACGTATATACCGGCTTTCCGCGCGACGCGAGTCGATCCGATGGTCGCGCTACGGTACGAGTAAAAACACTGGGCGGGTCGTGGCGCAGGTCACCGACCTGCGAGGAAAGTTTTCAGTAACCTTGTCACGGTTAGAAGGCCGACGAGGGCGTCGCTCCGCTAGCCGCCACGTTGGACAAACCTCCGGTTTGTCCTGAATAAGCCGGAGGCTTGTTCAACGAAGCACCAGAAGCATCTTCTGCTATTCTGACCCTTCTCATGGATCTGGCCGAACGAACTCGACGGCGTGTCAACCGCCGACTGATCCCGTTCCTGTTCATTCTCTACATCGTTGCCTTCCTCGACCGCATCAACGTCGGTTTCGCAGGTCTGGACATGACTCGCGAACTGAAGTTCTCGAACGACGTCTTCGGATTCGGCGCGGGCATCTTCTTTGTCGGATATGTGCTGCTCGAAATTCCCGGAACTCTGCTGGTGGAACTCTGGAGCGCACGAAAGTGGATCGCTCGCATCATGATCACCTGGGGACTCGTGGCCGCGCTGACGGGTTTGGTTCACACCGCCGGGCAATTCTATTGGGCGCGCTTCCTGTTGGGCGTCGCCGAAGCGGGCTTCTTCCCCGGCGTCATCGTCTACCTTACGCACTGGTATCGCGATGCGGATCGTGCCAAAGCGATTAGCTTGTTCATGGCGGCGATCCCTCTATCGTCGGTTCTCGGCGCACCCATCTCCGGCTTCCTGATGAAAATTCACTGGCTCGGATACTCCGGATGGCGGTGGCTTCTGATCCTCGAAGGGCTTCCGGCGGTGGTGCTCGGCATCGCTACGCTCTTCTACCTCACCGATCGGCCACAGCAGGCCCATTGGCTCGCAGATGACGAGCGCGCCTGGCTCACCGGCGAACTCGAGCGCGAAAAGCAAACGAAGCTACACCGTCCGAAAATCAGCGTGTGGCGCGTCTTTTATCACCGTGATGTGCTATTGCTTACGTGCGTTTATTTTCTCGGCGCGACCGCACAATACGGCTTCGGCTTATGGCTGCCGAAGATCCTTCAGAAGCTATCAGGTTTTAGTTCCTTCGAAGTCTCGATGATCTCGGCAATACCTTACATAGCCTCCTGGCCAACGATGCTTCTAATGGGCTGGCATTCCGATCGTACGGGCGAGCGCCGCTGGCACGTCGCCGGCAGTTACTTCGCATGCGGGCTGGGGCTGGCGGGCACTTTGCTGACAGGCGGCAGTGTCGCGGCGGGCATCGCGATGTTTGCTCTTGCAGCCATGGGGGTCAACGGAAGACTGCCTGCGTTCTGGCCTCTACCGGCGCAATTCCTCGGGGGAACCGCGGCCGCGGCTTCCATTGGAGCGATCAACTGCGTGGGCAATCTCGGCGGGTTTGTCGGTCCTTACGTCCTTGGCTTCCTGAGCAACCACAGCGGCGGCAGCTACTCGAGCGGTGTTTTCTTTTTGTCCGGAGCGGCTTTTCTGGGCGCGATACTCGTCTTATTCGTACGCCGAGCCTCACCGATTGAACGGCCGCTCATTGATCCAATGAAATCCCCGGTTCACGAGTAGGAACTTCGTTGTATCTACTTCGCGCAGCTTGATCGTCAGCATGTCTCCGGAGAGCTTTCCTTCAAGCAGAACACGGTCCGCATCCGGCCGCGAATAGATCAATGTTCCGGCCTGATTCTTTTCCGACGCGCGAGTGAGAGTGACGGTGTCCTTTGCTGCATTGTAGTCCGCGTTATAGGCTGCCGGAGAATCGTCCATCATGCGGACTGAAAGCGCGGTTGGCAATTGCACAATGACCCTCTTCCATCGATCTCGATCCGTGGTTAGGGGCGGTACGTCCCGGCCATTTCGCGTGAATGTCTCAACGTCGTAGAGGCCGTACAGCGGAGGCCTCGGCCCACCTACAATGAACTTCTGATAAACCTCCAGGCTTCCCTTTAATGTTGAGAAAAGAAAGTAGCCGATGATGAAAATCTTCAGCGCGACCTTAGCCATTCTCATCCATCGAACATCCAGCGGTTTGCCCAAATTCGACGGCCGGACCGGCCGGTTCAGCACTAGAACGTTCAGAAGCCTGCCCAGATCGGACGCCATCAGGAACACGCTCATCAGCAGCAGGTGCGTGGAATAAAGCTTCACGGGAACGTCGTAGCAGAAATTGAGCATCACGACATTCAGCAGCACCGCGAACGATACCATCGCTCCCAGCGTAGTGGTGCGCCGAAAGAGAAGCAGTGCTCCACCGGTCACCTCGGCGCCACCCGAAAAGATAATGTACGGCGTCGAGTATCCCATGAAGTACCAAAGCAGACCCATGGGCGAGAATTCGCCAAGCGGCTCAATCAGCCTGCTGAAACCGGGGAAGACAAACTGCGTCGGGATCACTTTGGCAAAACCGTACGAGAACAGCGTGAAGGCCAGCGTGTAGCGGATGAAGACCCGCAGCCAGGAATTGAGCCGGCGGTACTCGATTCGCTTGTGGTCGAGCACGGACCAAATCGTCGTTGTGACAGCAGCGCTGATGACGAAGCAGAGGACTTCGATGTAATCGAGCGTGGTGTCTCCGCTGCCGTTGACCTCCGGGTAGACCGTGACCGGCCCGCTCAGGTGGAAAACGTGGATCGCCACCCAAGGTACGATGCCATGCCAGAGCCCGTTATAGCCTCGTGACAGGAACCCCAATCCGGGTATGAGATCACCCACCGCTTGCAAGTTGTACAGGATCAGGTACGAGCAAGCGAATCGGAACGCGACTCGCTGCAGTAGACTCCAGCCAGATGCGGCGGTTTGTTCGGCGGCCACCACGATGGGGCATTATAGCCCAGCATTCGTGCTAACTTTGCTTTTAGCACTGGAGACACATGAATCGGCGCCATGTCCTGCGCAGTCTTGCGACGGCCGGTTTCAATAAGACAAAATGAAGAGGAGGATATGAAATTGAACAAGGCAATTCTCAGTTCTGTCGGCGCAATCGTCATCGCCGCCAGCCTCATCGCACAGGATGCGCCGAAGAAGGCCGCTTCGTCGGGAGCCGTCCTGCATCCGGAAATGACCGTCGCCCCCGATGCGGGCTCTTACGATAAACCTGCCGGGACGCTCGGGGAAAAGCCCAGTGAGCCATGGAGCGCCACCACGATCGGCGCCGCGGTCGACAAGCACGCGCAGCCCGGCAAGGTGGTTAACGTTACCGGCGAGATCATCGACCTCTCGTGCTATCTCCAGGTCGGCAAGCACGGCGAGAAACACAAGGCTTGCGGGACCAAGTGTCTGCAAACCGGCCAGCCGATCGGCCTGCTTACAAAGAGCGGTGCGGTCTACATGCTCATGGATGAGGAGCACGATCCGCGGCGCGACGGCCAGACAACTTTGCGACAGGCAGCTATCGACAACTTCGCCAAAATCGTGGAAGTGACCGGCACCGAGACCTCGTTCGGCGGTTACAAAGCGATCTTCGTTCAGGGTTACGTGAAGAAGTAGGATGCCGCGACTGGAACAGGGCTGGGGCGGACTCCCACTGGCGTATCTCGCGTCAGCCTTGCTCCTCGTTTGTAATCTTTCCGGCGAGTCGAAGGGTTCCTCGGCTAACATTCCTGTACCCACCGGATTGCTTCCGATTGTCTGGCCCAAAGACAATCCCTACACCCCAGAAAAGGCGGAGCTGGGCCGCATTCTGTTCTTCGATCCGCGTATTTCCGCTGACAATACAATCTCCTGCGCCAATTGCCATTCCCCGAAATATGGCTTCACGGATTCGATGCCGGTGTCGCTGGGTATCGGGAAGCAGAAAGGCACTCGCAGCGCGCCCACCCTGATCAATCGCGCGTACAGCCTCGCCCAATTTTGGGATGGACGCGCGGCGACGCTCGAAGACCAGGTCAAGGGTCCTATGGCGAATCCGCTCGAGATGGGCAATACCGAACAAGACGTGATCGATAAGCTCAGAGCGGTTCCCGGGTATCGGGTATTGTTTGTCAAGGCGTTCGGCACCGAAGATTTCAACTTCGATCATGTCGCCAAGGCCATCGCCACGTTTGAGCGGACCGTACTCTCCGGCAACTCCGCCTTTGATCGATATCAGGCCGGCGAGAAGAAGGCGTTGACTCCCCAACAGGTACGCGGCATGAACGTTTTCTTCAAGAAGGCGAAGTGCGACAAATGCCACGACGGGATGAATTTCACCACCAACGACTATCACAACCTCGGCGTGGGTACCGATAGGCCAGAACCAGACGTCGGCCGATTTTCGTTCACCAAAGATCCGAAAGATTGGGCCGCGTTCAAGACCCCAACCCTGCGCGACATCGCCGAGACGCCGCCATACATGCACGATGGAAGTCTGAAGACGCTCAAAGAGGTCGTGGAATTCTACGACAAGGGCGGCATTCTGAATAAGAATCTCGATCACGACATCAAGCCGCTCAAGCTCACGGTCGAGGAGAAGGACAGCCTGGTGGAATTCCTACGTGGCCTTTCCGGACGAGGCTGGCAAAATATCAAAGCGCCGGAAACATTTCCTGAATGAAACTGCGCCTTTGGTTGGTCGCTCTGCTGGCCGTGTGGGCCGCCGGTTGCAATCGCGAGCATAAGAGAGTCATTGCTGTAATCCCGAAAGGGAACGCCGATCTGTTCTGGCAGTCAGTCCACGCCGGAGCGGTCAAAGCTGCGCGAGAGAGCAACGTCGAAGTGGTTTGGAATGGTCCGGCGACCGAAACTGACTATACTGCCCAGCTTCAGATCGTCGATGCGATGATTAACCGCCACGTGGACGCGATCGCACTTGCCCCCTCCGACCGGCAGTCCTTGGTGGGTGTGGTCGAACGCGCCGCCGACCGCAATGTCCCCGTAGTCATCTTCGATTCCGGCTTGGACACCCAACGTTTTGTATCCCAAGTAGCGACCGATAACTACAAGGCCGGGCAGATGGCGGGCGAGCGCATGGGCAAGATCCTCGATGGCAAGGGTAAGGTAGTGATTGTCGGCGTGAAACCCGGCGCTGCCTCTACCGAAGCCCGCGAAAAGGGCTTTGAGGATGTCATACATCAGAAATTCCCCAACATTCAGATTCTGGACAAACGCTTTGGCATGGCCATTGTCGCGCAATCGATGACCGTTGCCGAGAATATGCTCACTGCGCACGCGGATCTCGACGGAATCTTCGCTTCGAACGAATCGGGGACGATCGGCTCCGCGCAAGCTTTACGCGACCGGCGGGGCAGAGTGAAACTGGTTGGTTTCGACTGGAGCCCAACGCTGCTGAACGATCTCCAGTCCGGTCTCATCGACTCACTGGTGATCCAAGACCCCTTCCAGATGGGCTACCAGGCAGTGAGCAATGCCGTGAAGCACCTGAACGGCCAGCAAGTGGTCAAGATTGTTGATATGGCGCCGCGCCTGATTGACCGGGACAATCTGAATACTCCGGAAGTTCAGGCGCAAATCCATCCGGATCTGAAGAAATACCTGGAATAACAAATTGGGACAGCTACCGGTTTCCACCCTTTAGAATGGCTCGATCATTCTCACTTCAGGCGCCAAAATCGGTAGCTGTCCCAATTTCCCTTGCTAGGCCCGGCCGAACGTACTGACGATCTTCGAAAAGATGGTGCTAACCTCGGGCATGATCGTGGGCGGAAGAAATCCCGCTATGACCACGGCGAGGGTGGCAGCCATGAGGGCATACTCTATCATGTCCTGCCCGTCTTGTACTCTCCAAAGCTTCGTCAGCAACAAACGCATACGGCCGCCTCACTTGCTTGCCTACATTTCCAATCTTGAGCCAACAAGGCAGGACAGGCAATGGTGAAATGCCCGTAGCTAGGGGTCCAATCTCCCCTAGTCAATTAGTACCAGCGGATCTACTGTGCAATCCGGTATGAACACTGCAGAATATCCCCGGTTTGCGGGACGGTTCCGGAGCCAAATGTAATAGAATTCCCTGCAGTTGTGTAATCGACGCCCGATTTTAGGCGAACGCCATTGCGAAAAACGGCCAGGCTGCCGCTTGGATTAGGCGTTTGAGCTAGCGTGAATAGCGTATTCAAGCCGTTAATCGACCCGGCCGGCGTCTCCTGATCCATGAAGCCTACCCCGGGAAGGCTCGCCGACATGCGATACGAGGCGACCAGGGTATCGCCGGTCTGCGGGACTGCCGTGGATTGCATGTTGATTGATCCGCTGGACAACGTGTAATCGGCATTTTCCTGCAGAAGCAAGCCGTTGCGATAGAGCGCCAGGCTCGATGTAGGGTTGGGAATGTTTGCCAAGGTGAAGGTCGCGTTCGATCCGTTCACCGCTCCGGCTGGGATTTCCCCGTCTACGAAGGCGGCGTTACCGGCGGGGGCGCTACCGGAGCCGCAGGGCCCTGAGGTGCCATCCACGTGAATGCAGTCGGAGAGGTTTCCTACTGCGCCGTCCACCGAGCCGAGTGCGTCAATTACCGCTGCGCGAGAAACAGCGAAACCGGTGCCCATCGTCGGCCGCAGGCTCAGGGCGCTTTGCAGTCCGATGACATCGCCCAACTGCACTGAAGTGGACGACGGCGGACCGGGTGTGGTCACCGCTCCTGGAGCGAGCCGTACATCGCGAACGCGCAAAGGTACGCTACTGGGTGGGACCGCCCAGGTTTCGGAGAACTGCGTCTTGCCGGCGCTGCTGTACTGTACCGCGTAAGCCGCGGCGGGATTCGCCGTGGTGCTCGGCACGAGTTGCACGTACAAGTTGCCGGCAGTGATCGTGACGCGCTTGACATCGGAGGCAATGTCTGAAGAATCGGAAGCCTCGAAGGTCTTCCAGGTGATCGTCGCGATTCCATTGAAAGGGCTTCCATCCGCGCGGTAGAGAACGTCCTGAATCGTGCTGAGCGGTGGCTGCGCTGCCATTCGGGAGCTAAGAATGAGGGCGGCGCAGAGAAGCCACCGATGAGAACGGAACATGCTTCCTCCGAGAAACTGGATTCGCACTCAGGCTAACGGGCAGTCATGCGGTTCTGGGTTGTTCCAGCACTCCAAGGTCGCGGAAAGTGCTGAACGGGAAGACGTTCGGCGAAATAAAATTTAGTGGAACGGCTGTGACTCGGCGACGATGCGCTCGGCGCAGAGGTAGGGTTGCAGTGCTTTCGGCACCAGCACGCTGCCATCAGCCTGCTGATAGTTCTCGATAATCGCTACCCACGTACGGCCGACCGCAAGCCCGCTTCCGTTGAGCGTGTGCACGAACTCGGCTTTGCCCTTACCGGATTTTGAACGGATCGAGGCGCGCCGCGCTTGGTAGGCTTCGTAATTGGAGCAGGACGAGATTTCTTTGTAGTTGTTTTGTCCGGGAAGCCAGACTTCAAGGTCATAAGTCTTCGCGGATGCAGCACCCATGTCGCCGGTAGAGAGCACAACCCTGCGAAATGGCAAGCCCAGCCGTATGAGGATATCCGCCGCGTCAGCCGTCAGCTTCTCGTGCTCGTCGTAACTCTGATCCGGCCGGGTAAACTTGACGAGTTCCACTTTCTGGAATTGGTGCTGACGGATAATGCCGCGCACATCACGCCCATACGATCCCGCCTCGCTGCGGAAGCACGGCGTATAGGCGCAAAGTGAGATCGGAAGCTGGGCTTCCTCGATGGTCTCGTCACGATACAGGTTCGTTACAGGAACTTCCGCCGTCGGCGCCAGCCAAAAATCGTTATTCTCGATCTTGAACAGATCTTCCTTGAACTTCGGAAGCTGGCCTGTTCCGTAGAGGCTAGCCGAGTTGATGAGGAACGGTGGCAATACTTCGGTGTAGCCGTGCTCTCGCGTGTGCACGTCGAGCATGAAGTTGATCAATGCGCGTTCCAGTCTCGCGCCTACACCCCAGTACACCGCGAAGCGTGCGCCCGTGATTTTCGCGGCGCGTTCCATGTCCAGAATACGCAGCTCGGGGCCCAGATCCCAGTGCGCTTTGGGTTCGAAATCGAACTTGCGGGGTTCGCCCCAACGGCTAATCTCGACATTTTCCTCGGCGCTCTTGCCCACTGGCACAGACTCGTGTGGAATGTTGGGAATCCCCGCGAGCATGGTCTTGAACGACTCATCGAGTGTCTGGACCTTCTCATCGAGCGCAGTGATCCGATCGCCCATCTCCCGCACTTGTTGCTGGCGATCCCCCGCGTCGATCCCCTGCTTGCGAAGCTTACCGATTTCGGCGCTTTCGGCGTTCTTCTGCGCCTTGAGCTGCTCAGACTCAGTAATGGCCGCCCGACGTTCCGTGTCCATTTCGCGGAACGCCGCGACATCGAGCTGAAACCCACGCGTCGCAAGCCTTTGCGCTACGGTGTCGAGATTGGAGCGAAAAAAAGACAAATCATGCATCTGTGTTCATCCGTGTTTATCTGTGGCTATGAGCTTAACGCGACTCGATCGGAACCCAGGGCTGACCAACATCTTTGCCCGTGTAATCGGCCCGCGGCCGGATCAACCGATTATTGCGGTACTGCTCCAGGACATGCGCAGTCCAACCCGACATCCGGCTCACTGCGAAAATCGGCGTGAACAAATCGATCGGAATGCCGAGCGAGTAGTAAGTCGAAGCGGAATAGAAGTCGACGTTGGCGTTCAGGCCCTTCGTTTCCTTGATGGTCTCTTCGATCTTCTTGGAGGTCTGGTACAGATCCAGATGACCGGTCCGGTGGCCCAGCTCTTCCGACAGTGCCCGAAGGTGGGTAGCCCGCGGATCTTCAGTGTGATAGACGCGATGGCCGAAGCCCGGAACTTTCTTCTTCGATACCAACATCGCCTTGACGTGTTCGAGCGCTGTATTCTGATCGCCGGCTGCAAGCAGCATTCGCATTACATCTTCGTTTGCGCCGCCATGCAGGGGGCCCTTGAGCGCGCCGATTGCCGACGTCACGGCGGAGTGAATATCGGATAATGTCGCGGCGGTGACGCGCGCGGCGAATGTGGAAGCATTCAGCTCGTGATCGGCGTGCAGGATCAGCGCAATGTCAAATACGTGTTCCATCACGTCATCCGGTTTCTTGCCGGTCAGCGTGTGGAGGAAGTTGGCGGCAAAGCCCAGCTTGGGATCGCCGTCTACCACGGGCTTACCGGTGCGCAAGCGATCAAAGGTCGTGACTATCGTCGAGGTCTGCGCCATCAGCCGAGCGGCCTTCTCGACGCTGCCTTCAATGGATGTGTCGCGCGCCAGCGGATCGTACAGACCGAGCATCGATACCGCGGTGCGCAAAACATCCATGGGCGGCATCTTCGCGACGGTCGCCAGGAAATCGGTGACATCTTTGGGTATGGGCCGGTACCGTACCAGGTCTGCTTTTAGCGCGTCAAGTTGGGAGCGTGTTGGCAAACTTCCGTGCCAGAGAAGATAGATGACTTCCTCGAACGTTGCATGGTCCGCTAGAGTGTGGATGTTGAAACCCTGATAGCTTAGAATTCCGCGGTCACCATCAATGAAACAAATATTGGATTCTGCCGCGACGATTCCTTCGAGTCCGGCTTGCGTAACTGGCATTGTTGTCCCCTGTTCTTAGTAAACTTCATTTTACAGGATGCTGGAAAAAACGGTGAAGACCTGCCAGCCGGCCGGTAGGCGCTAAGATCAAATTATGCACCGCCTCTTGCTGCACAACGATGACGTTATTGATAGCCATCAGAAAACCCTCGGCGCCGGCCAAACCGGCCTGCTGAACGGCTGGGGCGTGTTCAGCACGATCCGTGTCGCCGATGGCGTGCTCTTCGCTTTTGAGCGGCATTGGGTGCGGATGCAGCGTGACGCGGCGCGCATGCACGTTCCGTTTCCAAGCAGTTCCGAATGGTTGAAAGCACGTCTGCTCAAATTGGTGGAAGCCAACGGCGCGCGCAACGCGACACTGCGGGCGGCCGTAGTCCGCAATCGTGGCGGCCTGTTCGAAGGCCCCGATCAGTCGCGCGACTTCGATCTGATCGCTTTCACGACCGATCTCAACCCCTGGGGCGACCACGTACGCCTGGGCCTGAAGCCGCACGGCCGGCACGCGCAGAATGAATTCGCCGGCGCCAAGATCCTGTCCTGGGCGCAAAACCTGACGTGGTACGAGGAGGCGCACCAGCGTGGATTCGACGAAGTCCTGCTTCTGAACGAGCGCGGAGAAGTGAGCGAGTGCACGTCCGCCAACATTTTCGCGCTCGAGGGCCGTCAGGTTGTGACGCCGCCGCTCAACTCAGGTTGCTTGCCGGGAATCACCCGCGAGTTGTTGCTGGAAGAAATTCGTGTGCCTGGCGTGACCGTGGTCGAGCGGATGCTGATGCCGAAGGACCTGGAACGTGCCGGCCAGGTATTCGTCACTTCCACCACGCGCGATCTGCTCGCTGTCTCGCATATCGAGGGTCTCCAGGTGAAAAGCGATGGGCTTCAGATTTTGAACGACCTGGTGAAAGCGCTGGAGGCGTATCGCGCGACCTACGTAAAACGCAGCGCTCCCCAGCTCGACAAGGTTCCCGTCTAACGATGGCCATTGTTGTTTGTCCGCAGTGCGGATCGAAACAGTTGCGTGTTTCCCGGATTCGTGGATTTCGCGAGCGGTTTCGGAGTATTGTCGGAATTCTTCCATTCCGCTGCCGGCAATGCGAGCACCGCTTTGAATCGGCCATCTGGAGTCTCTCCACCGTTCGCTACGCGCGCTGCCCGAAGTGCCTGCGCATGGAACTGAGCACCTGGTCAGAGCAATATTACAATCCGCCGCGCACGACCATTCTCAAACTGCGTATGGGCGCCACTCCCTACCGCTGCGAGTTCTGCCGTTGCAACTTCGCCAGCTTTCGCGCGTGCAAGGAAAGGTTCTCCTGGCGGCGTCATAGAGAGCAAGCCCAGAGCGGTGGGCGTTAGTGCAACCCCTGATTGCGACAATATTGAAATGATTCAGGGCGCCGAGCGCTCGTGCTTCCTGCCAGACTTCGCCCATCCCGCCCTCGCCCAGCTTGTCAACGACTTCATAGACACCCAAGCGTTTGCCGACCATTCTGGAACTATAGCGCGAGGATGGTTGGGAAAAAGTAAAATGGTAGCCGCCTCAAACATGCCCTTCGAAACCATCCGCACGCCCGACGAACGCTTCACCAATCTTCCCGGCTACAACTTCGCGCCCCACTATCTCGAGCTCGACGGGCTGCGAATGCATTACCTTGACGAAGGACCACGCCAAGCGAGTCCGGTTCTGCTGATGCACGGCGAGCCATCCTGGTGCTACCTCTACCGCAAGATGATTCCGCCGATTGTCGTAGCGGGATACCGCGTGATAGCGCCAGACCTTATTGGATTCGGCCGATCCGACAAGCTGACCAACAAAGCCGACTACAGTTATCAGTTCCACGCCGATACGATTGCCGCATTCCTCGAGAAGCTGGATCTGCGGAACGCGACACTATATGGTCAGGACTGGGGCGGTCTCATTGGATTGCGCGTAGCGGCGGAACACGAGGTTCGGTTCGCGGGAATCATCGCCGCCAACACCGGCCTGCCTACGGGCGATCAACCGTTGACGGAAGCGTTCTTCCGCTGGCAGAAATACTCCCAGACAGTTCCCGATCTGCACTGCGGCGGCATCGTGAAAGGAGCGTGCCAGAGCGAGCTTTCAGCCGAAGTTGTCGCCGCATACGACGCGCCGTTCCCGGACGACCGGTACAAAGCAGGCGCGCGCGCGTTTCCGCTATTGGTTCCATCGCGCCCCGACGATCCGGCCGCGCCTGCCAATCGAAAAGCTTGGGAGGTGTTGCGCAACTGGAAAAAGCCTTTTCTGACCGCGTTCAGCGACAAGGACCCAGTGACCCACGGCGGCGAGCGCGTCTTTCAGAAGCTTGTGCCCGGCGCCCAGGGACAGCAGCACGTCACTATCGAAGGCGCCGGCCACTTCCTTCAGGAAGACAAAGGCGAGGAGTGCGCCCGCGTAGTAGTCGATTTCTTGAGAAGTATGTGATGCTCCGGTTACTCGCGATTCTCCAGACCGATTGTCCAACGTGCCGGCTCATTACCCCGTATCTGAACAAGCTCGCCAGCGATTCGGTTCCGATCACAGTCATCTCCCAAGACTCTGAAGACGTCACACGCGAGTTCGCGCGGGAAATGGACGCGAAATTTCCGCTCGAGCGCGATCCTGATTTTGCGCTTTCCAAACGATTGGATGTGGTGACCGTCCCTACGCTCTATGTCCTGGACGATCAGGAGCGCGTCGTGCGCCAGGAACCCGGTTTCGACAAGGCCGTGCTCAATGAACTTGCCGCGCTGTTCGGCCAGCAGCCGATCGCGACGCCTTACGATGGAGCCCCGGCGAGCAAGCCAGGCTGTACGTCGCGGCATTTGGAGGCGGCAACTGACGACGCGGCAGCTACAGCGCTGGACCTGCACTCAACGCGCGGCACAGCCGCTTCGACGATTGAACTCGCCGACGAGGAAGACCCGATCGAGTACTGCTACCGCATGTTCGGGGACGCTTTGCCGGTGATCCCGCCGACTCGCGAGCGTGTGGACAAGATGCTGCGGGCCATCGACCGGGACCCGCGCGAAGTAATTGGCAGGATTCCCCCGTGCTACGGCGAAGCCACCGTCGAGAAGATTGCGGCCAACGCTGTGATGGCCGGCTGTTTCCCGGAAATGCTGCGCGTGTTGATTCCGCTGGTCCGCGCGGTATGCGATGAGCGATTCAACGCGCACGGAGTGCAAGCCACCACCCACTTCGCCGCGCCGCTGATCATCGTCAACGGACCGATTCGCAAAGAACTCGGATTTTATTCGCGCCAGAACGTCTTCAGCAACGTCGCTCGACCGAACAGCACGCTCGGCCGCGCCCTGCAGTTGCTGCTTCTGAACCTGGGCGGCGCCCGGCCGGACTCCATCGACATGTCCGCCATCGGAAATCCCGGCAAGTTCTCATACTGCATCGCGGAAAACGAAGAAGAGAATCCTTGGGAGCCGTTCCACGTCGATGCAGGCCTGGGCCGCGATCAAAGCGCCGTTTCCCTGTTCGCCGCTGAAGCTCCCCACGGCGTCAGCGAACATAACGCCCGCACGGCCCGCGGAGTTTTGAAAACCATCAGCTACGCTCTCGCGACAACATGGAGCTACCGGTTTTGCGGAGTCTTCGAAGCCCTGCTGGTCCTGGGTCCGGAACACGTCCGCACCATCCATCGCGACGGCTTCAGCAAGCAGGACGTCCGGCAATTCCTGTTCGAAAACACGGGCATCCCGCTGCGCTGCTATCAGGATGAAGAACCCGGAGAAGGCAAGCTGCTGCGGGGTACGTATAAGGAAATCACGATCGACGGGGAGCCTTGCTACCAGAAGTTCCGTGTGCCGGATGCGATAAAGATCGTGGTCGCCGGAGGGACCGCCGGCAAATTTTCCGCCGTGCTGGGAAGCTGGTCTACAGGGCCGCGCGGCAGCCAGTCAGTCACCTATCCTATTTGAGGAAGACCATGCCGATCACGCTTGTAAATCCATTGAACGAAACGCCGAAGAATGCGGCCGTTCCCGCCCCTAAGCTGACGGGATTGCAAGGCAGAACCATCGCCCTGCTTGACATCAGCAAGCCTGGAGGCAACATCTTCCTTGACCGTGTTGAGCACCTGCTGAAAGAGCGCTACGGCGTGGCCACAGTCATTCGCGAGATGAAGCCGACTTTCGCCAAACCTGCGCCCCCGGGAGTGATCGAGAAGATCCGCTCGGCCGATGCGGTGATCGAAGGCTTAGCCGATTGAGGGTCCTGCACAACGTGCAGTTTGCACGATACGTTGAAGCTGGAAAACATGGGCATTTCATCGGTGCCCGTAGCGACGCACGAGTTCATGACTGCGGCGCGCGCGCAGGCTGCCGCGCTAGGCCGGCCGGATTTCGACGCCGTCTATGTGCCGCACCCGATCCAGGATCAGACCAAAGCGGAAATTGAGGCGAAGGCGGATGCTGTTTTGGAAGAGCTGGTCGCGCGGCTTACGAAGGACTGAGGAGAACAAAAATAAAAATGGTTCCAAGTGACCCATTGAACAGTCCGTTCTCCGACCGGCATGCGCGGCCCGAACTTGGCATGCAGTGTAGTTGAGACGTTGCCCTTTTGCTCCCCGTAACCGCTTTTACTCAGCTACGGATCAGTGCGCCAGAGCCCATCTGCCTTTCTACCTGCTAGAAGCCGCCGCCTCGGAACAGACTTTAGCTCGCCTGCAGCGACTGCTCTCTTTCGAGAACCACCGCAGCAAGGTCAACGCTCCTGCCCTATTCCTTCAGCGAAATTCTAAACTCTTCTTCCAGCCCGTTCGGCCTTTGGCTCCCATCCTCGCCTGCGTTCTTCACGCCTGCGGGGTATGTTCGTCGCCTCGGCCCGTTGCCGTCTTCCGAGCTCAGAACTCTCAGGCTTCCATCCAACTTTCGCTCCCCTTCAGGACTTTCATCCTTCCGGATCGAAGCGCTCAGTCGGCGGCTTGACCTGAGAAGCTTACCTTTGTGCCCGGCCCGCTTTCCCTTCGCTCCCCGAAAGCGTTAATTACTTTTGATAACCACGCGCTCTCGGATCATCGTTCCAGGCTCGCTACCGTTCACCAGGCTTACTGCTCTCTGAACCTCTTGGAACCATTTGTATATTGCAATGAAACGCTTTTGCAGTCAACATGAAAACAACGTTCGCGAGGGCTTTTCCTAAACTTTTATCAACAGTCAGGTGAACACTTTACGACGGATTCAGTGTGGACAAGATGTGGATAAAACACGCCGCGCGGAACGTGTTTCGAAATTATTTCATTTCTTCGCCGTAGCAGTGTCAACAAGCTTCAAAATCATGCCGGTATCAGTGGCTACCCACTGATTTTGGGCATCCGGAGCGGCTATCATCGCTCGTTGCGCTACGGCGCGATAATCGACATTCATCTCCATCCACACTTTTAAATTGATCGAGTGAAGCATCTTCAGCTTCCCGGGGATTGGTAGCTGATTGGAGGGGCCCGGCGGCTCGATCGCTGCGATGACTGCATCACCGTTTGGGAACCAAGCCAGATCGGTTACTGCACGATCCGTCTCCGCGAACAAGGTCAGCATGCCCTTCGATCCGAGCTTCAACTCGTACACCTTGGATGGAAGCTTGTAGTAATCTTCGTATTCCACGAGCGCAAGGGCGGACATGTCTTTGCGCAGCAGCAGGCGGGTAATGTGGCCCAGGAAATCATTCGTCGACGACTCCCATTTTTTGCCCCCATCAGTCGTTTCCAGCGTTATCGTTGTGGTCTCGCGCTCCCGGCGGGACCTTGGCGAGGGATCGGCCCAAATCGGCCTGGGATCAAACCGCTTCGGCAGCTCCCTTCCGAGAATCACTCCATGATCGCCCCAGAAAGTGATCCACTCGTAGGCTGTGTCTTCAGCAATGGACGATGGATGATCGGCCTCGCGCAACTTGGTCCAACTCTTTCCGCCATCTCTGGTTTCGAGAATCGCCTTGGGGAAACCGATGGCGTATCCATGCGCACGGTCGAGGAAATGAACCCGCAGGATCCCTTTCTTAAGCCCCTCCATCTTCTTCCAACTCCGCCCACTTTCCTCCGTCGACCAGACACCCTTATCGGTCACCATCCAACCGTAGGAATCGTCCAGGAAGTACATCGAAATCGGCAGGTCCTTGACTTCCACAATCGACCATTCCTTGCCGCCGTCGCTGGTGAGCACAACGACGCCCTGGTGGTCCTTTCCATTCTTTTCGAGGATCCCGGCAGCCATGCATCGCTGGATTGAGGGGCAGCGAAAATCAACAATATGAAGCACGGACTGATCCCGGTTGTACTGGAATTGGATGGACCACTTCTGGTCCGCGCGGGCGAGCAGGGTAGCGAACAGAAACAACAGAGCCAGCAAGCAGCTCCTTAGGAGGCGCGCGGCAGCAAGCGGTTCCTCGATTCTGTTCACCGTCCGCTAACCACGAGGGCGCTCACGACCTGAAGTCAGGACGAGATCTTCGTTATTCGCCGCTTTCGCGTCCACTCGCGATAGCATGAGCAAACACCCCAATTGTTCGCCGACCGTCGTGAGCAGTTCCATCTCCATACCTGAATGCGGGTGAGGATTCCGATGCTGTACATTGATGACCCCTTCCACACCCCGGCGTGATATCACCGGCGCGGACAGGAAGGCCTCATAAGTATCTTCTGGAAGATCGCTGAAGGCTTTGAAGCGTGGATCCCGATATGCTTCGCGCGAGATCGCCAATAGGCGTTTTTCCCGCGCCACCCAGCCGGTTAAGCCCTCAGTCAGGGCCAACCTCACCGTATCCACCGCCGCCGGTTGCGCCGAATTGGTGGCCCGTAGAACCAGTTGGCTTCGATCCAGGAGGTAAATCAGGCAGGAGTCGCACTCCATGAAGTCCACCACCAGCGGGACGATGCCGTTGAGGGCTTCCTGGAGAGGCATCTGACGGATCATGAAGCGGCTAATCTTTTGCAACAAGCGGAGTTGGTGCTCAGTCCGCGCGAGGCGCTGCTCAAAATCCCGTGCCTTGGACACGACGACTATTATCCCACGGCGATCCTGGGATAAGTTGTCGAAAACGGATTAGCCCGGCGATGAGGCGTACCAGCAGTCATCACCGGGCCATGATTATTGAATCGCGATTCGGACTACGTTTGCCGGTTGGCCGTCAATCGTGACGATCACATCCACTTCGCCGATACCCGCCAGTTTCGCTGGAAGCTGGACATTGACTTGATCCAGACCAGGGAACTGGGACTGCAAACCAGCGTACAGAGGCGTCACTGAAACGCCGCCGATCGTAATGGCAACATTGCCAAGAGAGCTGCGTCCGCGGATGCCGGTACCGTACAAGCTCAGATACACGCCACCGCCCGCGCCACCAAGATTAATGGGCACGGCCACGCACTTGCCCGGGGTCGACTGACAATCGGCAGCCAGCGAGAATGTCGACGTGCCATCCGCTGCGACTTTCTGCACTACCGCGGCAGCTGGACCCTTGCCCGTTGCGTCTGCTGAGAAGAGACCCGGCGCCACGGCTCCGATCCGCACCGGATAGGAACCCGAGAGGCCTGCTGCGTTGGTAATGATCAGTTTGGCCGGTCCGACAGCTAGCCCATCCGGTGTCAGCAGGTTGATCTGGCTCGGCGAGGCATAAAGCAATTGTCCGGTGCTTGTTGTGCCCGTCGAGTCGGTAATGGTGACCGTGCTGCCGCTCAAGGTCTGGGGTAAGGGCAGATCGCTGGCGCTGAGGGGCTGGCTTGCCAGGTTGACGCCGAATGCCGTAAACAACCCCGCCGGCGAGAGCAGGGTGGGACGATATCCGGCGGAATCCGCGACGGAATTGATCTGCAGCGAGTTCACAAAAAGCCGCACTCGGATCACACTGGGCGAGCTGTTGTTGCCGGTTACGACATATGAGTCGTAGATGCCGTCGGGCAGGGCATTCGCGACGTCGGGATTCACCGTGAGCTTCAACGCTCCTGTACTATCGGTTGAGGCCACCAGCCAGCCGCCGCCGGACTGCGGATACAAGCCGACCAGCGGACCGGTTCCATTAATCAGTTGCGATCCCGGTAACGGATTGCCCCTCTGGAAAGCAAAGTCGATCTGTTCAGGACCCGTTGGGATCTTTGCGAAGAACCCGAATACCGTCTTGTTGGAGTCCATCACCAACGACTGGGGATTATCCGTCCCGGTCAAGTCACTGGCGAACCCTAGGAAGAAGTATCCTGCGGTCGGCAAGGCCTGGAGTTGAACATTGGCGCCGAGTGCGTAGCCTCCGCTCGAATCGGGTGCCGGCGTGGCGGCGATTGTTCCACCTTCTGGTGGCGTGGGTTGGATGGTTAAAGACGGATGTCCCGTGCCGCCGCAACTTGCCACTCCGCCAAAGTTCGCGATCACAGTCTGCGGACCCGACATGACGATGCTCGTCGTCAGGCTGGAGGACGAGGCTACCTGACCGGTCCAGCCGCCGAATGCGAAGCAGGCAAACGGGGCAGCAGTCAATTGCACAGTGCTGCCGGCCGGGAAGTATTGGTTGGACGAAGGTATCGTGCTTCCTCCCTCATCCGGCTTCCCGCTAATATTGAGTGCGTAAGTTGTGATGAACTTCGCCGTGTACGTCGTTGCTGTCGCGGGAACCGTCACGGTGTGCGAGATACCCCCGCCATCGCTCCACGAATCAAACTCATAGTGCGTGCTGGTGTCTGCGCCGACTTGCTGTGGCGATGGCGCCGCGATAATGTGCGTGCTGCCAGCATCCCAGATGAAGGTTTGAGCACTGGTGTAGGACGTGCCGTCTACTGTGAATGTCCGGCCCGCCGGAGCGGTCACCGTGATTGGCACCAAAACGTTGATGCTCGCCGCGGCGCCGTTGCCCGAACCGCCGTTCGTCGAAGTAACCGGGCCGGTCACCACGTTCTTAACCCCGCCCGTACTGGCGGTCACACCCACCGAGAACGTGCAAGAGCTGTTTACTGCGATACTTCCGTTCGACAGGGTAAAGGCTCCATCGCCCGCCACGGCTACAAAGTTCCCTCCACAAGTATTCGCTGCGTTTGGCGGACTCGATAGGGCAAGCCCGGCCGGGAGCGCATCCGTAAACGCCACGCCTGTCTCGGCAGCACTGTTGACCGCTGGATTGGTCAGCGTCAATGTCAGTGTTGCGGTCTGACCAATTTGGATCGTGTCCGTCGAGAAGCTTCCGGTGAATAACGGCGGAGCCACGACCGTCAGTATCGCGGTATTGCTAGTCGAACCCGAACCGCTCTCGATGCTGCTGATCACCCCGCTTGTGTCAGCCTTGCTGCCCGCCGTTGTTGGTGCAACCGTAACGGTAATTGTACATGCACTATTCGAAGGTATCGAGCCGGAAGACAGGCTCAAGCTGGTTGCGCCCGCGGCCGCACTTAAAGTACCACCACAAGTATTGATGGCCCCCGATGGGGACGCCAACTTCAAACCGGTTGGCAAGTCATTGCTGAACTGAACCCCTGTTAATCCCAGTCCGTTGTTCGGATTCGTGATGGTGAAAGCTAGAACACCCGTACTGGCGAGCGGGATGCTCGACGGGGCGAAACTAGCCACGATGCTCGGAGGAGTTGCCACCGTTATCGTCGCCGTCCCGGTATTCCCGGTGCTTCCATTCGTCGAAGTGATGGTGGTGGAATTATTCTTCACACCCACCGCCGTACCTGTGACATTCAAAGTAACCGTGCAGCTGGCGTTCAGGCCAATAGTTCCGCCTGTGAGCGAGACCGTCCCACTACCTGGCGTTGCTGTGACCGTACCACCGCAATTGCTGACTAGGCCACTTGGGCTCGACACGGCAAGACCAGCAGGCATATTGTCGGTGAAGGCCACGCCCGTTTGGGACACCGTATTGCCCGCGGGGTTGCTGATGCTAAACGAAAGGCTCGTGTTTCCATTCAACGGAATGCGGCTTGCGCCGAACGCCTTGCTGATCGTCGCTGGCGCCACAACAGATAGGATCGCGGTGTTGCTGGTCCCGCCCGTTCCCCCTTCCGTCGATGTGACGGCGCTGGTCAAATTGGGCTGATCGCCCGGCGTGATGCCAGTTACGCTAACCGTTACGGTGCAGTTCGCGTTGGCCGCGATTGCACCGCCGACTAGGCTGATCGAGTTCGTGCCGGCAGCCGCTGAAGCGGTGCCGCCGCAGGTATTGCTCAAACCGTTCGGGCTCGAGACCAGCAGGCCGGCCGGCAGCGTATCACTGAAGCTAATGCCACTTAATCCCACCGTCGGGTTAGGATTAGTGACTTTCAGTGCCAAATTGATGCTTTGGTTCAGCGGAACCGTGGCCCCGGCGAATGTGGCGCTGATGGTAGGAGGTCCAATGACCGTTACCGTCGTTGTGTTGCTAGTCGCACCCGTTCCACCTTCGGCCGATGTGATCGCTCCCGTTGCATTGTTCTTCACACCAAAAGCTGTGCCGGTGACATTCAGGGAGATTGTGCAAGATGCGCCTGCTGTCAGGGATGCACCCGCGAGACTCAAGGAGCCCGCTCCATCGTTGGCCGTGGTAGTGCCGTCGCAGGTGGTGGTTAGACCGCTAGGTGATGCGATCACAAGGCCGGATGGAAGGCTATCGGTAAATGCGACGCCGTGAAGCGTTATGGCGGAGTTCGGGCTGGTGATGTTGAAGGTCAGGCTGGTGGAACCATTCAAGGGAATCTGCGCATTTCCGAAGGCTGCCGTGATGGTTGGCGGCGCAGCCACTGTCACGGTGGCAGAAGCCGTATTGCCCGTGCCGCCGTTGGTCGAACTGACGGCGCCGCTGGTGTTAATCTTCTGACCCTCCGTAGTGCCGGTAACATTCACAGCGATGGTACAGGAAGAGTTCACCGGGATGGATCCACCGGTCAGGGAGATGGATGTGCTACCGGCCAGAGCCGTCGGCGTGCCACCGCAAGTATTGCTGAGACCGTTCGGTGTCGATACCACCAAGCCGGCCGGCAGCGTGTCGGTAAATGCAACGCCCGACTCGGCGAGAGTGTTGGAGGCCGGATTCGTGATGGTGAAGGTCAATGTAGTGCTGGCATTTGCGGCGATGCTGGTCGCGCCGAAGCCCTTGCTCATCGACGGCGGTGCCACTACGGACAGGGTTGCGGTATTGCTGGTCAAGCCAGTTCCACCTTCAGCGGAAGTGATGGCTCCGGTGGTATTGG